>Ga0172370_10000314_pt1 | contig 74685 bp, 51 predicted proteins | sample LakKiv5m_FD_114538 | JGI IMG/M metagenome (GOLD analysis project Ga0172370, IMG submission 114538) | Freshwater microbial communities from Kabuno Bay, South-Kivu, Congo - kab_022012_11.5m | ecosystem: Environmental > Aquatic > Freshwater > Lake | place: Democratic Republic of the Congo... | reverse complement strand
TTTCTCTTCCAATCCAACCTCAATTTGTCATCGAGGGTCCCCAGAAACGTTATCCAGCCGCACGCTAAGAAGAGGGTGAGCATTTGAAGACCCGAGGGACGTGAAAAATGAATCCCACCAATCAAGAAGAGCACAAGAATTGTTATAAACGCTATTGCGAAAGGTAAGAATATGGCTAGACCACCGAGCAGTGGCGTCGGGGTCCTATGATTTCTTCTTCCACCAGGCATGGCGAGCACGCGCCATCGTATTGCGTAAGTTCGTATCACCGGCGTGACCAGACCTGTGACGGCAAGACCGAACAAAACTGTAATTGTTACCCACAGAAGATCCCCCGTCATGGACGCCTCATTTCACTAATGTCCTAGCAACAGTGGCAAGACCCTGGCACCGCATCGTATGTCATTTAGATTGGGTATCATTGAGAAATTGAATGGGATCAAATACTCCTTTCCTATACAAGCCTGTGCGTGTCTAAGCCGCAATTACATCTCTCCCATTCTTTCCAACAAAAAGAACACTAATTAACAGCCTTCTTCAGTACCGGCGAGTACTTCCACGTCACTACCCTTCTCGCATCTAAAATCAACTCTTCCCCCGTTTGGGGATTGCGGCCGCGGCGTGAGTGTTTAGATTTCACAGTCCATTTACCAAAACCAGATATCATAACATCTTCACCCTCCACGAGTCTCGCTTTGATTATTTCGAGTATCTTCTCAATGATTTCAGTTGCTTCCCCCTTCATGAATCCGCAGTCATCGGCGATTTTCTTGGCAATGTCCGCCTTCGTTAGCGTCATATCTCATCTCCCCATTCCAATGTCGGCTTTTCTACCTGCTAATGTGTCATTCTTATCAGCATCATGTCAAAAAAGCAAGAAATTTATTGAGCCCTCTTAAGGGGTTACCTTAGTAAGCACCCTCTCGGAGGGATGTCATACGACGAGTTAAGATGATATTGTATTAGTAGTCAGGCCTAAGGCTTCGACCGCGTACTTGCCGGCGGGGTGTCGCCCATGGCTACAGAAATCCAAGCTCGTCCATGAACAAAAGAAACGATGTGAAAAATTCCGGGGAGATATCCGACCCCCCGATCGTTCGGGCGCATGGAGAGATTGCCCTCTAGAGACAACATGCCTGGCATAGATGAAACAAATCTAAGCCTAATATCGCGTGGCGGTATTGAGTGAAAACCACACCCAGCCGCTTTCACAACGGATTCTTTCGCTGACCACAACAGAGCTATTAAGGAAATCCTGCTCTTTTCTACCAACGAACCCGCTTCAAATTCCGCTTGGGAAAATACCTTCGCCACCGGAAAACTGCGGTCGAAGTCCTGTTCTAAAGCCGCATCCACGCCGCACAGCCATGGGATATCAGTTATCGCTCCCCAAATATCTCGTTCGGCATAAGAGAATGAAACGCATGCTCCTGGATGCTCATCTGACAGTAATAACGGTTTGCCGAGTGTTGTACTTGCCAGTCTGAGACCATTGCGAAGATCTAATGACGTAATATGCGTAGCACACTTCTTCTTACTCAACAGTTCAAAGAGATACAAGGCAAGCTGTTCCTTCACGTGCTGCCGGTGACTCTTTTCCCTGCTAACAAGGCAATCTTTCCAAACCGCGCAATAAACTCGTCCCTGAAAAAGCTCATAAGACCCAACCCGATGTGGTCCCGTAGCCCCAAAACTGAATTTAGGCATCATCTTGAGGTTCAACTATCTCGGGTAGTGAAAACCACCGAAATCTAACGTTCTTTACGTGCATGATCGTCTCGCCGTTCTCGTCCACACCACGTGCCTCCCATTCGAGACCGTCTTTATCCTCTTTAAGCACTCTTCCTTCGATCATGACGGTCTCGCCGTCATTGCAGCCACGGCTGAAAACCAGATCTTGAACCCGATGAGGAATGATAGATGCGTTCGTCGAAGCGCCTTTCCCTACCAGGTAGAAACTTGCCGACTGCATGAGGGCCTCGAGCAAGTAAGGGGAATATTGGTAAACAGCGTTAGGCCGATCCAGGAAATCCTTGGAACGCCTATACTTGGTTGTAGCCCTTATCATCCCTTCTCCAAGCGCCGCAATTGAGTCTATCACTCGATAGCGATCTTTCATGCCTGACCGCAACTCGTACTGCGCAAGTATTGAGGAACGAGGAATTGGCCGGGTCAAGTTTGCCTCAGGAAATTCAAAATTCCTCATTCCGTCAGTCAAAGGACCCGCTTTCCTTGGACCTAGGGTAAAGGTTCCTTTGTAATGCGGATGCGATCCGGATAGTTGCGAGGATCGATCTTGGGGTTTAGAGAAGAGTCCGGCCTCGCATACTATTTGCCCCGACGAACGGCTAACAGTGGAGCACTCGATAACCACCTCTTGATCGGTATGGGATGGACACTCAATAACATCGAAAAACCACACATCCTTAGCAGATATCACCTCAAGCGTGGGATAGAGGATGCGGCAGGCCTCCAACATCGCCTCTATAACCATGATGGCTGACAGAATAGGATGTCTTAAGAATACAAAAGGCTTATGATCGTCTATCCACAGGTCTCGGTCTGTAGAAAAGGTCCTAAACGCCCTCAACGAGCAGCTTTCCAGGGCCAGTCCTTCCACCGAATCAATCAAGGGTAGGGCATCCCTCGGAAAAGCGATCCCTTGGACTGATAATAGTTCGCTCTCGTCATCTCTAGGGACAAGCCGAATGGGCGCCGTCTTTAGTTCAGGCAGCGACCTCATGTAGAGTACACAAGCATCGTCGCGTTGTGACAGCAAGAGTTCGCGCCAAAAGAGTTCGGCGAACTCGTCGATGTGGATATAGTCTGTCTGGGCACGCTTCATAATAGCCCTAATTTCTGGATTATCCGCCATTCCCATCCCTTCTATGGGTGGCAGCATGAACGACTTGAAAATCGTTTCCGGTCTCTGGCGTAGAAAATGGGTCATGAGGGCGGACATCATACGGTTACCCGCTGCGTAGTTACTTTGACCCGGATTCCCCTGAGCCGAGGCGGCAGACGACAAGCATGCGAAAAATTTTAGCGGATGCTCACCAACGGCTTCATAAAGATACCACGCTCCAAGGAGTTTAACTTCGATCACTCTCTTGAAATCATAGAGATCCATGGACTTGATAAGATTGTCCTTGAGTATGCCAGCGCCATGCACAACGCCGTCTATGTGTCCGTATTCCTGATATATCTTGGAGAATACGGACTGCACTGCAGCGGGATCTGCTACATCGCACGAGTAGTACGTAACGTCTATCCCTCTAGATTGGAAATCTGCAATGGTCTCTATCACCCTCTCGGCAGCCGGAGAGAGCTGCCATTTCTCTTCGGTCGCCCTAACCCGCGGCTCATTGTCGAACAAGAATTTGCGACTATTAACCGTTTTCTGTCCGTATGATGGCTGAACCTCGCCCTCGCTACCCGACATCTGGTGAGAGTTAATCGCAGTTCGCCCGAGCAGTACTATCTTGCAACCGTAGAGCTCCAAACTGCGGGCCAGCCTGCTCGTAACACCGTATCCACCCCCTGAAAATACTATCACGTCTGATGGAGCCAAGTTGCGTCTAACGTCATCGACTCTTATGAGAGGAGCCAGCTGCCCCTCGGTGGTAAACAAACCAGACCCGTTGCACACCAGGTGAACCGGTTTGATCTCCCTGTTTAGCGCCCATCGAACCGCCTTAACGAGGTCGATGCCTTCGTGAACCGTTAGATCGCGGAAAAGTACATAACCTAATTCTAAAGAAGCCGAGAGGAGTACACCGAGAAGACCTTCTTTGAGTGTCAGCTTAGCGATCGAAGGGTCTTGACTCCTGTTCTCAACAACGAGAATAAATTTCTTTGACGATGATTGGAGGAAAGCCTTTACTATAGCAAACAACCCGCCAAGAACGATCGAAGCTCCTCGCACGTCTTGAATTTCGCAGTCAATTGATTCGTCTAGCACGATAACCAACCCTGCGGGCGATTCGATCATATTTTCTATAGCCGAGATGGCTCTAGTTATGTGGTCCTCTATCCTTAGATCCACAGCAAAAAGCTCTTGCTCCTCATCAGAGGCAAGGAATTTCCCCGTAACGATATTGGCCCCATAGTCCCTTCGAAATACGTCGCCGATACTTTTCCTAAGACCCGTACCCCCCTTAGCCGATATTATTAGAAGAGGCTCGGTTGGGGTGATCTCAATGGGGTTGACGTTGGCAGCCTCGACACCGATATCCCTAAAGACAACTCGCTTGATACTCTGGCGGGAGGATTCGGCTGTGCGTCCGGACTTATTTCGGAGTTGTTCGGAGGCAGGACGCAATGTTGCAGCAGTTCTCTTCCCTTCCTGCCTCTCCACAACCATAACAATGCGGCTCGCGATATCCCTGATGGTCCTTACGTCCATAAAGTCTTCGAGCTCAATCTTTATTCCAAAATGGCCCTCCACTGCATCCATGATAACTGGAAGTCGACTTGATCGTATGGACAAGTCGTCTCTTAAATCCATATCCGGCTCTATTTCGTTTCTTTCATAGCCGGTGGCTTCCATAATCAATGTAATCACTCGCTCCGTCACGTCGGACTCGTCAAGTGCAACCACAGATTCCTTAGTTTCGGTCGCGCCTATTTCCGAAAAACGATCCTGCTCCGAAGAGTCTGAATATGTCGCCTTTACTAGTGGGACGGAAGGTAATCCCCTGGCTTGAATCGTATCTGATAGATAGGCCTCGTACAAGATGGATTCAAGCTCCTCCAAAGTGTAATTGGGATCTATATCCTCCCGGACAGCCTGTAGAATTGCTGGTTTTATGAAACGTCCGAAAGATTCAAGGATAAACCTGTTAATGTGCTTTTGAACGATCTCTGTGAGTTGCTCGTGATCGAAAGAATGTTTTTTTTGTTGTGAAGCGATCTTAGACTGCCCGGGGCTACTCGACTGCGAAGGAGTTTGGCCATAGTCCAAATTTAGTGGTGGATTGACAGGCTTCAGGTGCCCCTTGGCATACAATCTCGCCAAAGCGGTTCTAAAGACGAGGGGTTCCGCGGAAGGCAGACACGTCTGAATGCATTCGGCTTGTTCTTCTGTGTCCTTGATGAGATTGCACAGTACTTCTCTGGGACCCACTTCCAGAAAGCACTTTATGCCAAACTCGTGGGTGAGTACCTTGATATCCTGCATCCAGAGCACCGGAGACTCCAAATGATCCATGAGAATACCCTTAATCTGTGTCGGATCATCTGGAAAAGGCTCTCCCGTGGTGTTCGAGATTACCGGTATTGCAGGAGGATAAAAAGCAATGATGGATACGAATTCCTCCAGTTCGCCGCGAATGCATCGCATAATGGGACTATGAAAAGCCATGCTTACTCGCAGAAGCGTACTACGAAACCCTAATTGCTTAAGTTCTAAACTTAGAGCTTGTACGGCCTCGGTACTACCTCCCACAACTACTTGTTTCGGCGAGTTTAGGTTCGTTATGAAGGTGTTGGGATATCCCTGCATTATGTCTTCGAGCACTTCCGCAGGGGTGTCACAGGCTAACATGATACCTGGATCCACGCCCTGCGCACACGCTTCGTCCATGCAGATAGCCCTCTTGTTTACCAATCTGAAGCCGTCCTCAAATGAATACACGCCGGCAAGGCACAATGCCGTGAGTTCTCCCAAACTGTGCCCTGCAAGAGCAGTAGGCCGGACTCCCAAGGATAAAAGGCACTGCGCAACAGCGTATTCAAGGGTGAACAGGGCAGGTTGTTGCCATCGAGTTTTCTGCAGATCTTCTTCTCGATCGTGAAATAGGAGATGAAGAATGTCAAAGTCAGCTATGTCAGCTGCGCGATCCATCCACGTCCTAATAACAGGAAAGTTATCGTATAGTTCTCTACCCATCCCAGCGTAATGTGATCCCTGGCCCGGAAATACGAATGCCAGCCTCTCTGGGACATTATTGGCGGGTGCCATGTAGATGCCTTGCTTCGCCAAGGCCCTGAGTCTTTTTGGAGCCAAGCTGGGGCCGTTTTTCAAGAGATCGCTCTCATTGATCATCCTCTGCGCAGCATTTTCATGATCAGATAGAACGGCCACCCGATAAGGCACATCAGAAAAATATACCTCGAAGAAGACTAAGCCCTGGATGGAATTCAATACTTGTGCCTGCATACTCGATAGATGGCTTTCTGGGTCTGGCGTCTTGGCAATATCGACCAGCACCCTGTCTTCACCATCAACGGATTGCTCTACCTGTACTACATAATTGGAACCCCCAAAACCAAACGCATTTACCTGCATTCGCCTTCCTACTCCGTCCTTTTTCTTCCATTCCTGGGGATCCCGAAGTAAAACCATTCCTGATTCTTCTATGGCCAATTCTATGTCGGGCTCGTCGTAGTTGAGTGTAGGGGGAAATACGCCCTGATTCATGGCCGATACGCCTCTAATAAGGCTGATAATTCCAGAAGCGCCCAGAGTATGGCCAATTTGGGACTTAAAAGAGCTGAGTACCGGTCCTTTCTCTCCCTGAAAGAATTTTCTCAATGCCCTGACTTCTTCTATGTCTCCCTGTCTCGTACCAGTTGCGTGGCATTCTACGAAATCGATGCTATCCGGCCCGTAATAGAGGTCACGGAGCGACGCGTTTATAGCGAGTTCTTGAGTCTGACTTGAGGATTCGACCATACCAAGATGATTGTTGCTTGCCCCTACTGAAGTTATTAAGGAATGGATTCGGGCACCCCGTTTCCGCGCCGTGGACTCCTTTTCAATGACAAGCATCCCTCCTCCCTCTCCAAGGACCATTCCATCCCGATCTCGGTCAAAGGGTCTGCTGGCCTCGGAAGGGACTCTCTCAGTTCCTGAAATACCCGCCAATGCTCCAAGTGCAGAAAACTCTAGGAAATGCATGGGGCTTAAGAATTCTTCGCCTCCGCCTACCACAGCCGCGTCGATGATCCCGTTGCGAATAAACTGAATTGCAGTATAAAGGGCTACTAACGACGTGGCACAAGCCGCGGAAACAGCGAAGCTCGGCCCCATGAACCCATATTTGTTACAGATGAACCCTCCGGCAGAGCAGTTCAACCGTCCAAGCAGAGTTGTGTCATCAACAGCGAGTCGTCCTCTCTTGATTTGGTCCTCTAGTTGGCCTACCTGATGAGCCTCCAACTTGAGGACCCTCCTTGCCGCTCTGACGATAGCATCGCTGGACCCGCGAACAATCATGTCCTGTAACGTGCCTGCGGCCTCTCCCGAGTTCTGAGAAATGAGCACCGAAATGCGGTCCCGGCGGATATCGGATTCAAGTATGCCCGATTCTCGTATGGCCTTCTCCGCCAGAAGCATCGTAATCTTAGTAGCACCTGTCATTGTTCTGAAGTCGTGGGGTGCAGCTCCGATATCCTTGCGAGAAATGTCGAGATGCATAAAAGCGCCCACGCTGCAATATGTCTTTTCGGGAATCCTCGGCCTTGGGTCGAAATAGATACTATGATCCCAGCGTGATGGCGGAACTAGCGTTATGCCGCTTTTCTTGGCAAGGCTCGCACTTAAGACTTCTTCGCAGCTAGCACCTAAGGAATTTGTCATCACCATGCCGGTAATGGCAATCCGACCCGGCTTCCTCGTTGACCCAGACTCACGAACGATCCCGCCACGAAGAACAGCTTCTTTAAGATCTTCCGCACCGCGGCTATGATCATGAACATCAGCCTCTAGGTAAGGGCCTACAAAGGAGGATGCCTTTGGTGAGGCCGGCCCAGCTACAAGTTCCTTGTGGAGGCTCTCGAGTGTCTTCGTTTGTTTCAGAAACCCGGCAGCGACTCCGCTCATGAATTGCCCTTCTGACAAGCAAGCTTCTTCTGATATTACCTGCTTACCAGTGGCTTCACGACCCTTGGCTGCTACATAAAGGCTTCCCGCAGTTAACGCTTCTATTTTTCGACGAAAGCTATCTTCTCCCTCGATTCCCGCGGTGAAATCTCTTTCAAGCGTCAACAGGGCGCAAATCTTTGGGGATGTGAGCGATCGCACCCGCAACCCTGCAGATTCTCCAGTAATAGCTGTATCCCCGGGTAGAGCATCTAGAATCTTTTTCTGATAAAGTGGAGTTAAAGCCCCTGTGAACACTATTTCTTCGGTGGTCAAGTAGGCCGTGCCAACCTGAATCGCATCAGCGCCTAAGACTGATGCCAAGAAAGCAGTACCTCGATCGTAAATCCCACCGGCCAGTATTATTGTTTTTCCCTCAAACAACGCAGGAGAGGCGTGACGCATAGCCAGAATCATTTGAGCCAGCGTCAACGTACTATTTGGCCCGACATGACCTCCAGCCTCGTTGCCTTCGCATACCACGAATTTTACGCCCAAATCGAAGGCCAATTTCATTAGCTCTGGACTCGGTGTAACATAAATCACCTCGATCCCCTCATTAAGGAATCGTGAGGCGTGGGATGGATCTCCTGCAGCGATGACTACGAATTTAGGTCTTGTCTTCAAAACCCATTCAAAATGGAACTGCCTGTGAGGATTGTCAGGAAGCGTCACAATGTTGATGGCGAAGGGAAGGCCATGCATGGTTTGCTGCAAATCGCAAAACTTTGTCTCTACGGCATGGGGATCAAGAACGCCCAGGGCAATAGTGGGCAACGCACCAGCTTCTGCTACCGCACGTGCAAATTCCGGCTCGTCGGTTATCCAAGACATGGCCCCTTGTATAATTGGGTATCGGACCCCAAGGTATTTGGCCGCTGCGGAATCCTTCAGTCGCTCTGGGGAGTGCAGTGCCCTAGTATAACAGTCATAGACTGCTTTGAGAAAAGCCTTTATGGCCTCAGCGGTATCCTCGCCAAATCGTTCTACGAACAGTGCAGCAAAACCCGCTTCCACACCCAAAGGCACGGTTTCATCCGGGCCCATTGTACATTCTAGTGGCCGTACACTCCGTATCTCTATCTCGTCAACGAATGCACGTTGGGCCTCGTCTAAACTCCGATCTGTCAATAGACGGTGGGAGAGAGCCTTTAGCTGCTTAACAGCCAGAGAATTTCCCTTATTGAAAAGCCTTACAGGCACTCCCAAGTTGGCCCCGACTATCTCGGTGTGTTCTGGACGAAGTTTTCGGATTCGTTCTCTTAAAGAGGGGTTTAAGTCCGTTCTATCCGTCAACCAATGGATGCTCTCAAAGACAATGCCTTTCACGCCCATGATGAGCGAGCCGGCGGCGGCCTCTGGCGTGCCGATCCCCCCCCATAAGAAGAAGGTAATCGACTGTTCCAATTGCTCGAGGCGACTTCGAACAGCGCAAAGCATTGAAAGAGCAGTCTCAGTCCCTACAAAGCTGGCAGCTTCGTTTCCTTTGAGCGCTATTTTAGACAGCTCTGGTATTCTATCCAGAACGTAGAAAATAGTTTTCAGGGATGACAGAACGGGTATGCAGTTGGTTTTGTGGGAGAATAGTTTAGACGCCTTCACGATATCAGAAAGGGTCTCGCTTGAATGTAGAGGCCCCACTTCAATCCACAAATTACGAATCGGGAAGTCTTCCAAGAGCGAAGGCAAACTTGGGGATGCCAAATCGTCGTAGGAGACCTTCAAATCAACCGTACCAGGGCAATCATCGGACTCCAATAGTTGTTTTGAAATACTAGAGAGATTGGTATGTGAAACATCAAAGATTATTGATGCACCAGATCTTCTCACCATGCTAGTGATTGACCAAGAAATCGACGAGTACGGCCAAACAAAGCCGAAAAAGTGTTCTATCTCAGAGCCATGCATTCCTCAGCCCCCAAGGGGATATCAACAATCAAACCTATCAAATAGCACATTTTTTCTTTTTCTGACAGAAATTCCCAAGCTCTAATAATAACTTCATAATTTACTTTTTGCCTCTGAAGCGTTATGATTAATAAATGTAGGATGAACGTCGTGTGATACGTCCTTCATCCTTTATTTTTTTTTGGCACAGTCGAGTATGGTGGAGCATCATGATTGATCCCATGAACGTTCTCATTACAGGTGGAACAGGCTTCCTAGGTGAATATCTGATCGCTGAGCTCCTAGAGAGGGGGCATTTAGTATCGGCTCTGTTCAGAAGCGATGCGAAGAGACTAGACACTATAAGGTTTCTCGGGAGCTTGGGGCTTCCTAGGAGCGCGGAGAGCCTCCGGTGGATCCAAGGGGATCTATTGTGTATTGACGAAGAGTGGCCAAGACTTTGCTCAGAATTTCCACATGTCAGAGAAATTGACACTATCATTCACAGTGCGGCATCCACGCGTCTCCACATGGATGAATGTGGAGATCCCCTAAAGACAAATGTAGGGGGAGCCAAAGCATTGCGAAGGCTTTACGACCTTCACCCGACCAGGGTTCACCTAATTAGCACTGCCTACGTCTGCGGACTCAAACAAGGAGAACTCGTCAAAGAGGTGATGCATCCTAAAGGCGATTTTCTAAACGTGTACGAAGAGAGCAAATGGGAGTCCGAGCGAATATGGGAAGGCCATGCCACCTTTCTCAGGCCATCGATTATTTTGGGTCATAGCGATACGGCCCGCTGCACATCATTCGCAGGTTGGTACATCCTTTTTCAGGCAGCACATTTGTTAGATCGACTTATGCAGGACAACTCAGGAAGCCAGAGATTTCACCTTGGAATAGATATTCCCGCCGATCCTCTGGCAACGAGCAATGTCATAACAGTGGACTATGTTGCCAAGGCCGCTATTGAAATCATCGAGAATCCCAAGAATCACAACAAGATTTTCCACCTTACCCATCCAGCCCCCCCCAATCACGAGTGGACACTTGACTTCATTTGTCGTCGATTTCGTCTAGGGGGCTTGGGTTTCGCCGGCCCGCAAGCGCCGTTCATGCAACCCCGAAACCGTATTGAACGGATGGCCTGGAGACAAATGCAGACTATATTACTTCATTTTGCCAACAATCCTATCTTCGATCGCACAAACACAGATCAAGCGTTAGCTGAATTGGCTGTACCTCCAATTACAGAGGACCTTATGAGTAAGTTAATCGACTACGCTATAGAGCGAGAATGGGGTTTGACCCAGATTTGAGAATAGGGGTAACACCGGAGAGCCACCGGTTACCCTTTACCTTTCCTTGAACATGATGCTATCGGGCACAAGGGTATAGAGGAGACACGCCAATGCTAATGAGGTCGTCCCGACCAACCACATTGGTGAGAAATTGAGAGAGCTAATCAGAGTGGACGGCTGGAACGGCATGACAAACCCTATGAGTTGGGTCATAGCCGCGGCTCCGAGTACGGTAAACAAATTAACAGCTGTCATGGCCGACGAGATGTATTCCGGAGAAACGAGTTCCTTGATGTGAGCATACATGATCTGTCCGGGGCCTGCAAAAACTCCAAGGACGAAAAGGACCGCAATGATCTCCCATGAGGACAAAACCTGTCCCCAAATGTCAATGAATACACATACCAAACAGAATCCAGCCAGCGCTGCAAGAACCACCCACTTTCTCGACTTCACTACCCCATCGCTTAAAAATCCCGAAACCGGCAAAGATACCATGTAGCCCAGTCCCATGGCTAGAAGCGCGTTGGCCGATTCAATGTCCCCCATGCCAAGACCGAACGTAAGATAGGGCACGATCCAGAGCCCCTGAAGAGCTGCAAAATACCCGTAGCGAACGAAACTGCTGAAACTTATGGCCCAATAACTGTATGTAAAGAAGAAGCGGCCAAAGTTTTGCGACAGAGCCGGACGTTTGGAGCCAAGGAGATTGACAGGCATAGACGGGCTGTCTCTAGAAATGATAACGAATATGAACCCCACTAGGGCCTGAGTTGCTGCAACGACGTAGAAACTGCCGCGCCATCCAATCCATTGGCTGAGAAGAGCTAGAGGGGTTGCCGCAAGAAGATTCCCCAACACCCCGACTGATACCACCGTGCCGCTAAGCGACGCGAAACGATTCGCCGGAAACCACACTGCGAATAGTGCAAAAACGATCATTAGGTTGCCACTCATCCCGATCCCCATCAGGATGCGAGCCAGCACCAACCCGGGATATGTAGCAGCCAGTGAGAAGAAGGCCGTTCCTGCAAGACCAATGCACACAAGCGCTGCGGCGCTGAGTCTCGGGCCTACCCGGTGGAGCGCTATACCAAGTGGAATCTGACTAAAGGCAAAAGCGTAATAGAACGCGGCAGAAACGGCTGCCAGTTGGGGGCTGGTCAGTCCCATCTCTTCGCTCAGTGGAACGCTGATTACTGTTGTAGAGACTCTGGTAAACATCGACAGCACGAAGTTCGCACTGCCGATGAAAAAAATTGCCCACCGTCGGTGGCTTCCTGGCGCTGGGTCCGTGTCATAATCCAAATACCAAGAACCTCCTCAGATGCGTAGAGCTGACTCCAGGGACTCTATTTCCGCTTCAGTGCCTCTAAGCGCTCCGCGATGCTTAGATTTGCGGCGGATTTCTCTCCCGAAACCGCTTTTAGAGCCTCTTCGATATGATGATCCTGGCTGCCTTTCTCAGGGGTCAAGAGCTTAGCCTTCATGTCGGAGGCTGAAGCAGCAGCTCGAGCATCGTCGGCCTTCTTGTTCATAGCCGCCAGAGCCACGCCAAGACTGGACGACTGTTTCTTGAGTCCTGCGAGCTGCTCCGACCGTAAAGCGCGCTCGGCGGCGCGTTTGCGCTCGATTTCTGCCATCTTCATATCTCTCTGTGCACGCTCCAGCTGAGTCCTCGCGGTTTTTACTTTCTGGGCAGTCAACTCAGCCAATTCCTTTATTTCCGCATAATAGACCTCTGCTTCCTGAGCTTCGGTCTTTTCACGCTCAACTTCGGGCTGCAGTTCTTCCAATTTCTGGAGCAGCTTATTTAAGCTTTTTTCAAGCTCCGCTGCCTTTGTCTGATCCCCAGAAGACTGAGCCTCCTCATACTGTTTTTGAAGCAATTCTGCTGCAGCAAGATGTCGGTCATAATTCTTGATCGCAGCCTCAGATTCAGTCCTCTCATTTTCAAACGCGGCTTTGGCTTTGCCGGCTTCCACGGTGACTTTATCTAGTTCTCTTATCATTTCTTGAATTTCCGCTTCTGATGCGGTCTCGGGATCCCAAGAAACGATAGCCTGGGTCAAGAGTTCCCCTGTTTGACTCAATTTCTCATTTCCGAAAGATCGTAGGAATCCGAAAAGTCCACCCATTTGTCTAAGCCTCCTTTTTTTGTCAGTATCAGATGATCTTTAGTGCTGTGGGAGAAAGTTCAAGGCCGAGCCATATTTGCACAGAAGCCCCGTCCTTCTCGTTGACTGCCGAAATGAGAAGATATTCGTCAACGTTCTCGTTGACATGACGGCCGTAGAGCATAGCATCATGTTTCAAAGTCTCACTTCGGTCTCCGTAAGCATCGTAATACATGGTCTCGATAAACTGGACAGGTGGGATGTGAGTTACAGATTCGTCTTGGGAATCTTGCTGGACTATCGCCTGTGCCCCCTCGTTTTCCCAGACACGCCAGTAAAGCGTCCCATCCTGGATCTGGAAAATGCTGAGACCTATATAGCCCTCCCTCTCCGAGAGCCAGAAATCCCAATCCTGAGGGTATATCTCATCATGGGCCATAAAGAGTTTGCATTCTTCCAATGCGCCGCTACTACCGCCAGTGACTATCTGAAGCATGTACGGAGTATCTGCTGAGGAAAAATAGCATCTATGCACGGTGCTCGCTCCCATGAGAAAACGCCCATAGGAGAGAATGACTTCGGCATTTGAAGGCCGTACGACTTTGAGATCAGGCTGGCCCAGAATAAAGTCAACCTCATCTACCTCGACCATCCCATTAAATCTCAAACCTAGAGGTAAGTCTTCGTCAATCCTCTTGGCGCCGATGCGTTTATATGAGTCCCTCAGACCTTCATATTTCTTTTGACCTAAGCGGCGCAAAAGATCCAGTGTCGAAGCCATGATACCTCCCTCTTTTTATTCTTAAGAATACTGCGGCACACGGTCATGACTACACGGTGCACCAAGTCAGCCATTTACCATTTTTCCAATTTTTGGGCGAGTTTCGAGAATAGAGGCGGAAAGCGCATCCATTGCCTCACTTCCGAAGGTTGCAGCCCACTCGTTCCTCAGGACAAGTACAGCCTGAACAGTTAATGTCTTGATATCGTGTCCGAAAAACCACCCCCTCTGTAGGTTCGGGTATATGCTGGACGGGATTGTCGAGAGATGATAAACAGTGTTCCCATACTTGTCTCTAAGTTGGGTAAAACGCTTGTCCTCAACAGGAATCAGGCACAATCGATCCTTTTTCGAGGCAGCCTCCTCTGCCTTTTTCAAGAATTCGCTCCTCAAGCCTCCTACGAAAAGCATGAGAGAATTGGGATCCTTTTGGACTCTCGCCAATGCTTCATAATAATCAGCATTCCTGGTCTTGATGCGAGAAAGAGCTGGATCTAATTTGCCGAGAGACAGCCAGGTCTGGGCGGAGCCGGAGTCTTTGGGACCGATATAAATCACGTGCTTAGCGGGATCGAGATCTTGTAAAGACTTCACGCCTCCATCGCGATGCGCCAAGATCTGAACATACTCAACGAAAAGGGTGGTTTGTTCTGTTACAATGTTTTTCCCGCCGTTTTCGAGTCCATGCGTAGCCAGGACGTCTGACTGAACAATGGAAATGTCTGCCGCCCCCTTTTCAAGGAGTTTAAGATTTTCCAAAGACCCAGAACTCGGTATCAGTTTCACTGCAAGGTTGGGACAATTTCTGTCAAATAGTGTTAAGTACTTGTCGTACCAGCCGCCTTTCTGCCCGCCGGCAAATCTCAGTACGGGTTTATCCCCCTCTCTCTGACCAAAAACACCAGGCGCTAATGCAGCTTCCAGCGGGACGCCTGGAGGTAGATATGCAGGATCTTTCGGCGTCCCCTCCAATGCCTTTATCTGTGTGTCCATCTCGGACAGCTTTGCCCGGAGTTCACTGTTGTCTTTGGAGAGGTTTTCCACTTCCTGACGCCATTTCTGGAATGCCGGATCATCAGACTGGTTGTAGGCGGCTTTGGCCACGTTCTTGTTGGTTATGTGATCGAGCATCCAAAACAGGAATATGGTATCAAAGATCCCGAAGCTCGGCGCTGTATTGAATACATACGGAGGAGGTTTATAGCCTTGGCTCCTATAATAGGAGTCTCTCTTGTCGGCGATGCTGCCATAGTCGAAACTTGACTGTGACCGCGCTCGATCCCCTAAAGGGCCTGCAAATGTTCCATCTGCCTGGTACGGCGGCTTGGAAAAGGCGGACCGCTCCGCCTTATATTTTTCCAACGACTGCTGTGAAGCTTTCTTCTGCCCTTCTTTGATGGTTTTTTTGTCAAACCGCGTACCTCCCTGGAAAGGTTGGGAACCAGATGGAGGTGACGCGGGCTTAGAGTAGCCGCCAGAGGTGCTCGAAGACGAGGATGGGAACTGTCCCCCCTGGCTATCTACAGAAGGTACTGGCTTTGAATATCCACCGGATTGGCCAGACCCGTAGGTAGGCCTGCCGTAGCCCGTCGAGTCGGGCCGACCAGAACTAGGTGCTGTCCCCTTCGTTGGAGAAGGAGTTGAGATTGGTTTGGTATAGCCTGAGCCCTTGTCCCTTGAGCCGAAGAAGCCCCCCCCGTCCCGTTTCCAGGTGTCGTGCGTTCTGGACGACCAAGAACTACCGGAACTGTTATGAGATGAAGAAGAGCGTGAGAAAGAAGAACTCGAGCGAAAGCCACCCTTCGAGCCGGCATGGACGGCAACGCCAAAAGGCTGGAAGATCATTAACACACATAAAATGATACTCAGCGCCAAGAAACATTCTGGACGTCTTCCCCGCATCGCTTACAACCTCCTAGGGATTTCGTCTGTTTGCCGCATCTTCATCTATGGCATTACAGACGCGAGCGTATTGTAAGCTCGCCCCTTCGCACTCTCCGTCCGGCTATACACAGAAAATAGAGTTGTTTCAAGTCATCGTTTGCGGGCAGGCCGCTCTGAGCCTGATAACGCCCCTTCTGGGCCTGGCTAAACACTTTGTCAAACCATGTTGAGGCGCCAGCCGTCAGGCAGTCGCAGGAACGCCTCCCAGACAGAAGGGAGATATCTCCTTCCTCAGTTTAGAAAGGGCTCGCGACTCCAATTGCCTGACGCGCTCACGACTGGTGCCAAAGTGGTCTCCAATGCGCTGCAAAGTCCAAGGCTCGTCTTCCATAAATCTCTTGCAAATGATGAACTGCTCCCGGCTGTCTAACTTCTTGAGAGCCTTTCTCGTGGCATCTTGCAAGTTGGCCATTTCTTCTATTTCTATTAGGGTAGTCTCTTGGTTCGGAGCTGAGTCCTCTAAGAATTCCAAAGGCGTCACGTCATGGCCTTCGCCCAAACCTTCGTTTAGGGAACGTTCCCGCGTCTTTACGCGGGCTTCTACTTCTATAACGTCGTCTTCCTTAACGTTGAGTTCCGCCGCTAATTCCCTTATCCGTGCCTCTCGCTCAGATTCATCAAGATGCTCTCCGATGTCGCCGATTCTGAAAAAGAGCTTTCTCTGGGCTTGTGTGGTACCCAGCTTTACAAGACTCCAGGACTTTAGGATGAAATTCTTAATATAGGCCTTTATCCACCATATTCCGAATGAAACAAGTCGATAGCCCCTGTACGGATCAAACCTCTTTACCGCTTTCATAAGCCCTATTGTGCCTTCCTGGATCAAGTCTTGAACAGGCAGCATATAGTGACGATATTGAAAGGCAATTTTGACTACAAAGGGCAGATGGGACACGACGAGTTCGTGTGCAGCATCAATGTCTCCGTGCTCTCTGTAACGCACGGCAAGTTCGAATTCTCGCTCCTGCGACAGCGGTTTAATATCTCTTACTTGCGCTAGAAATGAATCCAGGTTGTTTGAAAGGACTGGGTAGTTCATTGCCTGCCCCCCTTATCTTTGAAAAATCTTAATGCCCTCAAACTCTTGCGGCCAAAAGTGTTCTTGTCCGCTTTCATGACCGAATCCTAATTGTTTAATCACAGTACGGCCTTTTGTCAACCCTGCGACCTTTTCTTTTGCATATTTGTCAACTGTCTGGCAAAAAGGTTCGCGATTTTTTTGTTGGTCTTGCAATTATTCAGGGCTTCTTGTACGTGTTGAAACAACACACATGTACATCCTAAAACGGGAATGTTGTCACATACCACTGGAGCGATGGATGAAAACGGAGAAATCTCACTATCTAGAAATCGTCGCAGAGGCTGAGGAAAAGGTATTAGCAGGCGGATCAGTCTCAATTGAAGAGGCTGAAAAATTGTTCAATGTGCCAGATGAATATCTTATGCACTTCTTAGCCGCAGCCGACAGGATAAGGATCCGCTGCAAAGGTTACTCCTTCGACTCGTGCAGTCTGATCAACGCTAAGTCGGGACGCTGTTCCGAGGATTGCGCTTTCTGCGCACAATCTGCACGACACCGAACGGATTGTGACGTGTATCCGCTCAAATCAGAAGAGCAGATCCTGAGAGCAGCCGAAATTGCTCAGATGAGTGGAGCGACAAGGTTCTGCACCGTTACTAGCGGTCCGGCTTTGTCTGACGATGAATTTGATAGACTGGCTCAGTCCTTGTCAGAGGTGAAGCGACAAGTTGATATAGCTTTAGATGCCTCATTAGGTTTCTTGAACGATCGGCGTGCAGAACATTTGCGAAACTCAGGCGTCAGCCGTTACAATCACAACCTGGAGACGTCTCGCGATCATTTCCAGAATATCTGCACGACCCATTCTTTCGAAGACAGAGTGGCAACAGTCCTCACAGTAAAGAACCATGGCATGTCGATATGCTGCGGCGGTATTATAGGCTTGGGAGAAACGCCTCACCAAAGAATAGAACTCGCCTGCACCCTAAGGCAATTAGGCGTTGATTGCGTTCCTATCAACATACTGAATCCGCGTCCGGGCACCAAACTTGCCGATCGTGTCCCGCCAACGCCAGTGGATGTTGTCAGGACCGTCGCCATCTTTCGCTTCATCCTTCCAGACGCCACCATTAAGATCGCAGGTGGCCGAGAAGCGAATTTGGGGGATTTCCAAGGTATGGCACTCCGAAGCGGTGCCAACGGCATGATCATAGGCGGCTATCTTACAACCCGAGGACGAGACACGGCACAAGACTTACGGATGATCCAAGAGGCAGGATTTGAATGAGCCCTTACACCGCTGTCGAAAAAAGTCCTGGATTGGGTATTGGTGTGTCATGGAAATACAGCAAGAGACTACTAGCGGCCTTCAAAAGTAACTTGGGAGTTTGCGAATGACGTCTGTCACTTCATGTAACTCCCGGGGAAGCGGGGAGCCATATCCATCACCGAATTTTTCACAAGATTGTCTTGCCAGGCCCTCAATGAAAGGAACCGTTACGCTTTAACTGATCTGGCACATAGCTCTTTTCCCTCATGCAGGAACGGCATTTTATCTTGCTTCATTTATTCATAAATTCTAAAATATAGGTCGATTCTAGGACGTCCTTGATCATACAACATGAGTAATTCAAGAATACTTGTAGTTGAAGACCATCCCGCTAGCCTGCGCATGCTCTCGAAAATGCTTGCCAGGCAATACAAGGTTATCCCTGCGAGTTCTGGGGATGAGGCGATCTCCTTGGCTAAACAAGAAAGTCCTGACCTTGTCCTTCTCGATATAGAAATGCCTGGTCTGGACGGTTTTCAGACCTTCGACGTCCTGAAAAAAGAAGTTCTCCCACCCGCCGTTCCAGTCATCTTCCTCACCGCCCGCGAAGATTCCCAGAGTCGAGAAAAGGGGCTGGTGGCGGGGGCCGTGGACTACATAACCAAGCCGTACGACAGTCAAGAGTTGGCAATCAAAGTCAAGAACCACCTCGCGCTGTACGAAGCCCGCAAGGAGATTGAAAAGAGAAACCGAATCATGGCCAGAGAGATGGAGATGGCTTCCCAGTTGCAGAACTCTCTGTTGCCGCATGAATTTCCTAGATGTGACCGAGTCGATTTTTATGTGGTCTATCAGCCAGTGTCCGAGGCAGGTGGAGATTTCTATGATGCGGTTGAGCTGCCAGACGGGTACCTCGGTTTTGCCCAGGTAGATGTATCCGGACATGGGGTATCGGCAGCAATGATCGGAGCAATGTTCAAAATGGCATTCCAGTCGTTTGCCAGGTCAACTCTTTCACCGGCAATGCTCATGGCGGAACTAAATGATTCATTGGTCCGCATTCTCCCGGATGCCGATTTCCTGACCGTCTTCTACGGCGTCCTTCACAGCACCGGCCTAGAACTCGTGTTCACGAATGCAGGTCATCCTCGGCCTTTGGTCTATCGAAGGGATAATCAAGGGATAGAGGAGCTTGAGGTAGGGGGGCCCCTCCTCGGCGCCTTTCCAGGAATGTATTACGAGGAGGGAACCACTTTGTTGAAATCTGGTGACAGGATACTCGTCTTCACGGATGGAGTTACTGAAGCCACAAAACTCTCCGATAGCAACGCTTATTACGGAGAAGCCAGATTGAGAGAGGCCTTTATTCAAAGCTGCAATTGGGAGGCAGACCGCGCACTGGCGTACATCATGAAAGACCTCGAGGAGCATAGAGAGGCCAAGACTTTTGATGATGACATTACCATCATTCTCGCGGCGGTTAAATGACGCAGCCCTATTCCGACCCTGACCAGGGGGTCCCATAACCCGGAGACTGAACTCTTGCCGCACAAAACAAATTAACACGTCGCTCTAGGAACGGCTTGAAGCGATGCCCAAAATTTGCCAGAAGGAGATCTTTTCATGCAAGTGCAAGCTGCCAATGGAGTTACCGTTATCTCCATGGACGAAAGGTTCGACGCCACCATCGCACAGAAGCTCAAAGACACAGTCAAAAGCCTCGCCGAGCGAGAACAGACAAGACTTGTCATCGATCTCTCTCAGACGAGATTCATCGACAGTTCAGGATGCGGGGCGCTTGTCGCGTCGCTCCGGGTTCTCATGAAAAATAAAGGGGACATGAAAATAGCCGGCCCTTCGGCTCAAGCAAGGTCTCTCTTTCAGTTGACGCGCCTTAACCGTGTATTTGAAATTTACGACACATTGCCAGAGGCATTGAAATCGTTTTCATGAAGGGAGGCATAAAATGCCTCATCTCCCAAGATAGTGAACCTTGCGAAAATTTGTGACGAGGAACACATTCATGAGATCAAACTTTACTCTGAAGATAGAGGTACCAGCAAAAATATTTATGCTCCGGCCTCTGGGTTTTTTCGTTCGATCTCTTATCGAACAGTTGTCAGACAATTGCGACGCGTCTGACGTCATTGATAGGGTCGAGCTCGCTTTTAGCGAGGCATTCACCAACATCTGTCGCCACGCCTACAGCGCCACTCGCGAGGGACCGGCAATCATAGAAATAATATCCAGCAATGATCAACTTACTTTCGTGTTCACTGACTTCGGGAAAGGTTTCGATCCGGAGAAAGTAATGCCGCCGAATTTGGATGAACCTCGAGAGGGCGGGCTAGGCCTGTGGCTCATGAAACAGGTCATGGATGACTATAGCTATCGTACAGAATCGGACGGACGAAATGTCCTCACCCTTAGGAAAAAGATGACCAAGAGTATGCCCTCTCCCATGGAAGTCGCCTAGCTGTTTTGGGAGACGGGTTGGAGGATGAACGCACCCTCTGGAACCTCAATCAGTTCCAGCCCGTAAAGGGGTAGCCAATCTTTCAAAGGTCTTCCTAGAATCAACTCCGCAACTTCAATCTTCACCGAAAATCTCTCCGTCAGGAACTGACGTATGAGATGATCATATTTCAGAAGTTCTAATAGTTCCTCTACGCTGTGACCTTTGGTGGCTTCTAGACGTTCCATGGCTCGCCGCCATTTTTCGATAGAACAACGCTTTTCGTGAGCTCTTATTACGTCCCATAGCTGCTCTATCTGGCCAAAAACCTGTTCCCTGGTGATGTATTCGCCGGACATCTCCCTCATTCGATCTGGATTCCAACATTCTTGCAGCCGGCACTGCAATGGCCTCTCGTCGTAGATGGAACACAAACCATCAAGGCCGCGAAAAAATATGCAGCGGTTTGTCCCCCGAATGCTGTGCACCTTTATAATTTCATGAGCAAGTTCGACAGCCTTGTCCTCGAAAGGACTGTATGCGATTTCACCCTTTCTGACCGTGTAAAGGTGTTCAGGCCGTATAATTTCTTGGCGGAGTAAGGTCATGTCCTCTATGAGCAAAGCAGGCGTGTCTTTCTTGCAGCACGCGCCGCATCTTAAGCAGTACGGTCTAGTCTCATAGGCGGCCACAACCAGCGCTTGTCTTATCTTCTGCCAGACTAAGTCCTCGGAATCAGCCCCGTGTTCTGCGCCTGCTATATCTTGCAGCGTCCCCTTCACGCGGTCTATTAGGTGTCTAGGTTCAATGCGCGCCCTGGTCTGCCATATTGCTGTCCTGGCTTCTTCAATGAGCGCGGTGGAGAAAAAGTCCCATTCTTGTCTGTTGAGCCTGTCCATCAAGTTTAGAATACCCTGCCTTCCCACGGCCTGCACATCATTGTCAGCTGCCGTGACTATTGTGCTTCTAACGCTCCTAATCTATTCTGTAACGTTGTCAACCAGGATTCGTAGTCTCGTGCACAATCGCCTAGCTGCCGTATTACTTACTCAATTCGTTCCCTAGCCGGACCATAGAATCAACGCTTCTGGTCTCACTCACCAGGATCGTATGCCAGCGTGCAATATCAGCTCTTGGACGATGAGATCAGCGTCAAATCTTCTGCTACCCTGTTATTGCTGTATTGGCAGATGGTTGTCTAGGCGAGGCCGTTGATTGCAATACCATCCTGTTATAGTTGACCATAGCTTGGTTCCATGCAAGGATCAAGTGTCCTGATAAGTACTCTGTATTTGTCCCTAGGCTGAGGTGTAAGGTGAATATACGTTTTCTTGTTTTATCGAGATTGACCGCGACCGAGAGACAGAGGATTTGCCAACGCGCCTCGGTTGATCTAAAGGATCTCCTGTGTACGGTGGCTCCTTTGGTGGAGCGAGTGCGATCAGAAGGCGATCGCGCCGTGTCCGAACTGACTAGGAAGTTTGACGGAGCGGACATCCCGCCGCGTTGTTTTCGAGTTGACGCTGCAACAGTAGAAGCGGCGCTTAGAGACCTCTCCCCGGATCTGAGAGAAGCGCTGGAAATTTCCATTGCAAACATAAAGCTTTTTCATGAAAAACAAAGAGAACAGGGAGGCTGGGAGACGCACCTTGCGCCCGGTATAATAACCGGAGAGAAGGTAGTTCCCATTCCGTCTGTAGGCTTGTATATCCCTCGGGGGAAAGGCTCATTTCCATCAATGATGATGATGGCAGGAGTTCCTGCCAAGGTTGCAGGCGTGGAACGCATTGTGGTCACTACTCCGCCTGATGCCTATGGGACCGCGGACGGCGCAACGCTGGCTGCGGCACGCCTCATTGGCATCGATGAGATATACGCAGTTGGCGGAGTACAAGCCATCGCAGCCCTCACCTTTGGGACTGAGAGTATCCCAAAGGTGGCGAAAATAGTGGGGCCGGGTTCGAGCTATGTAATGGCGGCAAAGCAGTTGGTGTCTCCCTACGTGGATACAGGTCTTCCAGCGGGTCCCAGCGAATCCATAGTCTTGGCAGATCACACGGTAGAGCCCAAGACAGCCGTGACTGATCTGCTAATCGAGGCAGAACACGGCAGCGATTCATCAGCATTCCTCTTGACAACTTCCACCGAAACAGCCAAAACGGCCCTGGACTTGATACCGGCCCTATTATCTAACCTGCCGGAGCCTCGTAGAACGTTCTGCCAAGATGTCTTAGAGAAAAATGGCGGCGTCTTGCTAGCTCAGGACATGAATGAAGCAATCGAGTTTATAAACGAATTTGCGCCGGAGCACTTGCAGATCCTAACGTCAGACCCGCTGTCGATACTCGAAAAAGTCAAGTATGCCGGCGAGGCTCTTCTCGGTTATTTTACGCCCGGGAGCTTGGCTAACTATTCTTTGGGGCCCAATGCTATATTGCCTACCTCAGGATTCGCAAGAACCTGGTCGAGTCTGTCCGTGCGGGATTTCACGAGAAGGATGTCCTATGCGATGGTGCAGGAGGACGCATTTAGAGACCTCGCGCCCAAGACAGCCATACTCGCACAGTACGAAGGATTTGTCGCTCACGCCACCGCTTTGACTTACCGGCTGTGCAAGCTATCAGGAGAGTCCAGATAATAAGATATCGACAATTTATTACCATCCTCGAGAACTATCACGAGATTGCTTCGCTTCGCTCGTAATGACGGCTCGGTGGCCCCTAGTCATTGCGAGGAGCCGAAGGCGTCAAAGCAATCCCAGGTCACATCAATCGGGCACCGAAGCGAGTGTCGAATTCGCGTTTACCTTCGAAACAAGATATAATGGCTTATCCGAGAGATATTTGTCATTGTAGAGGCTTTGTCTAAGGTTTACCACTAAGACCATGGAGCGCGTATCATGTCTAACACTCTCATCCCACAAGTTAGATGCCGTAGATTCGAAGGCCGTGTGGCGGCCGTAACAGGCGCAGGTCAAGGCATTGGTCAGGCCGTCGCTCTCCGCTTGGCGACAGAAGGGGCGAAAATAGCAGTCTTTGAACGCAACGCGGAAACGGCTAGGCATACGGCTAATGCCATTTCAGACGCAGGCGGAATCGCTAGCCCACACGTAGTGGATGTTGCGGATGCAGAACAGGTAGCTAAAACAGTTGCTGAATCGGTAGAGTTCCTGGGAGCAATAAACGTTCTCATCAACAATGCTGGTTTCGACAGACCCGGGGGATTCTTGAAAGTCTCGCCAGAGGACTTTCAGGAAGTTTGGCGTGTGCACGTGTTAGGTACGGTCAATTGTTGTAAAGCGGTGGCTCCTTCCATGCTTGAACATGGCTACGGAAGTATTGTGAACGTTTCCTCCATTTATGGTCGAGTCGGATCGAAGGGAGAGTCTGCTTATTGTACTGCTAAAGCAGCGCTTGTGGGGCTTACGAAATCCCTTGCCCGCGAATGGGGAGGCCGAGGCGTAAGAGTCAATGCCATTCTGCCTGGTCTGACTGATACCCCCACCATAAGAGAACGAATGCACCCTAAATTCAAGGAAGCCATTCTGGCAGAGACCCCGCTGGGGCGCATTGCAGATGCCTCCGAGATTGCCGCAGCCATAGCGTTCCTTGCATCTGACGACGCCAGTTTTGTCACCGGGGTCGCGCTTGAAGTTGCCGGCGGCTGGAATCTCTAGAATAAACATCATACCATGACTTCGGTACGCAATGGGGAAGAGTTACTTAGACTTGGTACGTCGGTTGAACAGTCTGGCCTGCCTTGAACTGGCGGACTGCCCCACGCGGCATCAACTAATTGCTCAGAAAGCCCCTCCGGACGACGCCTGATCGAGCCTCTCACTTCATAGCGATTCTGCATCGATAGAAATCTATCCTCGTTGAATTCAGGTAGTTGCGTGAAAGAGGGGTCGAGGGTGCTTTCGTTGCGAAATCGCTGCACAAGAAAGGTGTCCACATGTCCCAACGTACGGCGAATTTCTTCCAATTCTTCCTCGGCAACAAGCCCCGGTATCACTGTGGTGCGAAAAACTATTTCAATAGAAGACCTCTTGAGTATGTCTATACTGCGGTAAATTATGTCGGGATTAACTCGGGTACCCGCGGCACGTGAATAGCATCGCTCGTCCAGAGGAGCCTTAACGTCCATGTAAACCGCATGCACCAAATCGTTTTCTATAATCCACTGGAGCATTGAGGGATTGGATCCGTTTGTATCTAGTTTTACCGAGATGCCTTGTTTCTGGAACATGTAGAGTAGCTCCGGTAAGCCGCGTCTTGCCGTCGGCTCTCCCCCTGTCACAGTAACGCCGTCAATCCAGGCTTTCCGCGAATCAAGTCTTGATAGGATGCTCTCTAGAGAAACGTCATCCAATGACTCAGGATGAAGCGCCAAAGAACTGTTGTGGCAGTAGGGACATCGAAAGGTGCATCCTGCGAGAAAAATCACTGAACAGATTTTGTCCGGCCAGTCCACGAACGACGTGGGAACAAAACCTTTAATCCCAAAATAAGTGTCAGTTTGCATGTTAGAAAACTCGTTCTCTTCCCGTGGACAGAAACAAACCCGCCCCACGCAAGGTTCGACTGGCCAGAGGAGCGAGTTTGTTAGCGACTAAAGCCAGAGACGTATCAGTTGGCAAGTTCCTCTAAATACTTTCGTATATGCCCGACCCCTGTGATGATGTCTCGATTTTCGGACACCAATATGGGAAGCTGCTTTTCCGACAAGGACACGCACTCATAATACGCCAGCATTGCAAGCGCATCCGGATCGTCCCCCAACTGCATCACTTTGAGCCCGCTAATGGAATCGAGGTTTATGTTTCTCTTTACCCAATCGCATTTCCCGCAACCTTGTTTTGTAAACAGGACTGTCATCGTTCATCTCCTACTCATAATGTGCAGAGCGTAAAAAGACTTTTTTCCTGATGGCTGTTTGCCATTAACAGAGACGGCCATTCCGGTAGCGATCCTTAAGTTCGCCTCTCTTCCCCTTGTTCCAGCTCGATACCTTGGTGAAGTAGCCTGTGATACGAGTGATTTGCTCGACTTTGTCCGACCCGCAAAAGGGGCAGGAATCTTGTAATCCTCTGACGGTTCTCCCGCACGATACGCACGTCGTCTGCTCAGGAGAAAAGGCAACTTGGTCGTTCTGAGTCATACGGAACACTTTGACGACAAAATTGGCTAGAGACTCGGGACTGGGGTGGCTCTCTCCGAGCCAAACATGTGTAAGAGATCCCGCTTCGATTAGCGGATGGAACAACCCTTCTCTCTTGACCCTGTCTATAGGGTCTATAACCGCTCCCACATTGAACAGTGTGGAATTGGTGTAGTATATCTCGTCTAGGGTCAAGTTTCCTTTTACAACGTGTTGCGCCTGTGGATAGAGCTTCATGTCCAGTTTGGCAAACCTATATGCAGTGCTCTCGGCAGGCGTCTGTTCCAAAACGAATCTCATACGATGTCTTTTAGCCAGCCGGGCAGCGACCAGGTTCATGTGGGCGATCACGCGCAAACCAAACCGCAACGAGTCTTCACTCTCGTGGAGTTGTTCCCCAGTATGATACTGAACCAGCTCATTGAGCCCAACCATGCCGATGAGGTAGGTCACACGATGCATTCGTAAGTATGGTTCGCCATCACGATCCATGGTCAATAGCGCTAAAGGCCCAATTTCTCCCAACGCCAATAAGCGTTCGATAAACACTTTCTTCTGGAGATGAGCCTCGGCAGCCAAAGTAATTCGGTCAGTCAACAATTCAAACAGCCTCGTATCGTCACCCCGGGCTTCGTATGCTATACGAGGTAGATTGATTGTCACATTCTGCATCGCTGAATAGCGCATCTTCCAGGGCTGCACTGCGTCGTCAAAATCACTCTTTTCCAATTTGAAGGACAGGCGGCAGCATTCAGATATCTTTGCCGTTTCTCCTCTATCAAAAACATAGTAGGTGTTCCCTTTTTCTGTCGCTACGTCGCAGATGTGATGCAGGAATTCTTCGTGGCCCGGCGTGGCGAAAAACTTCTCAGTAATGTGAACCAGAGGCTTCGGGAAAAAGAACGGCCTCCCCAATCCATCCCCTTCTCTGAAGATGTCAAACAGCGTCCAAACGAAATTTTGGGCTTCGGGGAGATAATCAGCATACGTTAGGCCGGTAAACTCTCCACCAGGGCCAATAGCTGGTACATTCTCGAAATGCTTGGGCACTTCCCAATAAAGGTTAATATCAGTAAAAATAGCCTGCCCTCCACGCGCAACCGCCTGCTGCGAAAACTCGAAGATGAGCATTTGGGCCAACTGTCTTATTTCATCCTTTGGAAGCCCGCGCAGATACGGTGCAAAAAACAGATTCACGGCATCCCAACCTATGGCTCCTGCAAAATGGCTCTGCAACGCGGCGGCAAACTTCACCATGTGGGCAAGCAAAACTTCGGGATGCTTTGCGGGCTTGGCCGTGGCCAAAGAATTAGGCAGGTTCAAACCAAATTTCTTTATGTATTCTAGCGACTGGCCCGAACAATACGGCCGATCCACAAAACCCAGATCGTGGAGGTGAATATCCCCACGCATGTGAGCATCCCCTACCGCCTGGTCAAAAACATTCAGCAGGGCATACTCCTTCTTGATGTTTTCAGCCAGCGTGAGGTTTGTAGCCTCCGGGCCATGAGGGACGTTTGCATTTTCCTTGTTCGGACGAGTAATGAGCTGATCAACATCATAAAGCGGCACCCCAAGCCTTGTATGAAGCCGCCTGGCACCTTCGAGGCCCCTCTCGATCAGCTTCGCGTTCACCATCTCCCTGACCAGCGGGGCAGTGATCACTTTTATTCCGCTCCGCTTGATGTCGTTCTCCACCTCAAGACTTATGTCTTCCGCTGTCCCTTCGTCTATGAACGTTTCTCTGAGTAATGCATCGACGATCCGGCTCCTGTCCCAACCGTCCATGGCCTCGCTAGACGTTCGCACAAAGAGGGCAAGATCCGTAGTCTCATCAAATCGTAACGATTCTTTCTTAAACTCTTTCATCTCTATCAAGCTAGCCATTGCAATCTCCCCTTTTTCTGCCTACTAAATCTAAAATTTTGGAACTGATGTTGACATGAATCTGCCGAGTCCCGAGTATCCATGTCTTCACCTTACAGTATAGAAAAGTTTTATTTACAAATCGTTAAGGTTGAAGACTAATGCATCACACTATCTTTCTCCCAAGGCGTCATCTTTGTTCAACGCAGATTCACGCAAACATAAGCATAGCTGGAAACTAGTCTTTACAACCACGTCCGCCATCCTGACGTTTTTGCTTGACATACCTGCAGGCATAGCGTGCTGTGTGCCCTGAAGAAGGCCCAACCGGTGCGCCATGTTGTGGTATCATCAATTAGCGCCACAATATGTAGTGTGTCAAGGAGAAAAAAGATCGAGATGAGGCCAACCAGCGTAGGTCTCTGAGATTTCACGAGATATTTTTTTATTCATTATTCCAAGACGTTATGCCTAAAGTCTCGAATTGACAGCACACGCTTTGATCCGTCCGTCCGCCCGCGGCGCGACGCGCCCTCTCCTCAAGGACGTCTTAACAATCTTAGCCATAACGCCCGTATAGGCTACAGCAGCTCTCCAAAGTAAACGCGAATTCAACAAGGGCTCCGTGGCTCGATCCACGCGAGGTGAGATTGCTTTGTCGCCTTCGGCTCATCGCAATGACTAGGCACCATTCAGGATTGATTGCGAGCTGGGCGAGACCAATGGGTTCAAGTTCTTGCAGGCCGACTGGCCTGCGCGGCGTTGTTATACTGGGTCTCCAGATTTCTGTCGGAATAAGGCTCGTGAGTATGTTCAAGCATGATTGTCGAATCGCGTTTCTATGATAGAGCAGACTCCCGATTATTGCCAATAGAATTGGAGGCTTGTCATGCTGGACGTGATTCGGCATCGGCCAACTCATTCGGGAGCCTTGCACCCGCAGGGATGACATGAAGTACCAGCCGGCATCGCAATTCGTCTCTACTTTGGAGAACGACTGTAGGAAAACGCAGCTCGGAGGGCAGGGGCTGAGACCATTGCAAAATGACGCAACCCGGCTGCCAATCTCTCCTCCTATGGATCTCCATCCGTTTTCGGGGGGTCTAATTGCGCCGTTCATTTCAGCGATTAGTGTGAAATACCCCTAATCTACGATCCTGACGTCAGGACAACCCCTTAGTACCAGGTAAAGAAATTCCTCTTCCGTGTAAGGACTCGTTGGGAAATTCCTGTTCCAATACTTGCGAACTTCGCGTACCAGTTCAGCAATGGACAATGTCCCCCCATGCGTTACGAGAATCGCATGCGTCACAGTCACAAGCGGGGTTCGGGCATCTGAACGGTTGTCTGAATTGATCTTTGCCACCTCCGAAAGGGTTGGTATATTTTCTGCGTCTCCTAGATAGCTTACCCGAAACTGGCTCAGCCCACTCTTTCCTCGTATGGGCAAGGCAGTCGAGGGCCTCGGTATGTTCTTCGCCGAGACGATCCCCGGAAGCGGCTCTCTTTCTTGATCTTCCATTTGGATTACTCCGTAACCTTCAGTTATTTGCTCGCCTGTTCGCCGATATATGTCCTTCGTCTCTAGGCCGAAAATTGTAGATTCTTTCGATGTGACAATGGTGACCGGGTGGCTTACTCAACCTCGGCTTAGCCTGTCTCAGGAAACGGCGAGGTGCCCGCGACAGTACACGCCTTGACGCTTCAGAATCGTTGCTACACATAGTGCTTGAAATTGTTTATACTTTAAGACACGGCTGATTCTGTTGTCAATCCCTTAAATCGGCCCGCTTCCGATGAGCCTTTTTGAACTCACTTATTGCAAGCTTTCTAGAGATTGAATCAGTGGGGAAGGAACATAATTTAGGCGATGGTGTCCCAAGATTAATGAAACAGCATAGAATGAAGGTTTATCGATATTAAGGGGTTACGCTTCTAGTGGGAACCATCTTCTGTGTATTTTCGTTTACCCCATGATATGACTATATGGAGAATTATCGGACAGCAGTGTGTCATATGTGGACACCGAGTTGATTCCATGGTAGAGAGGTGTAGCCAACGCGAAGTGTTGGCGAGAAAGCAACATTTGTTTTCTCCGGATTAAGCAATGCAAGAACACCCTAACCCTTTCTCTCGGCTTTATGAACGCCCCCACTCCAGAAAGAATGACAGTTCTTTTTTTGGCGCCATAGCGCGGTTTTTTCTGCTCGCGTTTCTTGGCGCGGCTTTCGGCATCACTGGTATGGCAGTGCAGGGGTACTTTTATTTTACAAAGAGTCTGCCGAGCATCGAAAAGCTAAACAATTACTCGCCCCCGACTGTCACACGTTTTTATGCTGATGATGGAGAATTATTAGCTGAGTTTGCTTACCAGAGGCGTTTCGTAGTCCCCATAGACCGAATGCCTAAGACTCTGCAGGACGCCTTCGTGGCGGCAGAAGATAAGAATTTCCGCCGTCATTCCGGGGTGGATAAAGAGGCTATTCTCAGAGCACTAAAGAAAAACTTGGTATCTGGGTCCCTCAAAGAGGGCGCTAGTACCATAACGCAGCAGGTGGCAAAGACCTTCCTTCTTACCCCGGAACGAAAGTTCACCAGGAAGATCAAAGAGGCCATTCTCTCCACGCGGATCGAGGATTCCCTTTCCAAGGAACAAATACTCTACCTCTATCTCAACCAGATTTATCTTGGAAGCTCAGCCTACGGTGTACAAGCGGCGTCAGAGGTCTATTTTGGCAAGAATGTGTGGGAACTGACGTTGGCCGAATCCGCGATGCTAGCAGGATTGGCTAAAGCCCCTTCAATGAATTCTCCGAGGAGAAATCTCAAGAAGGCTATCGAGAGGCGCGGCTATGTTTTGAAGAGAATGTTGGAGGATGGGTATATCACCTCAGAGCAATACGAGCAGGCAAACGCCGAGGAGCCTCATATAGTGACTCCGAGCAATCCAAATGCCACTCTGGCCGCCGATTTCATAGAACACGTCCGCCGCTATGTCGAGAGCAAATATGGATCTGACTATTTGTACAAGGAGGGTCTGCAAGTTTACACCACGGCGGATCTGCGTCTGACCAAGGCGGCGAAGGACGCTATGGGTTATGGTCTGCGTGACCTCGACAAGAGGCAGGGCTACCGTGGACCTCTCAAGTCTCTCACGGCCTCGGGAATTGTGGACTTCCTCCGTCAAAAAAGCGAGGAGACGGAAAGGCCAATTCAATTTGGGGATATCACCGAAGGGGTGATAACCCAGATTGACAATGAAAACATATATGTTCGCATGGGCTCATATCAAGGAGGCGGGGCCAAAAAGGAATACGCTGGCTTTGTGAAGATTGATTCTAACCCGAAATGGTGGGTGCGCACGCCTTACCTGCGGCCGGAGCTGAGGACCCGAAATTTTTCCCACGGCGATTTGCCCCTACAGGTGGGAGACGTTGTGTTGGTGCGCGTCTTGGACCCCAATGTCAAGCGCAAAGAGCTGTATCTCAAGAAATATGGACAATCTGATCCAGAGATGAAGAATTACAAGAACTACACTGAAGATATGGTCTCCTTATTCCCCCTAGAGTTGGAACAGGAGCCCCTGGTTCAGTCTGCCGTGATGTTGAGGGAAAATCGGACAGGTTACGTCCGGGTGGTTGTCGGTGGTTACAGTTTCAGTGAATCCAAGTACAACCGGGCTACCCAAGCGAGGCGACAAGCAGGCTCTTCTTTCAAGCCAGTTATTTATGCTGCTGCACTGAACAAAGGGTTCACGTGCTCCGACATTGTTCTAGACTCGCCCTTGGCTATCACGGTGCCTGGTACAGGCGAGGTATGGAGACCCAAGAATTATAGAGGGGGATATGCGGGACCTGTCACATTCCGTGATTGTCTTGTTAAATCGAGAAACATTCCCACAATAAGAATACTTCAGCAGGTAGGCATTGATTTTGTGAGAGGATATGCCAAGAAAATGGGGTACGTGTCTCCTCTCGTCGATAATCTAACACTGGCTCTCGGTTCAACGGGGGTTTCCCTCGAGGAGCAGATGAATGGTTACTCGGTCTTCCCCAATAAAGGATACTTTGTGCCCGGTGTGTACGTGAAAAAGATCCTTGACCGCAAAGGGAGGGTATTAGAAGAATATGATCCACCTGTCCTCTTAGATGATCCCATCCCCAATGGACAGACGGATGTGAAACAAGTGTCGATGGACAACCATCAGCCGCGCAAGGGACAGGACAACTATCCCCTAACATCTCTACCCGCTCGAAGAGCCATAGATGAAGGAACCGCCTACATCATGGCCACCCTTATGCAAGGAGTTGTCACCGAGGGCACAGCAACCATTCTCAAAAAAATCGTAGGTCGCTCGGATATCGGAGGCAAGACCGGCACTACCAACGACTACATTGACGCCTGGTTTGTAGGCTTTAACCCCGATTACACCTCCGGAGTATGGGTGGGATTTGATACAGAAATGTCCCTGGGAGACGGGGAAACAGGAGGTAAAGCCGCAGCCCCGATTTGGGGATATTTCATGAGAGAGGTTCTCAAAAATAGGCCAGTACGTGAATTCGTGCCGCCGTCATCAGTAGAATTTCGGAGAGTAGATCCCAAAACCGGTCTCGTTACGGCATCTGGAAACGGCGTGCAAGAGGTTTTCAAAGTTGGACGTATCCCGGCAGAGAGTCAACCAAAATTCTTCAAAGGCGCGAGATGGGACTCTGCTGGTTCGGACCTCGACCAATTCTAGCGAAACAATTTGCGCCAAATTCCATGTAATGTGTGCTAAAACGGCCAGGAGGCCTCTCGCTGACCAGCGATTTTGGCTGCAAGTCCACCCTTCGCGGTTTCTTCGTATATCACGTCGGTTGGGTATTTCCTCACTCCCACCGGGGGAGGAGACAAGAAAGACGAGCAAACAATGACATAAGTTGCATGGTCATCCTATCTCCTTGCGTTCGCTGAGGAAACGGTTGCTACTGGTTGACATGATGTAAGAAGGGCGCATATGTTGATTTATGGGACGCTGCATGCGAGGCGCAAAAGCTTTGGCCTCTGGCACACGCACCCACAACATAAGAGAGAGCAGTGAGTTCTCAAGAGGTTTTATTACGAATGGCAGACGAAACAGACAAGAAAGACTTTGCGGAGCTCGGTAACCAAAACGCTGAGCAGGTTAATTTGGCTGATATCCCGGATCAAATGCCTCTGCTCCCCGTCCGAGACGTAGTTATCTATCCCTACATGATACTTCCTTTGATGGTTGGCCGGGACAAGTCTATTAGTGCCGTGGAATGGGCCGTGAACCACGAAAGGCTGATTTTCCTTGCCACCCAGAAGTCCTCCACCAAAGAGGATCCGGCAGCCGATGACATCTACCGTATCGGAACCGTGGCCATGGTAGTAAAAATGCTACGGCTCCCCGACGGCCGCGTAAAGGTCCTTGTCCAAGGAATCACTAAGGGTCGAATCGTCGATTACGCGTCACAGGAAGACTTTTTTGTTGTCAAGATAGAAAAGATTCTTGAACCTCAAGTTCCAACCATCGGCCTTGAAGTCGAAGCTCTCATGAGGTCAGTGAAAGAGAATTCAGAGAAGATTCTTCAGCTAAGAGGTATCGTGTCTCCGGATGCCGTGGCTATCCTCGAATCCATTGACGATCCTGGGCGTCTTGCAGACCTAGTGTCATCGAATCTAAAGCTTCGCGTTGAAGAGTCGCAGAGCATCCTCGAAGTCATTGACCCCATAGAACGCCTGCTCAAGGTAAATGAATTGCTTTCCAAGGAAATAGAATTGTCTGCTATGCAGGCCAAGATCCAAACCCAGGCTAAAGAAGAAATGGGCAAGACCCACAGAGAATACTTTCTGAGAGAGCAGCTCAAGGCCATTCAGACGGAACTCGGGGAGATCGACGAAAAGACCAAAGAGATCGAGGAATTTAGAGCAAAAATAGCCAAAGCCCGCATCCCGAAAGAGGTGGAAAAGGAGGCTGAGAAGCAGCTAGGCCGCCTAGCCCAGATGCATCCAGATGCAGCCGAGGCATCAATTATACGCACATACCTAGACTGGATTGTTGAACTCCCATGGTCTAAATCTACAAAGGACAGGCTGGACATAAAAAATGCCAAGAAAATCCTCGACGAAGACCATTACGATCTCGAAAAGGTTAAGGATCGCATTCTGGAATACCTCGGTGTCAGAAAGCTTAACAAAAACATGAAAGGCCCTATTCTTTGCTTTGTGGGGCCTCCCGGCGTTGGAAAGACCTCCCTAGGCAAATCCATCGCCCGAGCCTTAGGGCGAAAATTCACGCGCATGTCCTTGGGTGGTGTAAGAGATGAGGCGGAGATAAGGGGGCATCGCCGCACGTACATCGGAGCCCTGCCAGGTCGAATCATACAAGGACTCAAGAACGCCGCATCCAATAATCCCGTGTTCATGCTGGATGAAATTGACAAGGTAGGCGCGGACTTTCGCGGCGACCCATCTGCCGCTCTTTTGGAAGTGCTAGACCCGGAACAGAACAACGCATTCAGCGATCATTACCTAAACGTACCCTTTGACCTTTCTAAGGTCATGTTTATTACAACGGCGAACCTCTCAGATCCAATCATTCCCGCCCTAAAAGACCGGATGGAAATCATCGAGCTATCTGGATACGTTGATGAAGAGAAACTGAAGATTGCGAGACGATTCCTCATTCCTCGTCAGATCAAAGAAAACGGCATCGGTGAGAAGGATTTAGACATCACCGACGAAGCCATACTCGCAATAATCAATCAGTACACGAGAGAATCAGGCCTGCGCAATCTGGAACGAGAGATCGCCAATCTCTGCAGAAAGATCGCACGGAAGATTGCGGAAGGGGAAAAGAAAGTACCGAAGATAACCGTAAAGAATCTATCGAAATTCTTAGGCGTGCCAAAGTACCTACGAGACGACGAGAAGAGAACCGATGAAGTAGGGGTTTCCATAGGTTTGGCCTGGACCCCCTACGGTGGGGACGTGCTGCAGGTTGAAGCTACGCCGTTGGAAGGCAAAGGCAATCTCTTGCTCACCGGGCAGCTAGGCGATGTAATGAAGGAATCCGGCCAGGCTGCCATGTCTTATTTCAGGTCACGAGCTGCTCACTTTGGAATGAAGGATAAATTCTATTTTTCCAAGGATATACATGTGCATGTACCAGCGGGCGCCATACCAAAGGACGGACCTTCAGCAGGCGTAACAATGGCCACCGCAATTGTCAGCGCCCTAACCGGCATTCCAGTTCGCTCAGATGTCGCCATGACCGGTGAAATCACACTCAGAGGTCGGGTCTTGCCCATAGGCGGACTCAGGGAAAAGGCTCTCGCGGCCCTTAGGGCTCAAATTTACACGGTCATAGCGCCGCAGCAAAATGAGAAAGACCTTGACGAGATACCCCAGCACATTAGACAAAGGCTGGAGTTCAAGTTTGTCAAACACATGGACGAAGTCTTGAAAATCGCCCTCCGGGGTGACACTGCGGAACGGCGCCAGAGTGTTAACGCACTAATTCCAGACGCAGAAAGTGACGACGGGCGGAAGAAAGCCGAGTCTGGGGACCCGAAGCAAAGGCAAACAAAATCCACCCCGCGACGACGCAAACCTCAATCGCACAAGGAACAAGCGGAGAGAACGGTCTAAACCGTTTCAGGCCGCGATCTTCATGAGACATTCCCGATGGAAGATATGTATGGTAGCGCCGGCCGCCGTGCCTGCGCTGCATTACAGCTATTGCCAAACCAACGTCCGATTGAAGACGTCCTCCTATTCATGTTAGCCTGAGCTGTGATTCCGGTGTAGCCTAACTCCGCCTCCCGATAACAAAAGCGCTCTCTGCGTCCTTGCGAGCCAAACGAAGCAATCTCGTCATTAATTTTGGCAACTGATATATGGTCGAACCTATCTCCCATTCTTGCTCCGACAGAAATTTCGAGAATTAATATAACTTGGGCGAATCTACGGTTTGTTCGAAGAGATGGCCGCGACTTCTTTCACAAGCCTTGTTCCGCTGATTCCTCTAGCTTCTCGAGGGCTTCTGCGGCCGCCTCTCTCACGTCCTCATTACGGTCCTTCTGCAGTCTCTGCAAAGCGGGTATGGCACGGCCGTCGCCTATATTGCCTAGGAGCTCTGCTGTGTCCCCTCGAATGCCGTCGTCCTCGTGGGATGTTAGCGATATGAGCTGTTCTACTATGGGATCCAGGATGCGCTGGTTCCTAGCCAAGGCCTCTTCCATCACCACCAATGCTCCCATCCGCTGCGTGAATACCGGTGACGCATACAAGGGAAGCAGCGCATCTGGAGATTTTCTCTCGCAGAGAAGCGCGGCCGCATCTTCGGCTCTTCCAGTGTTTATCATGGACTCGAGCACACGGGGCATGAATTCAGGTTCGTTTCGTCTGAGCACATTGGACCTGAGTTCATCCAAACTCAAATTACCAACCACGGTTAAGCCGCCGTCGATAACGATAGTGGGTGTAGCTTGAACCTTGTATAGTCCTGCCCACTCATTGAACTGGAGCGCATCGACGACGTTGAGCTTCAGGGCAGCCATTTCCATAGTCAAACTGACGCACTTGCGCACCATTCCAGGGCAGTGGGGACATGTCGGAGCGACAAAAATCAGCATTTCAAAGGTATTGTTGTCTAACGCCTGCGCAACTTCGCGTTCCTTGTCTAAGGCATATTCTTTGCCTCCCATCCAAGTGATTGCCTCGATGAATGCCTCCAATTCAGGCCCTTGGGGCGCTGCGAAATAGCGGATGCGCTCTACGCCCCCTTGAACTAAGGAAAGGAAGGGAAGAAACGATTCAGCAGAGTCAGTTACTTCCTCAAACCGAATGGCGTTCAAAGATACGCCGTTAATCTGAAGGGCTATGTTGCGAAGATTGGTCTCAAACTGCGATTCGACGCCTGAGGATGTCAGGCTCAGAGTGACCGGCGACCTGAGGGCGGAAGCTGCACTTTGCACTCGCGCTAATTCGCTATCTGTGAACAATAGGTCCCTCCTTGAAAAAAGATCTCCCCTATAGTGTTTTAAAACTACTCAGGCAGAGGGGCGTGTCGTTCAGTTCAGTTGTCGAGTCGATGACGGCTCACGAGGTTTGCTCTATATCAGTTTAGGCCCGGCACAACTTGGCGCACCACAAAGCCCGACCCTGGGGGAGGAACGATTTGTGGTTCCTCTCCTCGTACTGGCGCAGGAAGATAGCCCCAGAGGTACTTCCCAAAAGTCTCAAGCCCGGAAGCTGCTAAGGGGATTATGCCGTGATTGGGCGTCTGTTGACTTTGGGCATTGTCCTGCCGGGGTGGCATTGAATATACAGGTTGTCCGTACACGTTCATAGGACCGCGGTACTGGTTGTCGTACATCCGGTTTGGCTGGCTTTCGGGTGCTTGGGGTGGTCCCCATTGAGCAAACGAACTGGCCGCCGCAAACAAACACACCAGAGCCCCTAAAGGGATCAGCAGCGACTTCATGTTTCCTCTCAAGCCTCTCACGGTAGTTATTACTTATTATAGTATTTTATCATAGTATTGCGACAATAAAAAGACCTGACTGGGTTGCAGCCGCACCAAGATCATACTACATAATGATGCACAGCCGGTCACCGCGAATCTCGCAAATAGGGTGGGATCCAAGCATGATGGCCGGACGCTCCCATTCCTAACGACCGATTTCCGTCGGCGTCTGTCAACAGCTCTCACGGCTGTTGTCCGACTTCCCAAGGACTGGACTTAACGAAATTGCGGTTTGGTTTGAGCCTTTCGCCGTGTGACAAAGAAATCTGTAATGCAAAAGTTATCTGGTAATTTGTCCTCATTTGACAATTTTGTTTGGACCTAGAAACCCACGTGCTCTCCACGCATTCGTTTACTTATTGAATAGGAGTTGAAGACGATTCTCTTAGGAAGCCATTTACAAGCTCTTGAGCAGGTTAGAGGCCAATATGGGAGCCAAAAACAAAAGGTTACTGAACAAAACTCAGTAACCTATTGATATCTTTGGTAGCGGGGAGAGGATTTGAACCTCTGACCTTTGGGTTATGAGCCCAACGAGCTACCTGGCTGCTCCACCCCGCGTCACTCATTAACTTATAGCAAGCCAACTGCTGTGTGTCAAGGCGCATAAGGGGCCTTCCTAGCCCAGACCGTTGGATACGGCCGCCTCCTCGAATGTTGCAACCTCTGTAAGTATCCTCATAGAGGCCTCGATGAGTGGCATTGCTAACGCGGCTCCGGTCCCTTCCCCTAGCCTAAGATCAAGGTCCAACAGAGGAGCTTTACCCAGATGAGAAAGCGCGAAAGAATGCCCCTGCTCAACGCTTCGATGAGATGCAATCATGTATTGAGCTGAGACTTCGCACATAGCATTGGCTAATAGTCCACCTGCGGTCGAGATAAAGCCGTCTAATATCACTGGCTTGCTCAAGGAAGCGGCTCCCAGGACCAAACCGGCGATGCCTCCTATCTCAAATCCCCCGACCTTTGCCAGTATATCCAGCGGGTCATCGACATCGGGTTTGTTGACAGACAGAGCCGTCTTAATCACCTCGATTTTTTGGTGAAATTCGGTTTCTCCGAGGCCTGTTCCCCGTCCCGTCACCTTTTCCACCGGTTGATTAGTCAAGAGTGCCGTTATAGCGCTGCTTGGAGTTGTGTTACCGATACCCATTTCGCCGGTGGCAAAAATATCGGTGCTTTCTCCAAGCTCGAACGCAACGGCGATGCCGGCTTCAATGGAGGCAACGGCCTCTTCTCTCGTCATGGCAGGGCCCGCTGCCATGTTCCTTGTCCCAGACCGGATTCTGCGAAAAAGAATCTTCCCCGCTCTGACCAGGTCAGTCAAATCGCCCACGGTGCCCATATCCACTACCTTAACCTCGGCCCCCACAGCTCGGCTTATAGCGTTGATTGCCGCTCCGCCGTTGACGAAATTCCTCACCATTTGGAGCGTCACTTCCTGGGGATACTTGCTGACCCCTTCTTCCACGACTCCGTGGTCGCCTGCAAATATGACAATTGTTCGCCTCGCAACGGTCGGAGACAAGGATTTTGTGATCCCCGCAAGATCCACAGCAAGATCCATTAATCGGCCGAGGGCCCAGAAAGGCATGGTCAACTGCTCCAGCCTACACCGCGCCTTTTCCCGATAAGCAGTATTCTGGGGGGCTATCGCACTTATTGTGCGCGCAAGCAAACTCACGATTCACAACCTTTCTTTAGATATAGAGGCAGACCGCAGACTGTCAGAATCACCTGATCAGCATGTTCCGCTATAAGACGATTGCAAAGCCCAACTAGGTCTCGGAAGCTTCTAGCCAACGGATTCTCCGGGACAATAGCTGAACCAACTTCGTTGGTGACAAAAATCACGGTCCCTCCCAAGTCTGCACAGGCTTCCATCAATTCAGCACAGCACGCTGACATGGATTCTTCAGTGACCGACACTCCCTTGGCGTCTCCTTTATACATCAGATTGTTCACCCACAAAGTCAAACAATCAACCACCCGAACATCATAAGCTGAAGTCCGGCGCAATGCTGCGACGATGTCAGTCGATTCCTCAATGGTCTCCCAGTTGCCGCGACCGCGTTCCTTTCTGTGGCGCTCGATCCGCAGCGCCATTTCCTCGTCAACTACCGGGCAGGTAGCTACGAATATCTTACGGTTCCCAAAACTCTCGCCCATGGTAATCGCCAGCTTGCTCTTACCGCTTCGGGCTCCGCCAGTTATGAGTACGAGATGCGCCATAAATTCCAGACATAACAAATCCCCGAAACGCTAGTCCCGGGGATCTGTGATTTTAGGAATGCACACTACAGCTAATGCGCATGATTAAGGGCCGAGACCTTATTTCTTCATCGTTCCCTTGGCTGCCGTTAGTGTATTTTTCATGAGCATGGCAATGGTCATGGGCCCGACGCCGCCTGGAACCGGCGTGATCGCGGCCGCCTTTTCCTTCACCTCGTTAAAGGCCACGTCGCCGACGAGCTTGAATCCTTTCTCTGTGCCAGGCGCCTCTACGCGGTTGATACCTACATCAATTACCACCGCGCCTTCTTTCACCATGTCCCCCTTCAAGAATTCCGGAACTCCCATAGCGGCGATCACAATGTCCGCTGCTCGACAGCGCTCTTTCAGATTCTTTGTTCTTGTGTGGCACATTGTGACGGTGGCATTCATATCGCGCTGATCCAGCATGTTGGACAGAGGGCGTCCGACGATGTTGCTGCGTCCCAAAATAACTACATCCTGCCCTGACGTTTGAAATCCTCCGCGTTTAATCAGTTCGATGACGCCGGCAGGCGTGCAGGGTAGAAATCGTACTTCACCAATGCTGATAAGACCGACATTGTACGGATGGAAACAATCCACATCCTTTTCAGGATAAATGGACCTCAAAATCTTGGTTTCCGGAATATGCTTTGGCAAAGGAAGCTGGCAAAGGATACCATGGACGGTCTTATCCTTGTTATATCCATCTATCACTTCGAGTAACTGCTCCATGGTCGTCCCGGCTGGCAGTCTAGTCTCGAGAGATTTTATCCCGATATATTCGCAAGCCTTCTTCTTGTTTGATACATAGACCTTTGAAGCAGGGTCGTCTCCCACGAGGATGACAGCCAGGCTCGGTTCTAGACCTTGGGCCTTAAGCTGGAGTACCTCTTGTTTCATCTCATCTTTGAGCTGCTGGGATACTTCATTGCCGCTAATGATTTTTGCCGACATGCAAACCTCCTCTTTAATTCGATTCCATTATAGCCTTCGGTCACAAGTCGTGGACGCCCCATCCGAAGCGCCGCCGGCGTGTCACGTGACTATTCTGTTTCCTACGCCTGGTCTTGTTCCAAGGCGTGTGCAATCTCCTCAATGGCCGATAGAATGAGTGGGTCATCGAGTGAGGGTGGCCGGTTCTCGAGATCCGCAGCGGCTATCTCCCTAGAATAGGGCAATATCCCGATAAGTGGAATCCCGTCGAGATTCTTTTCAAGGTACTCGGCTTCCGATGCATCGTGTACCTTGCTCCCTACTGCAACAACCCTTGACAGACCTATGTCAGCAGTCAACTGCCTTACCTTTGAGGCTGTTTCCAAACTCCTCCGGCCTGGTTCCACGACTATGACAAGACGGTCAACGCCCTGAGCGGTTCCCCTTCCAAGGTGTTCAATGCCAGCCTCCATGTCCATAATCACGAGGTCTTTCTGATAGAGGACGAGGTGATTGATTAGGGCCTTCAAGAGCACGCTTTCAGGACATATACATCCGCCGCCGCCTTTCTTGACCGTCCCCATAACCAGCAAGCGAACCCCGTCCTTCTCTTTGCTCAAAGCGTCTGGCAGGTCGTCCACGCGGGGATTCATCTTGAAGAATCCGCCGACGGTACCAGGCCTGGTTCCGGTTCGTTCGTGGATGAGGTCCTCCATTTTGGCTATGGGAGTTATTCCCGCCGTCTCTATCCCAAGGGCCGAGCCCAAATTGGCATCGGGGTCTGCGTCCACTGCCAAGACCCTATAACCCCGTCGCGCCCAATATCGCGCCAAAAGACTGCTCAGTGTTGTTTTTCCCACTCCACCTTTGCCGGATACCGCTATCTTCATTTCCTTCTCACCTTCCAAAGATGATTGTATAGATCCCTTTTCATCTTATGCGCACTGTAATCTTCGGAAGGAAGATCACTCTCTGGATGCTTTGAGCAGTTCCAAGACTGCCATCTGTCCAGCGACTGCCATGTCTTCGGCGCTGAAATAGACATCAGCCGTCTCATCAAACAAAACGCTCGCCTCGGCCGGGAATTCTTCATCGCCTCTCCAGAGGATGCATGTCACTGGGACATGGGGGAAGTAGCTCAGCTCCGTTGCAGCATCTCCGGTACCAAGAATTTTGCCACCCAGTTTGTTGGCCGCTCTGATCATTAGGTCGGGATGATTACCAAAGGCCTGGACCAAAATGTCCTTAGTCCTCCTGTTAAAAGCCGGCTCGTAAAAATGTCCCTCCTTGAATTCTCTAAAATGTTTTAGGACGCCCGTGGGTTGTTGACCGTCTGCATTGTTCAAGTAATGCAAGACCAGAATCGCCAACCAAATAGGCGTCTCTTCACCTGTTTCTCGCACTGTAAACTTTTTCGAGTCGAGTTGATAGGCAATGGAACGATCGAGATGAGGCACAACGACAGTGCGATCGATGAAAGTGCAACCCGCCCTCACTGCAATCCTCAAGGGGTCTTTTCGTTCCATGGCCTCGACCCCCAAACGAAGCGCCTGCTCGTAATTGTCTTGCTTAGGAAGCTCTGGTCGGGACAGATCTCGAATATTCAACATCACCAGCCCTCAGCTATATTGTGAGTCGCCTCACTGACAAAACGTTCTCCAGCGAGGATAGATGATCCACGATCTTCTGATCGGCCTTCACATCCGTGTTCAAGAACAGCAGCGCATCTCCTCCTTGAGTCTGACGTGCAAATTGAAAATGAGAAATGTTAATTCCCGTCTCTCCAAGAGTTGCCCCGACCTTTCCGATTACGCCGGGCTTGTCTATGGCGCGAATGAGAAGAAGTTCGCCTGATAAATCGAATTCGCCCCGAAATCCGCCATAAGTAACCATTCGAGGTTCAGCCTTGCCGAAGAGCGTGCCTTCTACGAAATGATCCTGGCGCTCAGTAGCCACTTTGTAGCGGAGGAGGGACACAAAATCCTCCGATTTGGTGACCTTCGTCTCGGAAAGCACTATGCCTCGCTCTTCTGCAACCATAGGAGCATTCACCTGGTTGACATCTTCTTTCATGATTGGGGTAAGCAGGCCTGTGAGGAAAATGGTGGTGATTGGCTTCAGTTCCATATCCACCACATCGCCGCAATACTGAGCCTCGACGCTTTTTATGCCGGTTTGAATGGTTTGGCCAAGAAACAGACCTAAACGCTGAGCCAATTCGAGATAAGGTTTGAGCCTCTCCAAAGCTTCACCCGATACCGCAGGGGCATTGACCGCATTCCTAATGGTCCCATACAGTAGGTAGTCCCTGATTTGCGTGGCGACTGCCACGGCAACGTTATCCTGAGCCTCCTGAGTCGAAGCGCCGAGATGTGGCGTGCAGATAACTCTGTCCAACGAGATCAATCTCGTCAGTCCGGGCGGCTCTTTTGCATAGACATCCATGGCTGCTCCCGCGACCTTTCCGGACTCTATGGCGGCAGCTAATTCGTCCTCGTTGACCACTGGCCCTCTCGAACAATTGATAATTCGAACTCCATCTCTCATTTTGGCTATATTCGACGCATTTATTAGACAGCGGGTATCGTCTGTCAACGGAACATGGAGGGTAATGAAATTCGACTTAGCTAATACGGTGTCCAAGGATTCCAATTTAATTCCCATCTGCTTTGCCTGTTCCTCCGACAGGAAAGGATCGAAGGCGATTACATTCATTCCCAGACCTGCGGCCCTGTCTGCTACGACCGACCCAATTTTCCCTAAACCAATGATCCCAAGCGTCTTGTTAAATATCTCTGTACCCGAAAATTTCTTTTTCTCCCACTTGCCCTCTTTCATAGAATGGTCCGCCTGAGGAATATTTCTAGCAAGGGACATGAGCATACTCAAGGCATGTTCTGCCGTAGTAACGGTGTTGCCGCCAGGGGTATTCATTACTACGATTCCCCTTTTAGAGGCCGCCTGAATGTTGACATTATCCAAGCCAGTCCCGGCGCGTCCAATTACTTTGAGTTTGTGAGCAGCTCCTATAATCTCTTCCGTGACTCTTGTCGCGCCCCTGATGGCCAGAGCGTCATATTCATGGATAATTGACTTGAGTTCTTCTGGGCTGAGTCCCACTTTGACATCGACTTCTATGCCCTCTGACTCGCGGAATATCTGTACACCCAACTCAGATAAGTTATCCGACACCAGGACTTTCACTGTACGCGTTCTCCTATTCACCTTGTATTACGCACCACGGCCGCTCGCATCGAGGTGCTCAACAAATACCTTGGGCAAGAAATTACGGGGCATACCGTCCCGGGCATTCCTACTTCTTTGCCTAATACCTGGAAAATCGTCCTATTGTTAATGAGGCTAGAACACGGTAATCACTGACTTGTAACAAGAAGGTGCTCTTCTGTCAAGCAGACTAGTCCGCTGAAAAAAAGACTGCGAGGGCGAGGAGAAACGACAATGCTAGGATAACTGGCGCTGGCGGCGTCCAATCTGTGACCGCGACGACGTGTTCTTGTACATTCGATAGTTCAGTCGAATGAACTTCGTCCAATATTATGGCCCACGGGATTTCCTCCTCATTGAATGAGTCCACTAAACTATCATCAGCAACGACATGGAATTCCGTCAACTTTCCTCCGGAGGACGGCTTCTGAAGCAACCGCTGTGACTTGCGCCATGGCAAAGGATACAACATGCCCAGCCTCTAACGATTGTCAAACGCGTCCTACAACTTTGATCGGACTAGCGCAGTACCGCATATTATACAAAAGAACAGATGAAGTCAATAGGTTAGGAAGTAGTTCATCAGTAAACAATTAACCGGTTGCAGTATTCAGTGGTGAATGTTACATTGTCGCACAACATCATGAAGTCCCACGGCCACGGGGAAACGAGCGGCAGCGAATGTCCGTAAGCTTTTGGAAAGGGTTGCTCCCCAGTGTCGCCAATCTTTCCAGGTCGGTCGAATACAACAAGAGTGTATAGGGATATGGAAATAATAATAGGCGCAGGCATCTGGGTCATTATATTTGTCATCTGGTATCTGAGGGCTTACCCAGAAAAGTGGAAGGCCTTGAGAAAGACTGTCCCCTCTTTCCGAAGAAGCCCGCAGAGGAAATCGTTCAGGGACAGACCAAGCCCTCAAACGTGGAAGGCCCAGAGTAAAACTTACAAGGCCTTGGTGGAAACCATTGAGAGGACCTGCGCAAGGGACCGATTCAACGCTTCGGATGCTGCGTCCATGGTAGAAGCAGTTAAACAGCTTCTGGAGATCGAGCCGGCCAGTGGTCAAGTATGGGAGGCATATGCGTTAGACTCACTAGAAACCGCTGAAATCATTTGTGACGAGTGCAAAATTCCAGTGATAAAGTTAGTGAAGAAGACCGGCGTGCGCATTCAATGCGGAACATGCAAAAAATGGCTGGCCCTAAAAAACTCTAAGGTGACCATTCTCGATCCTAGCCGATCCGACGTAGAAGAATGGGAGAAATGATTCTGGGCCATTTTTCCCCAGGGATCACGACCTCGAGGTTCGTCTTACCCGATGTTTTAACGACGTGAGGTACCGTTTTCGCTGCAAGGAAATGGCAACATGAACACGTCCTTCGAGCTGCCGGAAAACCGTGCAGAATCACCAAGTACTTCAAATTCTGCTGTCTTAGGGTCGTCCATTTTCTGGATCTTCCTGGCCGTATCGCTAGTGGGCATATTTGCTACCGGATTTCTATCCTACCGTCATATCCTGTTGGTAGTGGAGTCAGGAGCCGTCAGTGAATCGCCGCTCTGCCGCCCTTCAGCAACGGTGAACTGCGACGCGGTGTTACAAAGTTCCGAGGCAGTGCTGTTCGGCTATTTTCCGTCGGCCGTGGTTGGGTTGTGCGGCTTTGCCATACTACTTTGGCTGTCTGTAAACGGTGTTTTGGTCCCGAGGCTTAGAAAATTCGCGCTTCTAAGCATTACGGCGTATCTGTGCATAGCTATATCATTCACTGCCTACTTCTCTTATCTCATGGTGTTCAAGGAGGACTTCCTCTGCACCTGGTGCATCGTTGTGCACGCGATAAATCTAGTAGCGCTCAGCTGCGGGCTGGTTGCCACTTTTCGCAACAAGGCGGCGTTGGATGAGGCATCCAACGCGACCGCGGCGGAAGGCGTCTATGTGATCGCCTCGGCTGCTCTGGTTGCGATTATAGTGATGTCGGCATCCCAGTGGGCAGAGAAATCCTTTGTCCTGAGTAAGCTCACAGAAAAGTACAACGAGCTGCGCCAGAATCCAGACGTGGCGACGGCCCTGATTCAGGCGTCTCCCACGCACAACGTACCCATCTACGACTCCGACCCCGTGTACGGTTCGCTACAAGCCCCCTACTCAATTGTGTTTTTCACTGACCTTCAATGCCCGGTCTGCCTAAGGAAAGAGCTGTTTCTTCACGCCATGGTCGATATTAACCCAAATATCTTGCGCCTGGTGATGAAGAATTTTCCCCTCTCCACAGGCTGCAACAAGAAACTGTCAAGAAATCTTCATCCGTACGCTTGCGAAGCTGCGCGTGCAGCCTATGCTGCTTTTCTTCTGGGAGGGGCTGACCAATACTGGAAGTATGTGGATCTCATCTTCGCTCACCAGTCTAACCTCAAGGTCGGACCTTGGTTTGCGTTCGCCTCACAACTGGGACTGAGGGAGCGTGAACTCGCCAATTATATGGACGCCAATTCACCAGCGGATAAGAAAATCCATCAAGACATCAGGCTGGGGCTGGAGCTGGGTTTAGACTCGACGCCTGCAATCTTTTTTCTCGGAAAGAAAATACCCGAAGACCTTAGTGGTTTACCTTTTATGATGGTGATCGAGAACCTCTTGAGGGCGTATTACCCTGGGAAAAGAGATCTTACTTTGCGAAAATAGGCGGCGGCGAATCAGCTTAGCGATACTGCTTTGCAGCGAGCTGTGATTTTATTGACCTTGTGGCCGTCCCAGGAACCCCTTCATTTGAGTTCACGCCGGAATGTGATATGTAAACAAGCCTAGGCAGTCCCGGTGTTCGAAGGAGGATCCTTGCCCTGATGGCTGGAGACCATAGCGATTGCCAAAGGAATTCTCCTATCGGCGACTGTCACGTTGCCGCAGACCTCATACAATGACAAAATGACGGTTCGCGTCATTGCGAGCTAAGCAGTCTTGTCATCGTTTGGCAAAGAGTATTTCTGGTGTCCTTAAAGGGATACGATGGTACTCAGAAAGGAAATACAGCTGAAATTATCATGAAAAAGGGCCGCATTCTCGTCGTAGATGATCAGGAACAGATTATAGAATCGCTCACTGAAATCTTGTCGGACGAAAATCATGAGGTGCTAAGCGCACGGGATGGACAAGAGGCACTTCACATAGTCCAAAGCGATTCGCCGGACGTTGTTTTCCTGGATATATGGATTCCCGGGATTGACGGAATGCAGACGCTCAAAGCTATCAAAAGGATTGACCCTGATTGCGCAGTGGTCATGATGAGCGGCCATGGAACCATCGAGACCGCGGTCAAGGCGATCAAACTTGGCGCCACAGACTACCTGGAGAAGCCGCTCAATTTGGAGGACGTCCTTCACCTGGTTGATAAGGCTATCTCTGGACGTTCAACGGCTAGACGATCAAAGGAATCACGGACGAACGATCCGGGCGTGATCGTTGGGACGTCTTGTTTAGCCGAGGAGCTCCGTGGTGCCGTGGCATCGGCTACGCGCTCAGCCCAGAATGTATGGTTTGTGGGCGAGAAAGGCACCGGAAAAGAGTTTCTTGCTCGGGTCCTGCATCATCAGGAAGGAAAAGACCGTAGCGCTCTCGTGAAGCTGCGCTGCGGGGCTCTTTCCCACGAAAATATCGAAGACGTCATGCTGGCATGCAGAACGCGGTTGCCGATCGCAGAAAATAGTCGAAAAGGCGGGGGAACTTTTCTGCTTGTAAGGGTGGACAAGCTGCACGAGTCGCTTTACGAAATCTTTGCAGACATGATCCTGTCTCTAAAAGGGGATATTGCCGACAACGGCTCTCCGAGCGTGAGGAATAAAGTAAGATTCGTTTCAACTTCCCTCCTCGCTCCGGAGGACCTATTGAAGTCCAGACACTTTCCCCAGCGTCTAGCCGACATACTCGGCCAAACGATTGTATCGGTGCCAAGCCTCAGGGTCCGCAGAGGAGATGTCCCTCTCCTAGTACAGCATTTTCTCGAGGAAGCCGCATCCGAATTTGACCGGAATTTGGTAGGAGCCGATGATGAAGCTATAAAGCGGCTTTGTGATTACTCCTGGCCCGGAAACATTAAGGAATTAAAAATACTGATCGAGCACGTAACCATGACGGCCGCCGGTCCGTTAATTCAGATTAACGATCTCCTTATACCCAGAAATGGCTATTCATCACCCACAGAGGTCTCCGAACAGGTTCCAGTGCCGGAATCTTCGTTACCCAACAGGCAGGACACACGAGATGAAGAGACCGAGCCAGTCAAACTAGACTTGGCACGGTCTTCGTTTGATTATGCATCCGACCCCGGGACTTATCTCCAAAAGACCCTGCGCGGTCGGGTCGTAATGTACGGACAAGGCCTGCATTCAGGAGTGAAAACAGGTCTGACCATTTCTCCTATGCCGCCTTCGACCGGCATCCTTTTTGGACACATCACGTCCGGAGGGACGGTTCCTGCTCTCCTGACCCACGTAGAATCCACGGATTTCAGCACTAGCCTTCAGAAAGATGGGCTCCTAGCTCGTACAATAGAACATCTCATGGCTGTCTTTCACGTTTATGGGTTGACGAATCTCCTAGTAAAGATCTCGGGCGAAGTCCCCATTATGGATGGATCAGCCTTAGATTTCTGTGGCCTCGTGGAGAACGCCGAAATTATAACCCAGGACGAGACAATAACCCCGATCCGAATTGAAGAACCCGTTGAACTGCCTCTTGCCCCCGGCAGCCTCAAGAGCCTTCGGATAGAGCCGTCGGATTGCCTTGAAATAGACTACTACTTGGAATATCCGCCGCCAGTCGGAACCATGCAAAAGAGGTTTAAGTGTGAAAGTCCGGAACTGTTCAAGAACGAAATAGCCCCTGCACGCACCTTTGGATTTGTAAAGGATATGCGAATGATGGACGAGATGGGACTGGCAGGGGGAGGGCGCCTTTCTAACGTGGTGCTGCTGGACGACGAGAAGGTCATCAACCCTCCGCTGCGGTTCCCGGACGAATTCGTGAGGCACAAGATTCTGGACATTATCGGAGATTTTTATCTATTAGGCCGACCATTTATAGGGAAAATCGTTGCCAAGCTTACCGGCCACGCCGAGAACATAGCCATGCTGAAAATCATTAACGAAAAACTTGGAATAGTCTAGCGTGATTTATGTCTTCCGCTGGATGGGTTCAAGAAAATCAATACAGAATAGAGCGCCAACAACAAAGCCCCAAATCCCATGACAAGGTCTGAGCCCTCGAGTTCTAAAAATTGGCCAATTTCACCAGGGATGTCACCCAAGGCATACATGAAATAAAAAAGGTCCCAGGCTGCCGATAGCCACCACAAACAAGCCCCAAAAAACACAAGTGAAAAGTAAAGATACGCCCACCGGCGTCCCACGATGCTTTTCTGTGACCAGTACCACGCACGTATGCCTTGTAAAAGCAGATAGGGCGTCAAGATGCGTACCCACAAAGCAGCCGGACCGTGTCCGGAATACGTTGGACCTGCGAGCATCTCCCTGAGAGCGCCTGCTAACATCGTATTTAGAGAATATTGCTGAGACAACACCACCAGGGCGAACATTGGCAGAATCGACACGCTGGCTACGAAAACCAGCAGCTCACGAACCATGATTTTCCACTTACTCATTCGAGTTGTCCAAGAAGTTGCCGCTTCTGATCAAGACTTTTTTCCGTTCGCTTTCCCATTTTTTGTTTGAGGAAAACTCGAAATTGATGATAAGATTGTAGTTGATTAGCTTCCTTCATAGCACATTCTGCCCCTCAGTATAAGGAGATCATTATGGACAAAATATGGCTCAAATCCTATGCAAAATCAGTTCCTGCTGAAATTGAGTTTGAAAAGATTACACTGCCAGAAGCGCTCGCCAGAACGGCCAAACGATTTCCCGAGCGTCCTGCCTTGTTCTTCCAGGGAACCACGGTAACCTTCAGTCGACTCGACGACATGGTTTCACGTTTTGCAGCAGCCCTGAGAGCTCTAGGAGTGAAGCCGGGCGAAAAAGTAGCTTTGCTGATGCCCAATATCGTACAGACGGTGGTTGCGAGCTATGGAGCCTTGAGGGCAGGCGCAACGGTGGCCCTCAATAATCCCCTATATACTGACAGAGAACTCGAGCACCAATACAACGACTCAGGCTCCAAGTACCTGGTGTGCCTGGATCTACTTGTACCGCGGATGATCAACCTCCGCACCAAGACAGGGATTACGAAAATCATATCATGCCACATTAGAGACTTCTTGCCATTTCCGCTCAAGCAACTTTTCCCGTTTGTACGAAAGGGCATGCATCGTAAAACTCCCGCAGCTCCCGACGTTTATGAGTTTATGGACCTTATCAAGAAATATCAACCCGTTGCAGACCCCCATAAGCCTCAATGGGACGATACCGCTTTTCTCCTTTACACGGGCGGCACAACCGGGGTGTCCAAGGGAGTGCAGTTAACCCATGGCAACCTGTCAAGCAACGTGCAACAATCACGCGCTTGGTTCCGTGAATTTGAAGACGGATCGGAGATCGTAGTGGGATGCCTGCCATTCTTCCATTCTTTCGGCATGACCACCGCCATGAATATGGGAATCTTTTACGGATATGCAGATGTACTAGTCCCGAAGCCGGAGCCCAAGAGTGTTCTCGAAGCAATCTCGAAATACAAGGCCACTTATTTGTCCGCTGTACCAACCATGTATAACGGAATGATCAATTTCCCAGACCTGAAGAAGTATGACATCAGTTCCCTGAGAGGATGTTTCTCCGGCGGCGCCCCGCTCCCCATGGAAACCATAAAACAGTTCGAACAACTTACCGGCTCACAAATTTGCGAAGGATACGGTCTCACGGAGACATCTCCGGTGGCAACCATCAACCCGTTCGGAGGAAAGACGAAGCCCGGGACGATAGGGCTCCCAATCCCTAACACACTCGTGAAGCTCGTGGATGTGGACGACTACGACAAGGAAATTACCACGATAGGTGAAGCGGGGGAGCTGTGCGTCAAAGGACCCCAGGTCATGATCGGTTACATAAACCGTCCGGAAGAAAATGCCATTGCTTTGAGGGATGGATGGCTCCTAACCGGTGACATTGCCGTGATAGACGAAGAAGGGTACCTGACCATCGTCGATCGCAAGAAAGACATGATCATATCCGGGGGCTTCAACATATATCCCAGGGACGTGGATGAAGTCCTTTTCGCTCATCCAAAAGTTTTGGAAGCGTGCGCCATAGGTGTTCCTGATGCGTATTCAGGTGAGCGCATCAAGGCTTTTCTGGTTTTGAAGGCTGAGGAGAGCGCTACTGAAGAGGAGATTATCGAATATTGTCGCCAGAATCTGGTGAAATATAAGGTACCGAAATACGTTGAGTTTGTTGACTCGCTGCCCAAGAGTGCCGTGGGTAAGATATTGCGCAAAGAACTCAAGAAAATCGAACTCGAAAAAACAGACCAAAAAGATTGATGTAGCGATTGCCACAGGGAATTGTCCGATTGGAGGATGCAGCAGGCTTAATCGCCTTAGGAGCTTAGATTTAGACGTCACCTTCAGCTCCAAGCAATGGCAAGGCTATAGCTTGTTCCATTGCGAGTGAAGCTAGGCAATGTGGTTATTAATTTCCCAGACAAATGCCACTACGGCTCCACCTCTGGCAACTACCGCTATCGAGATGAAATCTGGGTAGTGGGCGCAGGTCGTTTTAGTCCTCACGCGTTTTCAACGGCCTGGGTCGGTTCATTGCACGCGCGAGGCAAAACCGGGCGCCGCCTTGACGTTCTGCCGGTTAGTGGATGGGCAATCTTGTGGTTGCAGGAAGCCTCTTCCGTATCTGGGCACTGGGATGGCATAGACGGGGGGCTAAACAGGCGATAGCCGGAATATTGGTCGGTTAGCACCTCCCTGAGATAAAATCCTGTGTAGGAAGACGAATGTGCAGCTACTTGTTCAGGAGTGCCCGTGGCCACTACCTGGCCACCCGCTACTCCTCCTTCGGGTCCCAGATCTATCACGTAATCAGCAACCTTGATGACATCCAGGTTGTGTTCAATTACAACTACTGTGTTCCCTGAATCTACAAGGCTTTGGAGGACGTCTAGGAGCTTCTGCACGTCAGCAAAATGCAGACCCGTAGTGGGTTCATCGAGAATGTATAGCGTCCTACCCGTGCTACGTTTCGAGAGTTCTCTGGAAAGCTTTATCCTTTGAGCTTCTCCTCCGGAAAGCGTGGTAGCAGACTGTCCTAGTTTGATATACCCAAGGCCGACCTCCTGAAGCGTCCTGAGCTTATTCGAAATGAGAGGAATATTTCCTAGGAAATCGGCGGCTTGATTTACTGTCATGTCCAGAACGTCCGAAATGTTCTTCCCCTTATACCTGATGTCGAGGGTTTCCCTGTTGTATCTCTTGCCCTTGCACGCTTCACATTTCACGTACACGTCCGGCAAGAAGTGCATTTCGATTTTGATGATGCCGTCACCTTGACAGGCTTCGCACCGTCCGCCTTTGACGTTGAAACTGTATCGACCAGCCTTGTAGCCCCTCATTCTAGACTCGGGGAGCGACGCGAAGAGGTCCCTTACATACGTAAACACTCCCGTGTACGTCGCAGGATTTGAACGCGGAGTCCTGCCTATAGGGCTTTGATCTATGTGAATTACTTTATCAAGAAAAGAAATACCCTCTATCTTGTCGTGGTTGCCAGGCCTCGTGCGTGATCCATACAGGTGATGCGAGAGACCTTGATGCAGAATATCCATGATCAGCGTGCTTTTCCCCGACCCTGATACGCCAGTGACACAAGTGAACATACCCAGGGGAATGGCGACTGTAATATTCTTCAGATTGTTGGCCCTCGCCCCAACTATACGAAGCCTGTTCTTGGAAGGCGATCTGCGAGTCTTTGGAACCGCTATTCTTTCTTTTCCGGATAGATACTTTCCTGTGAGAGAGACGTCAGAGCTCAATATCTCGGCGGAAGAGCCTTGAAAGACTGCTTCTCCGCCAAGGCGGCCCGCTCCAGGTCCCATGTCAATGATGTGATCCGCTGACAAAATGGTCTCCGGATCGTGTTCTACGACGATCACAGAGTTCCCTTGATCACGCAGCGCCATCAATGTTGACAACAGCCGCTGATTGTCCCTCTGATGGAGCCCGATGCTCGGTTCGTCCAATATGTAGAGTACCCCTACCAGTGACGAGCCCACCTGCGTCGCAAGCCGAATCCTTTGAGATTCTCCCCCTGAAAGCGTTGCAGCGGAACGATCCAACGTCAGATAGCCTAGACCGACTTTCTCCAAGAATCCAAGCCTCTCACGTATCTCCTTGACCACCCGTTCTCCGATGGCTTGCTGCCGAGTGTTCAAGGACAGGTCCTTCATAAATGCCAAGGCCTCTGTCACAGATAGAGCTGTCAACTTGTGGATGGCCATGCCACCGACCAGCACGTGCAATGCCTCCTTTTTCAGACGAGCCCCTCCGCAGGCGTCGCAGGCAACCTCCCGCAAGTACTGGTGTAAGATCTCTATATTCTCAGCAGAACGAGGTTCTCGGTATCTCCTCTCTAGACTAGGAATCAAGCCTTCGAATGGCTTGCGGAGATTGTGTTTCCTGCCGTCCCTTTCGTAACAGAAGTCAATGGCTTCATCTCCGCTGCCGTAAAAAATGATTTGCGTTACCTTCTCAGGGAGTTTCTCAAACGGGGTCTTCAAGTCGAATCCATAGTGTTGAGCCAGGGCTTCCATCATTTGCAAGAAGAAAGGGGAATGGAATCCCCACACCGCCACAGCGCCTGCCCTTAAAGACAGCTTCGGATTGGGGACGATGAGGTCCGGATCAAACTGCCTCTTCATCCCTAGTCCACCGCATCCAGGGCAAGCTCCAAACGGATTGTTGAAGGAAAACACCCTCGGAGAGATTTCACTGATTGATATGCCGTGTTCGGGGCAGGCAAACTTCTCGCTGAATGTCATGGTGCGCCCCACAGTGTCCTCCACTATGGCCACTCCTTGACCCAAGTGAACGGCCGTCTCCAACGAGTCAGCGAGACGCTTCTCAATCCCTGCCTTTACCTGCAGTCGATCCACCACGACCTGAATCGTGTGCTTGCGGTTCTTGTCTAGGTGTATCTCTGAATTGAGATCCGTCATCTCCCCGTCAACTCTTGCCCGAACATACCCGTCTCTTAGCAGGCGCTGGAATTCGGCCCGGTATTCGCCCTTGCGGCCTGTCACTATGGGAGCTAAGAGATGGAAGCGCGTCCCTCCTTCCAAACTCATAATCGCATCTGCCATCTGGTCTATGGTCATGGATCGGATCGGCTTTCCGCATTCCCAACAATGAGGAATTCCGATGCGCGCGTAGAGGAGCCGCAAGTAATCGTAAATCTCGGTTACAGTTGCAACTGTGGATCTAGGATTCTTGGAAGAAGTCTTTTGTTCGATGCTTATGGCGGGGGACAATCCCTCTATCAAATCCACATCAGGCTTATCCATCATCTCTAGGAATTGGCGAGCGTAGGCAGACAAAGACTCGACGTACCGGCGCTGGCCCTCCGCGTAGATGGTATCGAAAGCGAGGGATGACTTCCCTGAACCAGACAGGCCTGTTATTACCACGAGCTTGTCCCTGGGAATATTCAGATCAATATTCTTGAGGTTGTGCTCCCGAGCACCTCTAATAACGATTTCCCTGGAACCCACGCGCTGTACCTGAAGATTTTTTGCGAAAAATACAGCAGCAACAGATCAATGTAAAGGTCTTCGGCCTGAATGAATACCACCGAGGCCTCTGGGAGCCCCAAGAATTGGCAAAATATAAAAGTAAGTATTGATTCAATATAATAACAAAAAAAAATAAACTATTTGTTGACTAAAAACAGGGGACGTGCTATCTGCGCATTGTTTTCCGGGAGTCGGTAAGTCGGACCGCTCGCGGTGTTACCATTATCGTTGGAGGTATGGTTATGTTACGTTCTTTTTCTGATCCGGCCGCTGGAGTTTCCGAACCTCCCGGTGACTTCAAAAGCAACTATCGTAATCTCAAACAACTCATTAACAAAGCGCTCAAAGAAGGAACCCCACTTGAAAGCCTCTCACTTGTGCCCAAAAATTCCCCCCCCACCGAACCTCGTAAGCTGTCTAGGGAAGACCTAGCAAATCTCCTACGAATCATAAGACGCATAAAACAGCGATACCAGGCGCTTCTCGAGTGCCCCGTGCCGAAGGAGTTGGAGCGGGACATTCGGATGAAGCCCCCCGAGCAGCGTTTACCGTGGGAGAATGAGGCGCTTGATAAGATTGAACTCTGGAACAAAGACGTTGAAGCGGTCCGTGTGCAGGTGCGAACAGAGTTGAACGATCACCTCAATAGCTCATTCTTTCGCGGGGTCTAGGGCAGAAGATTTCGATTAGAGCGCATTCATTCTTCCGGGTATTCGTCGAAAAGCTTTCCCCATTTGCTGGTCTTCTTGAAGGCCGTCATTTGGGGTTTTGCTTTTAATGGCCAGTACACGAAGTCGTGGTAGAAGAACGATCCAAATACAAATAGATAAACCAGCGGTGTCCTGAAGAACAGCTTCTGCAAAGGTTTGAGGGGACCAAACCATATAAACTTACCCACGAGAGAGGCAGCGTTGTTGCCAACGGTGAAGTCCCATTTTTCTCCTGATATGTCAGCCCCCACTATCTCGATCTGATCTAGCTTACCGACCCCTAACCCGCTCTCATGAGCGATTCGAATAAACTTCAGTTCCATCGGGTCAAAGCCCATTAGGGAAGCCGCTACCGCGTCGATCGCAGTACTGTCCCCTGATGCTAACATCAAATCCTTCTCTACCGGTTCCATTGTGCGGGGACCCGGGCCCTTGCCGCAGACTGTCCCATCCATCACTGTGAAGATGCCTGAATGGATTTCATGCTGAATGTCGAGCAGATCGTTGAGGGTCTCATCAATGACAGAATGAGTGTAATGACGCCTGGAATTCAGAAGCCCCCCGAAGGCATTTTTCATCGACCCGGTGGTTCCCGTGTAAATGTGGCATTTAACGGTCGGCAAGTGCACAATGTTCTTGCCAATGAAATACTCGGGAATCCGAATTCCGTCAGGAAATATGCGGTCCAGCACCCTCATGGGCCTGCATGGCTTATACGGTATCCAACGTATGTCGGACTCTCTAAAATTATATAAGACTCTCACTCCATACTTCTTGAATATTGGGACATACTTGTTGAAACGCTCACCTTTGAACGCGTTTGTGACCACAGTTTCGTTTTGAACAGCTACAACATCCTGATAGCCCGCGTCTTTTAAGGCACGTATAACGCCTTCGAGCTGCCATGGAGTGGTATTTGCGCTCAAAAATGGAAAATGCCATGAAATATTGTCCTTAAGGATAGTTGTCTTTGATTTGTCAAGATAATCACTGAAACAAGCCTGTTCCATGGCATGAGCTATATCTTCTAGGACTGACGATGGTTTTGTCTTTACTACGGCCACAACGGGTCTCTGTGCCATACCTTGCCTACCTGTTGATGCGTTCATCAAATATGAGGATATTGGAGCGCGTGAATGCTCCGCTTACAAACTCCCATTCCAGTGAACATCATACACGGACAAGGTTCACCTGCGCAAGGCCGCTGGCTAAAGCTCGAGGCGAAATACACCTTTTCACACTTTCACTGGCTGAAACAACATACAGCCCAGGCGCGGAAGGACCGTCTAAAACTCCGAGGCCGATCCCTTTGGCCTTTCCCCGTTCAGAAAATGATGATAAAAAAATAGCTCGCCAGCATAAGTCCCGTAATCGTTTCTTGCAGCTTCGCAACGAGGTAAAATGGGAAAGCAGGTTACAATATCAACATATATCACGTCTTGTTCCGAATCGGAGACGATCGAGCTAGGTAGAAAAATTGGCTCGCTCTTAGTTCCCGGGGACCGCATCTATCTGTGTGGAGATCTCGGTACAGGCAAGACTCGCATTGCAAAGGGTCTCATCAACGCAGCTACGAATACGCCTCTGGACGAAATAAATAGCCCCACTTTTACCCTGATGAATCGGTATCAGGGAGACCCGGTGGTATATCATGCAGATCTTTATCGTATCGAAAATGATGATCTCGAGGAAGTAGGGATTGAAATGGTGGAGGAATCTCAGGGCGTTTTGGTGGTGGAGTGGGCCGAGAAAATAGCGTTGCCCTCCGAAGACTGTCTAAGAATCGACCTGGAGCATACGGACGATGAAAACGTGCGCATTATCACCCTTGAGTGGAATGTAACCAGCTCATGGTCCTCGAGGCTCTGCGGACGACTTCCTTCCGGAAACCAGGACTCGGCCTCGGGCTGTAAATCCCGTACACAAAACTATTTATGTTATGGAGAGTCTCTATGCCGCTCATAGTCCAAAAATATGGAGGCACCTCCGTTGGCGATTTGGAACGTATAGCCAACGTTGCCCGAAAGGTAGCAGCCAGCAAAGATAAAGGGAATCAAATGGTTGTCGTGGTGTCGGCCATGGCAGGTGAAACAGACCGATTGATAGGGCTTGCCAAGAAAATAACACCCATTCCCAACGAAAGAGAACTGGATGTGCTTCTCGCCACCGGTGAACAGGTGACCATCGCCCTGCTGGCCATTACCCTCGAGTCAATGGGCTATGCGTCGAAGTCGTATTGCGGATGGCAAATCCCCCTGGTGACTGACGACGCCTATGGCGCTGCGAGAATAGACGACGTGAAACGAGAGGCAATTGAAAAGGACCTTGCCAATGACAAGATTGTCATCGTGGCCGGTTTTCAAGGAATCACTCGCGAAGGCAGTGTTACCACCCTTGGCCGTGGCGGATCCGACACCTCTGCAGTGGCAGTGGCAGCGGCACTGAAAGCCGATTGCTGCGAGATCTTTACGGACGTGGACGGTGTGTACACCACGGATCCACACATTAAATCCAAGGCGCGAAAACTTAATGTTGTTTCCTACGAAGAAATGCTAGAAATGGCATCGCTCGGCGCAAAAGTACTCTATATACGAGCCGTAGAATTCGCTGCCATCCACAGAGTGCCCATACTGGTGAGATCTAGCTTCAACGACAACCCCGGAACGCTTGTCACTGAGGAGACCGTGGAAATGGAAAAAGAATCTGTAAGAGCTGTTACTTGTAACATGAAAGAAGCAAAAATAACTATTGCTGGTGTAGAAGACAAGCCGGGCATTGCATCAGGCATTTTTTCCTCCCTGGCCAAGGCCCACGTCGTGGTTGACATGATCATTCAAAACTCCAGCGCCGATGGAAAAACCGACATCAGCTTCACTATACCAGAAGCAGACCTCGCCAAGGCGCTCGAAATATGCCGCAACATCAAAGGATCGTTAGGCGCATATGACATCAGCGGTACTGATGACATCGCCAAAGTCTCCATCATCGGCTTGGGTATGCGGTCCTACTCCGGCGTCGCCGCCAAAATGTTCGCGGCCCTGGCAAACGAAGGCATAAATATAGAAATGATATCTACATCAGAGATCAAAATTTCGTGCGTCGTCAAAAAAAAATATGCCGAACTAGCGGTTCGCGCGCTACACGACGCCTTCGAGCTGGAAAAGCCCCAGACTACCAATGGTGTATCTAGCTAATGAGTGCTGATTGACACTCCTGTGTCTATAGCGCTTCTCAAAAGTTTCGTCGGAATGAGACCGAAATCGAGGATAGTATGCCTGGAACCATCTCGTTCACGACGACGGCACCGTGAGTGGAAGAAATCGGTACTGGCTCTTGCGTCGTCATACCTGACTCAATCGGGTATCCAGGATACCTGGATTCCTTCTTCCAACGGAATGAAGCTGACGTATGCTTCATCGCATTCGTGATGACTTTCGAGAATGTCTATAACAGTCAATCTTCGGAGTTTCCGGCTCCGCGGAATGGCACTATGCCAATTTGCGTCATTGTGAGAGGGAGCAATCTCTTCATTGCTGTTGGCATGGGGAATAACGTTCGCCAAATAGTTTTTTATAAAACGCTATTTAATCTGCTATGTTATGTATATAGATACTTGACAAACTTTATATATATGTGATAGTAATTGTTAGTAAGCTAAGGCATATGTCTATCTTTATTATATTTTATTTAGGAGTCGAAAAATGATGAGACGGCTCGTTTTATCCGGAATAGGTTTGGCACTGTGCATTACAGTCTCCGTAGTATCTTCATCTCCATCTCTGGCTGTCGTGAACTCACCATGCTGCCCCCAGATCCAGGTGTGTGGCCCTTGCGTAGTTCCAATGTACTGTGGCGCATTCCCATCACCATTATTTCCTCCTCCTCCACCGTTAGTGGTGCCAATTTATGTACCGCCGCCTCCGCCGCCCGTATGTCAACCGCCTATTATCGCCAAGGTTCGCAGACCACCGGTCATGCCTCATTATTGACCCCTAAAGCCCCATTTGATTTATGGGGGCGAAGCCTGTACTCGCGGGGCAAGCTTCACCCCCTACGCGGCCCGGAGAACCACTGATAGCGATCCCCCACTAGAGGGATAACCTCAAAAACCTTCGGCTGTCTCACGGCTCAATAATTGCCCCTGCCTTGCACATTTCATTAACTGCCTGTTCGCTGGTACTTCTGCTAACTCCGCGACACAAATCCGTGCGAAGCCGCACCTCGAATCCCCTATTCAAGGCATCTAGCACCGTGTAACGCACGCAGTAGTCCGTTGCGAGTCCATAGATGACGAGTTCCCCAGCTGCAAACTCTTCCAAAACAGTCTGCAAATACGTCTCGTGCCCCCCGTCGTCCCTGAATCCCGAGTAGCTGTCAAAGCCGCTGCGTGTTCCTTTATGGATTACCATGGACATGATTTCATCCGGAAGAAGTAATCGAGCCCCGGCTGTTCCCTGTATGCAATGGGGTGGCCATAGCGTCTGCTCGATGCTACCCAACAAAACCCTGTGAAAAGCCTTTCGACCAGGATGATTGGTGTAAAAAGAAACGTGATCAGCAGGATGGTAGTCCTGGGTGCAAACCACAGGATAGCCCTTCTCTGAGTAGCCTTTGGTGCATGCTATGACCGAGTCTAAATAACCTTGGTCAGTCCCCGGAACCGAAAGCGTCCCGTGATTTAATTCTGTGAAATCTGCCTGTACGTCAACAACCACGATAGCGCTTTTAACCAAGTTGGACAATGCGCTTGCCTCCATGAGAAATCCCGCGCCTTTGTATTTTTCAGACGAGGACCGCTTTAATGAGCATATGAATTATCTACGGATGGATGTTATCAGCCACGACAACGGTACGTCCCTTTTAAGTTTACTATGTTCACAGGATTTACTACATTTCAAATGCTTGTAAAGGGTTGACCAGTGTGAAAATCCACTTATTGGATGCACCCTATGAATCCTTATCTATCACAATCTATCACATCATTTGCCGCAAAGCGGACGAAAGTGCGGTATTTTCATCGGGCTCTCGATGCCACCTTGGCAAAGCAAACGAACGTCCTATCATCACGATCGAAGGGTCAGCAACCATGAGAAAATTCCGATGCCTAAGCTGTGACCATGAATGGGAAGTACCTTTCGGGACCGGGCGCCAGCTTGTCTGCCTCAAATGTGGAGACACTCGAATCCAGCGAAACAATCCAGGGACGATGCCGCCGGCCTGACGCCGTAATAGACGGAGGGAGCTTGGTCGGCGAGACCTGAAACAACGGTAAATGAATTCCTGCTCTCGACTAGCGGCCTATTTTGCAGTATTGGCAAAAGATATAACCACTGGCAAAGTCAGTTGCGAGTCCTATTTGAGAAATCCTTTCCGAACGCTCGAACGACACAAGAGGGTTCGAGTTGCTGAATTATTGGCTGAACATGGTGTTGACGAGGTCATTAGCAGGGCAGACCTGCGAGGAAAAGGAGCGGGTTACGCCCTGGAAGCCTTGGAAGTCAGATTATCGATCACGCGACATACGAGGTAATTAGCCTTGATCGACGAAGTCTCTAGAGAATCTTGATTTATCAGCAAGGAATATAGACAATGAACCTAAGGTAAGCTTCTCTGCGGTCCAGGGAATTTGGAGTACTGCTAAAAACGTTATGACGAGTTTTATATCCAGGGGACGTTTTCAAAACAGCGAGAGGCCCTTAACCTCCCTTTGCGGACATTTTTGTCAGATTATATCTTGTTTCGCGATAGTTTTTTTTAGAGGATGTCAGCATGGGAGCTAGCAACTGATTCAGCTTATTTTTGAGACCCTATTCAGGTTGGGTTGGCCGAGACTATTTATCATGAGCTAATGAGATTAGTAAGGTCAAAGAAACCATTATTCGCATCTATGGAATCAAGCAAACATTGTCGGCCGGTAGAATTTCGATAGCGAGGATGCCGGCTGCGCAACGCAAACCGAAGCTGAATTGAATTTGTAGAAGAACTCGATTATGCTTACCTATCATCGAATCAAGACAGAGCCTACAGATTTCGCAATTCACACACCTGTGTGCGCGGAGTGCAGCCCGCGGGGCAATGCCTGTGCGTGAAAGCCTCAACGAGGGGAACGGCAAATGATGGCGAAATCCCATTACTGGGTAGTATCTGACGCTGTGGCGTATATTAAGAAATTCGGCAGCGACACAGAGAAAAACGCGTTGCAGACTCTTGAATTAGCGTATGGTTCCCGGAAACCTATGGATGAAATTCCCCCTCATCAGACAGCAGTTGAACGCCTAGTAGGGTTTGAATCCCTGCACACAGACAAATTTGGCGATCTTGCCCTTTCACTCCGAGGCATCCCGGGCCACGGAAAGAGAAATGTCGTCGGTCTCGGATTTCACATGTTTACGGCCTTTAACCATTTTATCAATCCCTTTCCGGACTCCGACGTGCCGTGGCCAGGTTCGAGCGGATACACTTATGAAACATCTTCTATGAAAGGGATTGATTCAATCGTCGTAAAAGGGATATCTGATCATCTCCTTGGGGTCGTCGATGTTGAGAATTCCCTGGTGCTCGACCGCTTACGGGACTTTTGGGAGGCAGGAAACCAAGCATGGCAACAGAACTTTAGTCAGTCTCTGAGCGTCACGAAATTTGCCCCGTGGAATGTCCTGGCAAGAGTCTATTATGACCATCTCATTCATCATCATTACGAACCCTTAGAAGTGCGTGGGCCGAACCAATTCATAGTGGGTGCTCAGCTCCTAGGACCGGTAGTGCATGCTGCAGCGGATGCTTGTTCCGTCCAGCACGTTCGATCCACGCTTGGGTTCGGCCACGTCATTTGGGAAAACTATCTTAAATCAAAATGTTACAACAGACAGATCAACGCCAATGCTCAACTGATACGGGGCTTTTTGGATGATAAAGCCTTTTCATCAGCCCCTGTGTTAAAGGATGGCCCGTTAGCAGGGTGTTTTGATATTGGCGCTTTCGTTAACCTTCTTGCACTAAAGACGGCTGAACGCGTACAAATGTCCACTCATCAGAACTGGCAAAAGCTGTGGCGAGCAGGGGACGATTTTTGGCGCAAATACCTTCTTGGATCAGCAATGAGGGAGGATGCCAATTATCTTTACAACATGGCCGTGGGCGCAACTGTGAACGCATTGGCGCGGTCCTGTGAAGACATGGTCAGAAACGGCATTCTCAGTCCAGGGCAGGGGCTAGTCCATCCAAACAAACTACCCAAGCTGGATCTCGTGCAGGATAAGTATCCAGAACTACCAGAGAAAAAGCTGATTGACGGAACTCCATCGGAAGAAATTATGCCAATACCATGCTCCAAAGCAGAAGATCTACTAGGGTTTCATCCGATCGGTGACAGCCCCTTACAGCATCTGCTCGAAGGTCTTACTTCACTCATGAAAGGTAGTGGCCCCAATGCTATGGCGCTGAAGGGACAGTTGACCAAAATCGAGGATCAGCTTATTGAACAGTATCAACGCATGTCTCAACAGGTTGGGGAGTCATTTTGTCCGTTGAGAATTCTCGAGAGAATACCCCTTGATTCAGACCTCAGCGCCCATTTTGGTACGGCTACCTTTCGTATGCCGTCTTCAGACGAGTGCGATTATCCTAGGCTGTTTGAACAGTATATTCAATTATCCGACGCCCATGCCGCCAAAGCTTACAAACTGCAGCTTACCCAGATTATCGCAGGCCTTAAATTCACGATGCGCAAGTTTGAGGCCCAGCCGGTCGTTCTGAAGCGGTTTAACTTACTCATACAAGACATGGAATCGGTCAGGGATGGAACCATTGAAGAATGGGCGGCTTCTGTTCGGACAGATGAATCTCTTGCAAGAGCCAAGACAGCCGCTTCCGATTCCACTGGGGGAAAGAGCACGTCCCAATCCGCTTTCGAGAGGATAATCATTGCAATTCTCGACTGGTTATCTCCCATGTCTCGGCTCCCTGTCACGGCTTGGGCAACTGTGGCCGCTACCATTCTTCTCCTAGTGGTTCTCATTCCCCACGGCGTCCAAGAACCCTTTGTCGCAGTCAGTCCGGAGAAATGGGATAAGCCCCAGATCACCCTCATGGCGCCAAAATCAGTCATAAAGAAGCCAGTGAAGGAGACAGAAGTAGCCAAGCCACGACTTACAGTCTTGCTGTATTTGAAGGACTTCAAAAAGAAACCCTCCCAGCAAGAGATAGATGCTCTTTACAGGGCCGCGCGACCAAATAGTCCCCTAGCAGACAAGTTCGAGGTCGTAAGTCCCGAGAAGGTCGGTCAAGCCCTAGCCAGCGGGAAGCAGGCATCAGTTAGAGTCGATCAAGCCGTCGAAGCACTTAATGAAAGACTGAATCTCGCCAGAGCAGTGGTGATAACTATCACTGCTAAGGGCGATACCTTTCTTGTGGAGAGCTACTCGGAGGAACTCAATACAGGCGCTCTAAAGACCATTAAGGCTGAGAAACCTGTCAAGCGAGACGCGCTTGAAAATGCTATAGAGACACATGTGAGAGCTCAAATGGACGGGAGATAATCACAATCGGTCATCTTTTTTAGCACCGATTGTAATGATCGGGTCTCTCGGCAGTACCTCGAAATGAATTTCCAACAATAACCGGAAGACACTGGGGCATCAACCTAACTTCTATGGGAGTTGTCCCGACGTACGTGCCATCAATTTGAACGGGTGTAGGTGAAGGAGCATCCACGCGTATTCGCGTACCTCTGGCGTGAGAAATCCAAGGCACGTAGGGCGTCAACCTTAACAATGCTGCAATAAAAGAGCACAAATGGACCCAAAGTTTTCGTTCGTGAAACAGACATACGTCCAAAATGCCCGTTTGCATCGATGCATTCTTACAAAATACGAATATGCCGCCATAATGGCTTACCTTAGTGATGATTACTCCACGCGACCTCGTTGCCGAGCCTTCGTCAATTTGGACATCCACGTCAGCGAGTCTATGGCGACAGACGGCTCGCAGAATGGGGATAGTGTACGCTAAATACCCTAACCCAATCTTGGGCTGCTCGGCCAGTACCTTGGTAACTAGGGCGTCAAAGCCAGCGCTCGTTTGCAGGAGAAAGCGGCGCTGTCCCGCGATGCCAATGTCGATCAGTTGCGTCGCCCCGTTCTCGATCAAAGGTACCAGGTTAGCCGGGTTTCTCGGGATCTTCAGGTGGTTGGCTAACTGATTGGCAGTCCCTGTGCCGAGGTGGATGAGAGGTATCGAAAATGGCTCCTCGAGCCCGTTGAGGACCTCGTTGACCGTGCCATCCCCACCGGCCACCACGATCAGGTCGCAAGACGCGTCGATGTTTCGAGCAAGATTTGTAGCGTCCCCAGGTCGCTCCGTAAGCAGCACTTCTACGCAATGATTCCTAGATAGCAGTAGTTCTTCTAAGATACTTATTTTACTTATCGTCTTGCCAGTTCCGGCTACTGGATTGCCGATTATAAGGACATTTCTGAAGTGGGATGGCGTTACCATGATTCTCAGAATTATCGCGCCGTGGCCTTAGCAGTGAGTAGATCTGCATGGTATCGGCGCAGATTTCTAGGGCCTTTGCGTAGCGTAGAATCCGAATGTGTTTTCACACTCCCTCTATTCTTCGTATAAGAATCTCAGGGCAAGACAAGAAAATGACTGCTAATGAAAACTGCGGCTTGGGCACCGCATGCTTGCCCGGCGATTACATTGCCATGGGCTCTATTTAACCACTTTATTGTACTTTTTATCCCTCACAGCGCCGGCGCTCGATGTCATCACCAGTCCTTCGGGTAGGCAAGCTTCCCAAAGCAGTTTATTACGGGCATTGTCTCTCGACGCTGCCGTCCATTCTCCCTTAGAGAAACGTCTTATGAATAAAGCGCACATGAGAACCATAGAACAGGTCATTGCCCACCATACACCCACGGGGCCGATGCCAAGTACGTATATTGTCACCATGATAAAGGGAATGCGCAAAAGCCACATTCCTGTCATGATTATCTTCATGCTCCCATACGTGTCGCCTGCCCCCTGGATAGCACCTGCCAGGGTGATCCCCACGGCAAGAAAAGGCGTGCCGAGCATGTTGATACGCAGATACCGGATCATCTCATCCAATACAGGCTGCTCATGTGCAAGCCAAGACGCGACCCCTGGAGCAAAAACAAATATTAGCGCTGATGGAACCAGAATAATGAAAAGGCACAGCCAAGCCGCTACTCGAGCGCTCCTCTGAGCCCCTGCCAGATCCCCGGCCCCTATGCGATTGCCCGTCAAGACTGCCGCTGCCATGTTAAGAGCGAATATTGGAAGGAAGATGACTGCCTCGACGCGTATGCCCGCCGTCATTGCAGCGAGAGCTGTTATTTCACCGGTCCTGATATTTCCCACAAGGTGATAAACGACAAGGGTTCCCACATTCCAAGATGTCTGCTGCAATACTGTAGGTACTCCCAACTTAAGGAGATTCTTTAAACATGGAGTCAAAGGCCGCAAGATGGAACCAAAGGATATGGCGTAGTCCCCTTGCACAACAAACAGTAGATTCAAGCACATACCCAAGGTAGTGCTGATGGCCGTTGCCCAAGCTATCCCAATGTATCCAAGGCCGGGAACCGGGCCATAACCAAATGCTAGGATCAGATCTCCCACTACGTTTACCGACGATGCTACAAAGCTGTTTACCATTGTGACACGTACGCGCCCGGAAGACCGCAAGACCCCGCTCGTAAGAATCATCACATAGGTAGGAATCAGTACCAGCGAGAATATTCTGAGAAAATTCTCTGCTATAGTCTGTATCTCGAGGGGCATTCCTGCAAGCTTCACGATGAGGTCAGGAAAAAGTTGGGATAGTAACGTGATAGCCCCGGCCACGAATATCCCAAGGAAAAGGGAGTTTGCTCCTATTGCCCCCACGCCTTGGCATGATTTGGCGCCATAGGCCTGAGAAACCATGGACACCGTACCCACATTCAAGCCGTTGGCCAATATCATCAACGTCCAGTAAAGCTGGCCGACATATCCCACAGCAGCGAGTACATCCGTCCCGAGGTAACCAGCGACAAACACGTCTGTGAAACCAATAAGGAACTGAAAAAACATAATAAGAATCATAGGCCATCCGAGGCCCCATGATTCGCGCAACGAGGTGACAATATTTTCATCAAGTAGGCGGGGTGTCATCAGTTGCTCGCCATTTTCAGCATACAGTCACGATCGGTGGTTCAAGAGTTCGATCATATCACTCTGTTTGAACCATTTCGAGTATTGTTCAACGATGCCTCTCTAAAGCACTATTGAATTCTACTGGATGTGACTCTATAGTTGCGAAACAAAATATCACACCGCGTTTATAGGTTCTGCGGATAAGAGTAAGGATTATGCCCAAAAGAGAAGACCTTAAGTCTATCATGTTAATCGGTTCAGGCCCCATTGTCATTGGTCAGGCCTGTGAGTTCGATTATTCGGGCACGCAAGCTCTCAAGGCGCTGAAGGAAGAAGGCTACCGTGTCATCCTCGTCAACTCGAACCCTGCGACGATTATGACTGATCCGGAATTCGCAGACTCAACGTATATCGAGCCTCTAAGACTCGACATCTTGGCCGCCATTATCCAAAGGGAGCGCCCCGATGGGCTCCTCCCGACTCTCGGAGGGCAGACGGCCTTGAACAGAGCGGTAGAGCTTTACGAAGCCGGGGTTCTCGACGCTATGGGAGTCGAACTAATAGGCGCGGGCATAGATGCAATCAAGAAATCTGAAGACAGAGACCTGTTCAAGGCTGCGATGGCGAGGATTGGTCTAGACCTCCCAAGGAGCGGGTACGCCGAATCCCTGACTCAGGCAAGGGAAATTGTCAGAGAACTTGGTTTCCCTAACGTGATCAGACCTTCTTTTACCTTGGGTGGGTCCGGAGGCAGCATCGCCTTTGACGAAAAACAATTTGAAAACCTCGCTAAGCACGGCCTCGAAACTTCTCCTGTCCACAAAATCCTCGTCGAAGAATCCGTCCTCGGATGGAAGGAATACGAACTAGAAGTGATGCGCGATGGTAAAGATAATGTAGTAATTATCTGCCCGATAGAAAACTTCGATCCCATGGGAGTTCATACCGGCGATTCTATCACCGTAGCGCCCGCTCAGACCCTTACCGACAAGGAATATCAAATCCTGCGCGACCAGGCATGCGCCATTATCAGGGAAATAGGCGTTGACACAGGGGGCTCCAATATACAGTTTGCCGTACACCCCGAAACGGGCAGGGTTGTTGTGATAGAAATGAATCCTCGGGTCAGTCGATCCAGCGCCCTTGCATCCAAAGCCACAGGTTTTCCCATTGCCAAGATCGCAGCTAAGCTGGCCGTAGGATATTATCTTAATGAGATTACAAATGATATTACCCTAAAGACCCCTGCATCTTTCGAACCGACCATAGATTACGTTGTGACGAAGATCCCGCGGTTCACATTTGAAAAATTCGCTTTTGCCGATGACACGCTTACGACGCAAATGAAGTCGGTGGGTGAGGTCATGGCCATCGGTAGAAATTTTAAGGAGTCGCTCCAAAAGGCCTTGAGATCACTCGAGACGGAAGTATACGGCCTGGAACCACGTCTTGATAAGGACCTCCCGAAGAACGAGATTCTGTCCCTTATTAGAAGACCGTCGCCTAACAGATTGTTTTATCTGGCAGATGCCCTTCGCTCCGGGATCGACGTCAACGAAATATATCAAGCAAGCTCCGTGGATCCTTGGTTCCTAGATCAAATACAACAAATTGTCCAAATGGAGGAGGCTATTGCTGAACCAAGTTTTCTTGATGCGGATAATGCCCGGGATAATATGAAGCTGGTAAAGTCCTTTGGCTTTTCGGATCATCGTATAGCGCAGCTCCGCTGCGCCGGTGAAGACGAGGTCAGGGCCCTTAGACTCCGCCTAGGCGTGACGTCTGTCTTTAAGAGGGTGGACACCTGCGCCGCCGAATTTGAGGCATACACACCGTATCTCTACTCGACTTTTGAAGACGAAGACGAATCAGGAGCAACTAACAGAAAGAAAATCATGATCCTAGGAGGGGGACCGAACAGAATAGGGCAGGGTATAGAGTTTGACTATTGCTGTGTGCATGGAGCCTTCGCCTTGAAAGAGGATGGGTACGAAACCATCATGGTCAACTGCAATCCGGAGACAGTGAGCACGGACTACGACACTTCAGATCGTCTCTACTTCGAGCCCCTTACCCTAGAAGATGTGCTTGGCATAGTGGATAGAGAAAAACCTGATGGCGTCATCGTGCAATTCGGGGGGCAAACCCCGCTCAAACTGGCAGTCCCTCTCGAGCTACAAGGGGTTCCCATAATAGGAACGTCTCCGGATGCCATCGACCGCGCCGAAGACAGGAAAAGATTCAAGGAAATGCTCCAATTGCTTAGGCTGAATCAGCCGCCGAATGACATCGCTTATTCGTACGACGAAGTGATGGAAGTAGCCCAGAAGATTCGGTACCCCCTGGTGGTCAGGCCTTCCTATGTGTTGGGAGGAAGGGCGATGGAGATCGTGCACTCTGACTCAGACCTAAAGGACTATCTGAAATACGTTGTCCAGGCGTCGCCCGATCACCCAATCCTCGTTGACGGCTATTTGTCAGGCGCGATCGAGATCGACGTGGACGCCGTGGCAGATGGTGAAGATGTAGTGATCGGGGGAATCATGGAGCACATTGAGGAGGCGGGGGTTCACTCGGGTGACTCATCATGTTCGCTTCCGCCGTACAGCCTCGGCCGCTACCATCTTGACGAAATACGGAGGATTACGAGGCTCCTCGCCCGCGAACTCAGCGTTAAAGGACTCATGAATCTCCAGTTAGCGCTCAAGGATGGCGAAATTTTTGTCTTGGAAGTCAATCCCCGCGCCTCGCGCACTATTCCTTTTGTCTCGAAAGCAATCGGGGTCCCGCTTGCCAAGATTGGCGCTAGGGTTATGGCAGGCAAAAAGTTGAAGGATATAGGATTTACCAAAGAAGTGATTCCGGATCACGTAAGTGTGAAAGAAGCTGTCTTCCCGTTCACCAAATTCCCCGGTGTGGATGTGATCCTCGGGCCGGAGATGAAGTCCACAGGGGAAGTCATGGGGATAGATATTGAGTTTGGTACGGCGTTTCTCAAGTCCCAATACAGTACTGACTTTCCCATCCCCAAACCAGGGAAGGTTTTTCTTAGCGTTGCAGATCAGGACAAGCAGGTCTCAATTATAGTGGCTCGCAGACTCAGAGAATGTGGTTTCTCTTTCGTATGTACAGAAGGAACGGGCCGAGTCCTCAAACAAGCTGGTATAGAATGTGCCGTGGTAGGGAAGGTGCACCAGGAAGGGAGATCAGACGTTATCCACCTGATCGAGAGCAAACAGCTTTCCCTCCTCATCAATACATCGTCTGATAAGCAGTCTAGGCTGGATTCGGTCCACATACGCCTCGCTGCCTTGAACCATAGCGTTCCATACTTCACCACCATGGCAGGGGCAAATGCCCTGTCTCTCGGTCTGAGATCCATTCACCGTGGAGACTGTTTTCGTGTCATGTCTCTGCAAGAATACCACACCAGAAAAAGTGGTTCGTTGTATGGAAACGCCCAGATTGATACCACAGTATGTTATCGTGACAAGCAGGAGATGTCGGCAAGCTAGCCTGATAGGCAAAGTAGCCAGGGATAGTAAAATGACCCTTGAACAAGGTCTAAGAAACTTCACCCCCTCCAAACATCCGATATGTGCTTAGGCTGATTTCGTCCGGAAGGTAGAGCAGTGGCCATCGATTACGAAACCTCTACAAAGAGACTTCAAAAAACCATAGTGGTATCCTCCGCAGTGGGTATATTCACAGTCGGATTGATAGTCGCTGTCGCTGGCATTACGCCCCTATACGAATATCTCAAGGATGAAGAGAAGCGGAATCTAGTCCTTGTGCTCAACACCAAGACCATTGCGGTTGAAGAATACTTGGCCAGAATAAAAGACTTAGCTCTGCAGATTTCCAGCAGGACCAATGCCCGGGAAGCAATCGAGTCCCATAACAAGGGTGTCAGGGACATCTCCCAACTGGAACCAATTCTCAGGGGGAACATGCTGGATGCACTCGAGTACGCCCCAGATATTTGGGGTATCACCCGATTAGACATCCGAGGGCACCCACTCGTAAGTGTTGGGGTCGAAGTGCCCCCCGAACTACAAGCTCCCGCGGGGCCAAAACAGTTCGGCCCTAGTATAGAGGGCCCGCTGATCGTAGGAGACAATGCCCTGGTTGTAGTCCGGTCTCCCATACGCAACAAAGATGCTGAACTCGTTGGAACGGACGTTCTCGTCGTCAGATTAATAAATCTACGCAGAATCATTGAAGATTACACCGGCCTCGGAAAAACAGGCGAAGCGTTCCTAGGTTTTGTAAAACAAGACAAAGTTCAACTGCTCTTTCCCACAAGGTACCCAAAACGCTTACCATGGCGAAACGTACCCCTTGATACCCCAGTCGGGTCTGCCATAGCTGCCTCAGCCCAAGAGAGGAAAAGCGGTCTTCTTGTATCTGGCTCATCACTAGAGACCAGAGAGATAGTCGTTTATTGCCCCATACGGGGTTCCAATTGGGGGATTGGGCTGAAAATAAGCGTCGATGAACTCTTTTCGCCCGTAAGGCGACAAATCTTTGCTACGACGACCCTCATCCTGGTGCTCATAGCGCTAGGTACCACAGGCATGATATTGCTCGTTCGCCCCCTCGCAGGGAAAACAATCATACACACTGATGAACTCGCCCGAGAGATCAAGGAAAAAACCGCCCACCTCAGAGAAGAGCTGAGAGAACGTCGAAGAGTCGAACGGTGGCTGCGAGACTCCGAACGAAGGCATCAAACTTTATTGGCAAACATTCCAGACGTCATCTTCATCTTAGATGAAAACGGATGTTTTTCCTATGTCAACGCACAGGTGGAGAAATTTCTGGTCTGCAAGGTGCAGGACATCCTGGAGACCCCACTCGAGGACTATGTTGTACCCGAAGACAAGCCTAGAATAAGAAAAATTCTCGAAACAGACGCTGAAGATGTTTGGGATGAAGAAGTCGGGATTCGCGCCCAAGACGGTACGCACAAATTCTCGAGGATAAGATGCAAAGCCTCCATCGAGGAGCAGACGGGCAGCAAGCGCTATGAAGGCGTCATGCGAGACATTACGGTTAGGAAAAACCTTGAACAAGAACTTAAGACTTCGCGTGAAGAACTGCTCGAGAAAATACGCATCATTGACGACTTGTATGAACACATTGTCCAATCTGGCATGTCCAAGTGCATTACAGACCACACTGCTGAGGTGGCTCATGAACTCAGACAGCCGCTCGCCATAATAGGAGGCGTTGCTAGGCGCGTTGCTCGCCGTATTCGATCAGGGGAGCTAAACGCTTCCCAAGAGCTGCTGGACGCATGTCGGATAATTATCAATGAAATAGAAAGGCTAGAGAGAATTCTAGCGGGGCTGATTGATTTCACTACACACCGAACCATACATCTAGAGAAGGCCGACCCCAACGAGATTATTGAGACCGTTTTAAGAGCCAACGCCGGAAGGATTGCGGATAAGTCCCTCCATGTGGAGAAAGAATTGGGCAGCGAAGTAGGCGAAATGCTCCTAGATCCAACTCTTTTCGAGCAGATGGTGAGCTATCTCATCTCCAATGCCATCGATGCATCGCCTCGAGGAGAGGTTTTGAGCATCGAAACCGGAATCTCTATCCCTAGTGAAAGGGCTCAAGAGACCGTAGGCCTTTGTTCCGAGACATACTTTGAACTCAAAGTGCGGAACCACGGCACAGTGACCTCTAGGGATGAACTCCAGAAGATTTTCAGCCCCTTCTATACTACTAACAGCTATGGGGCAGGCATAGGCCTAACTGTTTCCAAACGCATCGTGGAAGATCACAATGGCTCCATCTCAGTCAAAACCGATGAAGACGGAACCGTCTTTACCGTATGGCTTCCTTTCCTTCATCGGGGCGTATCAGACCTCATGGTGATTTCCTAACGTAAAGTAGGCTGCCAAGCACGAGACAGTAAGTGGTGGGCCGTTATGTCTTGACAGACGTATGTCCGGGATGATAAGTCTGCAATATATATCCGCTTAGGAAAGGAGGCCACCACCTTGCCTAATCACTGCTCTATTATCTTGGCATGCTGTCTCATAGCCCTGTCTCTCACAAATGCACAACCACAAACTACCCTTAAAATGAGTACTACCACGAGTACGGAAAATTCCGGCCTGCTCAGCGTTCTTCTGCCCCCGTTCGAAAAGGTCGAGAGCGCCAAAGTCCACGTCATAGCAGTGGGAACAGGTAAGGCTCTGAAACTAGGTGAGAACGGAGATGTGGATGTTGTCTTCGTCCACAGTCGGCCCGCGGAAGACAAGTTTGTGGAACAGGGATTTGGAATAGATAGAAGAGACGTTATGTACAACGACTTTGTCATTGTTGGCTCCAACGAAGATCCGGCGCACTTAATGAATGCCAAGACGGCCTTGGACGCGTTCAAGAAACTTGCCCAAGGCCGGACTCCATTCATATCTAGAGGTGATGATTCGGGGACTCACAAAAAAGAGAAGGCAATATGGAACAAGGCGGGCATGAAGCCCTACGGAAGTTGGTACATCGAAGCGGGTCAGGGCATGGGTGCTGTGCTCCAAATGGCGGCGCAAAAAAACGCTTACTGCTTGACAGACAGAGGAACTTTCATCCGACTTCAATCAAAACTCCCCTTGGTAATCGTGTTTGACGGAGACAAAGAGTTGTTTAACCCCTATGGCATGATAGCGGTTAACCCCGCCAGACATCCTCAAGTCAATTACCTATTAGCCAAGAAATTCATTGAGTTTGTCACTGGGAAACAAGGCCAAGAAATAATCAACTCGTATCGAATCAATGGACAGCAGTTGTTTTTCCCCGATGCCAAGAAGTAAACAGATGTCATCAATACTCGACCCGGGGATGCGTTGAATTTTCTCAAGGAAGCTTTCTTAAGCGCCATTGTGTTGATAGTTTCAGGCGACGGAGAGGTCTTTTTCATTGTTTGGACATCAATCAAGGTGTCCCTCTCTGCCGTAGCCCTTTCGGCCTTTACGGGTGTCCCCTTGGGTATGGCGCTTGCCTTGAGCCGTTTCAGGGGCAGACGAGCCACTCTGCTCCTTCTAAACACTTCCATGGCCACGCCCACAGTGGTAATAGGGCTATTCTTTTATGTCTTGCTCAGCAGAAGCGGTCCGCTGGGTGAATTTGGGATCCTTTTCAGCCCGACCGGAATGATTGTAGGACTGTATGCCTTATGCCTACCGCTTGTTATCAACATGAGCACCCTTGCAGTTCAAGGACTCGACCCACGTTTCTTCTTGACAGTGAAACTTCTCGGCGCAAACTACCCTCAGCAGGGTTGGCTGATCCTTAGAGAAGCGCGCTTTGCTCTGATAGGCGCGGTCGTCATAGCTTTTGGAAGAATTATATCTGAAGTTGGCATTGCCATGATGTTAGGGGGCAACATCAAAGGCTTCACCCGTACCATGACCACAGCCATAGCCCTGGAAACAAGTAAGGGCGAGCTTGAGCTAAGCATGGCCCTCGGAATCATCCTCATGGTCGTGGCCCTTGGTATAAACACAGGTCTTTATTTTCTTCAAATGGACAAAAAATGAGGTTTGCCTACCAGATCGAGTGTATGTCATTTTCCTACGGATTGAATCCTACTCTGATTATCGACGATCTGCGGATAACAGCAGGAGAATTCATGGCCCTGCGTGGACCCAACGGGTCAGGAAAGACAACTTTGCTCCATGTCCTGGGTTTTCTGAACATCCCCCAACATGGGAATGTACGCTTTTTTGATCGACTTTGTGACAAGAAGAATTTAGTTGGCTTCAGACGCAGGGTAGGCCTGTTGCTGCAGCATCCTTACCTGTTCAACACGTCTGTACTGGTGAATGTCATCACAGGATTGCGGCTCCGTGGGGTAAAGAAAACCAGAGCAATAGCTTTGGCAAAAGATGCCCTCTCTCTCGTTGGTTTATCGGGCCTCGGAGAACGGTTTGCGTTGACCCTCTCAGGCGGTGAGGCCCAAAGGGTAGCACTCGCACGTACGTTGGTCCTAGATCCAGAAGTTCTGCTTTTAGACGAGCCCTCGAGCCACATGGACCCGGAAGGCGCTGAAATCACCAAGAAAATAGTGTCAGACTTAAATAAGCGGAGCGGAAAGACCGTTGTGATGGCGACCCACGATGATTCCAGTGATCTGTGCCATGTTGACAGGGTCTGCGTCCTTGAACGGGGGCGAATTAGTCATTCTGACTATGGGATGTCTTCCTTCCTAAATAGCGGTGGTGAACAGAGTGTGGTTACTATCGATCGCCACAAAATCCTTTGACAAACCGCTGCATCATGGCTACACTTCTCACTGAAGAGCGTTTTGATAGTAATTGAGCGGTATGACAGTACCACAATCCGAGATGCGCAGGTAACGCTCAGAGCTGAAATGTGCGCCCGTAGCCCAGTTGGATAGAGCGTCTGACTACGGATCAGAAGGTCGGGAGTTCGAATCTCTCCGGGCG
>Ga0172370_10000313_pt1 | contig 74772 bp, 65 predicted proteins | sample LakKiv5m_FD_114538 | JGI IMG/M metagenome (GOLD analysis project Ga0172370, IMG submission 114538) | Freshwater microbial communities from Kabuno Bay, South-Kivu, Congo - kab_022012_11.5m | ecosystem: Environmental > Aquatic > Freshwater > Lake | place: Democratic Republic of the Congo... | reverse complement strand
GGCGGCCGAAGCGCACTGGGAGGCGCGATACGTCGTCCTCGGTCGCGCACATAGCGCTGCTATTCGCGCTTTCTGCGTCCTCGTCTGGCGCGTTCCCAGCGCACCTCCGCCGCGAGAAGTCATGTTTCAGCAGCCTGCTAGCCGTCCCCGATCTCGACATCCACCGTAACCTTTTGGGCCGTCCGGCAATATGGCGTATGTGATGAGCCATGTTTGACGCCCTGCGCGACAGAGTGAGACGACCCCGACGGGAGGAGACCCTCCAAGTCACGGCCTCGGCCGCCTTCGACGACGATCCGGCCCTTTCTCTGCTCGCTGAGGAACTCGGCGAACTCGGCAGCATCGAATTCTCCGCCGCGTCCCGCGAGCGCACCCTTGCTTTGGTTCGTGCAGAGGTGCGGGCCCAAGAAGCCCGAGGCGCGTTCTCGAAGGGGCCCCGCACCATCTTCTCGCGAGTCGCCCTGGGCGGCGCGGCCCTCCTGGTAGCCGTCAGCCTGGGCATCTTCGCCCTGGCGGATGGCATCGGTGACCAGGATCAGATCGCGGGTGGCCCGTCCACATCCGACTCCTTCGTCGGCGGTGCCACCACCGATACTCAGGGCCCAGGCACCACCGGCGCGACTGTGCCCGATACGGTCACCACGCAGGCGCCCGTGACCACCGTGCCCGCTACAACGCCGGCGACGGACCACACAGCTACGACTCACAGCCGGCCCCAACCTACGTCGCCCCCCTCGAGCGTGCGGCAGCATACCACCAGCACCGACGAGCCCGATACCACGACCACCACGGGCAGTGCGGTCATGACCTGGAAAGCCCGTGAAGACTCGGCGCGGACGGTGGTGCTCTCGGTCGCCGACAAGATTATGGCCGGCGCCTTGGCCGGCGTCGATACGTACGTGGCGTCGAGCGCACAGACCGGTCTCGCCCAGATGATCGCCTTGCTCGACCGACCCTCTTCGGCCACGATCGTGTCGGTCAGAGAGACCTCTGCCGGTGCCAGAGTACTCCTGGAGATGGGCACCACCGTGAGCGACGGGCAGGATGGCGTCGTCGAGGTCCGCCGGCGCTTTTACTTCGAGACCCGTAGCGACAAGAACGGCGCCGTGATAACCGCCATCTACGCGGCCCAATGAGCGAGAGTGGCATCATGACGACACTTCCACACGATGCGTCTTCTTCAACTCCGCGGCTCGTCGAGCCGCTTGCGACCTATTCCCCACGTTTGGACCGGCCGGAAGCCCTTGCCTGCTTCACGGGTCGTGCCAGAGCTTTCCGCTCCGCGGCGGTAGACGCGGCGGCGAGACCAGATGCGAAAGGAGGTGACAGTTCTTATTCCTACACACCTACCAGCGCAACGATATGTAGGAAACGGCAAGAACGCAACACCATGCAGACAGACATGAACCAAGATTCAAGGAGATATCGCATGCACAAGCGTGGCCTCACGGTCGCCTTGGTAGCGGTGCTCACCCTGATCTTCGTGTTCGGCGCCGTCGGCGTCGCCTTTGCTCAATGGACCGATCTGACCATGAGCATCCTGGGCGACTACGGCATCACCGAGCAGCAAGTGGCGAACATCTCGGACGGTTTCCCGGACGGTTCGTGGCGGCCCTATCAGGCCATGCCACGCAATCAGTTCGTGAAGATGGCCGTCGACGCCTACAAGATCCCCTTGGTGACTCCGGCTACCCCGACCTACTCTGACGTACCGACCACCGACTATTACTTTGCGTACATTGAAGGCGCCACTGCCGCCGGCCTGACCAACGGTGTCGGCGGCGGCAAATTCGAGCCGAACTCGATCGTCACCCGCGAACAGGCAGCGGCCATCATCGCCCGTTGGGTGTCCGCTGAGAACGGCTATGACCTAGAGACCATGTACACCGACGCCGATGCGGCGGCTATCCTGGCTCTCTACCCGGATGCTTCCTCGGTAAGCCCGAGCCTGACGAAAGAGATGGCGTTCGCCGTCGATTTCGGCATCGTTTGGGGCGACGCTTCCGGTTTGCTGGCTCCCAAAGCCAACATGAGCCGGATTCAAGGTGCTGCCATGCTCATCCGGTCCTTGGACATCATCCCGATGACCGAGCCGGTAGTGCCCGCCAAAATCGAACTGGTGTCCGACGACAAGGCTGAGAATCTCATCGGCCTCACGCACCAGTACACGTACAAGGTGACCCAGGCCGACGGCTCTCCCGCTCCGGGTGTGCTCGTCGACTTTGACACCCTGATCGCTCCCTGGTATGTGGGCAACGTGGAACCAGAAGCGGCCCTCACCGACGCGAACGGTGAAGCGACCATCAATCTGATCTCCACCGAAGTCGGCATCCAGCGCGTGTCGGCGTCCGCTCCGGGCGTGGCTGCAGTATGGAGCACCAAGTACTGGGTAGCTCTCGACGAGGTCTACATCCTTGACGCGACCCGGTCGTCTCAGAACAACGCCGGCACCACCCACTCGTGGTCCGCGCGCGTTCTGGTCTTCGGTCCCGGCCCGCTCTCGACGAGCCAATCCGACTGGTACAACCTGTACAACCCGGATGCCGATCTCGCCCGTCCGATGGACGCTGACGGTATCGACGCCGAGACGGTCGACGCCTACTGCGCGGACGACTGGACTCAGTACGCCGACGAAGTCGCATGGCTGGCCGACGGCTACATGGGCCGTTCGATGGCCGATATCCCCGTCTTCTGGCAGATCCGGAACGTTGTAGACGACGATCCCGACACCACCACAGACGAGACGGTCCCCTCGGTAGGCACCATCGTGGCGGCGTCCGAAGCCGGCGAGATCGCGGCCGACGGTCAGAGCGCCTGGGCCAAGACCGACGCCGATGGTCTTACCTCCATCGACATCACGTCGGATGTGACCGGTAAGACAGTTGTCACCGCGGAAGCCAACTACGAGGGCAACCCCTACCCGTGGCAGCTGTTCGATCACCAGACGAACAACGACTACGAGGAGCACTTCTACAATTGGGAAGATCAGCCGCAAGATTACGCCTGGGCCACGAAGACCTGGATCCCCCACGTAATCGGTGGCAACGACTCCCCCATCAGCCCGGCCTTCACTGAGGGCAACCTGGGTGAGGAGTTCCTGCTTACCATCCATCTGGAAGACGTGTACGGCAATGCCGTAAGCGGCCGCCAGGTCGAGTGGTTCATGCAGGGTATCGGCCACTTCGTAACCGATGACGAGAACACCGTCACCGACCCCGATGATCCCACCGGCAACATCGACATCGACGTCACCGATGCGAACGGCGAAGCCCGCCTCATGGTGAAGTCGTTGAAGCCCGGCGAGCAGATCATCCATGCGAAAGTGCGCGACAAGGGTACCGACGGCCATGAAGGCTCGTACATCACCTACGACGCCGAAGTGCAGTGGTTCGACGTCAACGTCGCCACGTTCGACGACATCACCACCCACGGCGAGTACGATGACCTCAAGACCAACGAAGCCTGGGCGAAGAATACCGTGGGCACCACCCACGACTACACGCTCCATGTCTACGGTCTCAAGCTCGAGTACGATCCGTTGCTGGAACTGAACTGGGGCGACGTTTGGTGGGAATGGCTCGACGAGTACTTCACTGGCCTGCCTGCGAACCAGACCCCATTCATCGACACCGATTATGCCGGCTCGTCCTATGACGGCGTGATCGACTGGAAAGACGCGGCCTACTTCGGCGGCGTGCTCCTCTGCCCGCCGGGCTACTCTGAGTCCCACAAGGCTGGCTACCCCTACGATGAAGACGCCAACGGCATCATCGAAGCCAAGAACAGCAACGACATCGATGAGCGCGGTACCGCGACCGAGAACGTCCAGGGTGTGGAAGTCAAACTCTCCTTCGAAGGCGCCTACACGTCCTACGATTACAACAAGGACGGTTATAAGGAAGGCTTCGAGGGCATCCCCGGCATCTATCTGCCGCTTGAGGGCAAGGATGTCACCTACAAACTGGTCGACAACTACCTCGGCACCTACTTCGACGAAGACGGCATCCACGCGTCTGTCGGCTCGTTCACCCCGGCCACCGACGTGACCGATGCGAACGGCGAAGCGAACGTCACCGTGACCTCGAACGCGAAGGGTCCGGAGACCGTCGAAGCCACCGTCGACTGGGAAGGCAACCCGCACAACGGTCCGGAACTCGTCAAGGCCTACGCCAAGAAGATCTGGGTGGCCAAGGGCGTCGACAAGATCGTGGTCTCTATCGATGGCGTGGAAGTGGCCAACAACGTCGATGGCGAAGTCAACGACGCTCCGGTCAACCCCTCAGTCCTGTGGGATCCTAAGCTCTACTACTACGCCGAGAAGCAGATGTACTACGGCGGCTACGTGCCGAACCACGCCAACATCCAGGTGCACGTCTACGACGAGTTTGGCAACGATCTGCCTGACTACGAAGTGGTCTACCTGCTTGAGAACGTGGGCGGCATCCTGCACGGCAGCCAAAGCGCCGACGACACCTATCTGCCCTACGCGTTCTTCACCGACGCCGATACGACGAATACGACCGGCACCATCGACTACGACACGAACGGCACGCGTCCGGATCACGACGAGCCTATGCCGTCTGACGATCCGTACGCTCCCATCGTGGGCGACGGTGGCACCGGCTCGTTCTTCTTCAACCAGTGGCTGGGCGCGACCCTCGTCGACCCGGGCTTCGTGTTCGGAGACCCGTATAACGGCTATGTCGATTCTTCAGACCAGAACGCCGACATGGGTCAGGGGTACGACCAGTACACCGGCGTCGACATTGATGGCAACTTCTACAACGAGGTCAACCCGTACTGGCGTGGAGCGGGGCCGTTCGACGGTGGCCCGGACTTCGGCTACTACGGCAACCTGCTGACCGACGGTGCCAAGGCCTGGACCATGGACGGCTACTTCGACTACGGTGAGGAGGGTGTCACCCCGAACCTCTTGACGGGTAGCAACATCGACGTCCAGCTGGCTCAACTCTACTTGGGTGACATGCACGCGAAGTCGATCGTCAAGATCATGGTCTACGCTCCGGCCGACGGCTTGGTCACAGACAAGGCCCCCATCTGGGAATACCAGGTCCACAAGGTCTGGCAGGCTCCTGTAGCCACCACGATCACCTTGGCCCCCGACCTGCGCGAGGGTATGAACCCGGTGTGGTTCGGCGGCATGGGTCCGCAATATGAAGACGACAGCTTGGGCGTCATCGCGACCGTGCTCGACCAGTTCGGTAACCCGATGTACGACCAAGACGTCGACTTCCATGGCGTCTTCCAGGAAGGTGCAGCGAGCGGTGACCCGACGGTCGCCGGCGACGGCTACACCAACCCCGCAACCGGCTTGGACTATGCCACCGGTGACGACGTCAACTGGGGCACCGACACCACCAACTACGACGGCAAGGCGTTCGCGTCTGACAGCAGTCCGGTATGGGGTGTCTGGGATGTCTACGCGTCGGCCGGCGACCTAGAATCCAACGTCGTCACGCTGCAGTGGGGCGAGGATGTCGATGGCGACATCTACATGCACGACTCGCAGAAGCTGCATCTTCGCGGTGGCTGGGGCTCGCCGCTACACGGCTTGCTCTTCACCATCCATGCCTTCACGCCTGACGGCACCGTTGCCAATACGGGCGACACGACTGCGTACGACAACGACAGCTATGTCGATGTGGCTACGACGGTCGTCTTCGACTATGGCGACAACGTCTGGGTGAACTTCCCAGCCAGCACCAACACCGACGGCGCGCCCAACTGGGTGTACAACGACGATCTGTCTGACTGATCATCCGAGTTCGTCGGACAAGGCCACTCTCTAGAGTGACCTGAACCTGAAGGGGCCCGCTTCGGCGGGCCCCTTCTCGTCGTGTAGGGGGTTGCTGCGCCGAGGGGCGGTGCGTGTTAGACTTCGGCCAGCTTTCGGCGCACCCACTGCGTCGGGCGAACGTCGGAGAGGGGGAAGCAATGACGAAGTACCCGCCCGGGTCTTGTACTCGCCGCGAGGCCACTCACCGCCGACCCATCCGTAGCGCGCTTTTGCCGGTTTTGACCGTGGTCTTATTCACGATTGGCTCCGTGGCCGGGGTCGCCGGTGCCCAGGCCGCTGACGTCTGGACGGATATCTCAGATGCTCAGTGGCAGGCGGACTATTGCATCACCGCCCAGCAGGCCGATACGGTGGCTGATGGTTACCCAGACGGCACGTTCAGACCGTACGCGGCGGTCACCCGGGGTCAGTTCGCCAAGATGAGCGTCCAGGGCTTAGGAGTCGAGACGAAGAACCCGTCTACGCCCAGTTTCTCCGACGTCCCCCGCGCCCATCAGTTCTACGTCTATGTCGAGGGCGGAACTGCCGCAGACATCATGGGGGGGTTCCCCGACGGTACGTTCCGGCCGGACAAGGTCATCGAGCGCCAGCAGAGCAACTCTATCCTGGGCCGCTATCTGGCGGCGGAGGAACTGGAGGCGCGGGGGGCGATCAAGGGCGGCACGCTGACGTATCCGTCCCTTCTGGCGTGGTACCGGGCGGAAGGCGCCTTCTATCTGGCCCAGTTCGACGACCAGGGCAGCATCGCCGAGGTGCACCGGCCGGCCACGGCCTATCTTGTCTACCACGATGTGGTGCACGGCTCGAATGAAAAGGTCACACCTACGGCGTCGCTGACGCGGGCCCAGGCCGTAGCCCTCGTGTTACGCACGCTTGAGGCCGCGATCGACATCACCACACCCCCGCCCGCACCGACCGAGCTGACGACGCTGCCGGTCGGACCGGCTCACGATTCTCGTCCCTTTGTCATGGGGAGGACGATCGTGAACGGCCATGTGGCCATCTACGATACCTTTGGTGGCGCTACCACGGAGCTGGTTCAGGGCACGGCGGATTCGACGGGGCACTTCACCATCCGGGTGCCCGCGCTATTTGAAGGGCCTCACAGCTTCACCGCCAAGGTCAAGGATGCGGCCGGTTTGATCTCCTCGGCCTCGGCCCCGGTGGCCTACCATCTGGATCTGAGTCAGCCCGAGGGCGAGATCACCGCACCCCTCGACGGAGAGGGAGTTGACTCGCGCACGCCCGACTTCGACGTGAACGCTTTCGACGAGGGCGCTGGGGTCGAGTCTGTGCGTTTCGAGTACCGCGCCGCGGGTTCCACCGAGGGCTTCGCCGTGGTCTCGACCGACAGCGTGGCCTCGGCCGGACAGTACCAGGCGGTGTGGGCTGATAGAAGCCTCCCGGATGGCGCGTATGAGTTCCGGGCGATCCTGACCGACATCGCCGGCAACGAGACCATGCTTGGTCCCGTCGACGTGATAGTGGATCTGTTGCCACCCACTGTGGAGCTAGAGGCTCCCGCGGCGAGCGGCATCTTCTACACCGAGTCGCAGACCCCGGTCTTCGTCGCTGCCGCCGTTGACGATCCCGCGTCTCCGAGTGTCGTGCCGAGTGGGGTCGCTCGGGTGGATTTCTACTACCGTTTGAAGTCCCAACTGCCGGTCGATCCCGGGGTCTGGACCGTCGCCGACTTCACCCTGCTCTCGAGCAACGCCGGTCCCGGCTATTCGGCTGCCTGGGGAACGACGAGCCTTGCCGACGGTCGGTATGTCTTCGCTGTGCGCTCCGTCGACTCGGCGGGCAACTCAAGCCTGCTCGATACGCAGGAAGTGGTCGTGGACAATCTGGCGCCCGTGCTGGTGATCACCGCTCCCGCTCCGGGCGCGATACTCCCCGACAACACGCCCTTCACGGTTGCCTGGACCCTGACCGACGTCGCCGGTGTCGACGCCGTGAAGCTGGAGTACTCCGCGGACGACGGAGCCACCTGGACCACCATGGCGGATGCTGCTCCCAACACGGGGGCGTTCGCGTGGGACGTGCCCAACGTCGAGGCAGCCGTGGTGGATACGTTCAGACTGCGATTGACCGCGGTAGACCTGGCTGCGGTGGCAGTGGGAAACGCGCCCGGGCACACGACGACCACAACCAGTGCGGCGTTCACTGTGCGAGAGGCGCCCGCTCCTGCCACGAGTGTGACCGCGACCGACGGCGACACCACTGCGGGCGTGGATGGACGGGACTTCCACGCCGAGTGGGTTCCGTCGCTCTCCACGGACAAGGTCAAACAGTACGTCTACGTCCTGCCTGCGGCGACCCCGTTGGACCTGAGCCCGGCCGCCCAGGTCGCGGTGGCTGAGATCGACGACCCAACAACGAGCACCTGGACCGGAGGCTCGGGCGTTCTCCTTGACAGTGCGGGAAGCCCGTTCGTGGGGGGCGAATCCTACGCGCTCTACGTGGTTACCGAGGATCCGGGGGACGTTCTCACCGCGTCCAGCGGAGCGCTGCTTACGCCCGTCGATCCGTAAGTATGGTGGCCCGGCATCTTGAACCTGTGCGGGGGGGATTCCCACTGTGCCATCTCGGTCTCAAGTCATTTCGACTATGTGCCGATATTATCTTCCAATAGTGCAAACACAGGTGCGGGTCGGGGGGGAGCTATCCCCGGGGTCGCGGATACGTTGAGGGGCATGTGATGGGTGGAGCGCCGGCATGCGCACGCACGAGCGTGAGGACCACGGAGGCGCGGCGGGCCATGAAGTGGGTGCTTGCTGTGCTGTTCATGGCCCTTCTGGTCGTCTCGGGCGCCAAGCCCGCGCAGGCCTACTCCACCTACAGCGCGCAGGAGGAGGAATTCCTGGGCCTGATCAACCAGTATCGCCAGGCGAACGGTCTGGGGACTCTGTTGATCTCCGATGTACTGTCTGACGCTTCGGAGAAGCACAACAGAGACATGGGTACGTATGGTTTCTTCGATCACACGACGCAGAACTCCGACTATTTTCCAGTGAACTCCTCGCCTTGGGCCCGCATGGCCATCTGTGGCTACGACTACGGCACCGCGATGGGCGAGAATATCGCCGCGGGGTACACGACCGCAGCCACCGTCTTCGCGGCCTGGAAGGCCTCCCCCGGTCACAACAGCAACATGTTGAAGCCCGAGTTCAAGGTCATTGGCATCTCGATGGACACGATCTCCGGTTCGCCCTATGGCACGTACTGGACCACCGACTTCGGCGGATTCGTCGATCCCTCCGCTCACGAACTGAGCGGCGGCGCCACCACCACCACGACATCGGCCGACGTCAGCGACCCTGTCGTCGCGTTCACCGCGCCCGCCGACGGAGCCTCGGTCTCCGGGAACGTGTCTGTCTCTGTGGGCGCGTCGGACAACGTCGGTGTGACCAAAGTGGAGTTGCGGGTGGATGGGACGCTCGCCGCCACGGACACCTCGGCGCCGTTTGCGTTTGTCTGGAACACGGGCGCCGGTTCGAGCGGAGCGAGGACACTCTCTGCCCGTGCGTACGACGCGGCGGGCAACACGGCCGACGCCACGATCGCCGTGACGGTTGCAAACGTCACCACTAGCTCGGCGCCGACAACCACAACTGCGTCGGCGGCCACAACTACGACCACCACCGCACGGACGACCACGACCACGGTGGCCCCGACTACGACCACCACCACCCCGTCGACGCCTCCGCCGACCACCTCCGTCCCTGATGGCTTCATCGACGTGCCCGCTGACTATCGCTTCTACCATGAGGTCATGTCCCTCGCGGGGGCGGAGATCATCGGTGGGTTCCCCGACGGGTGTTTCCGGCCGGACGATCCGGTGAAGCGGGCTCAGTTCGCCAAGATCGTCATGCTGGCTGTGGGTGGACACACCGACGTGATCGAGGCCGCCGGATCCGCCACCTTCCCCGATGTGCCGTGGGAAGGCGCCGGCTACCCCTTCGACTACATCGAGGAAGCCGCCGACCGGGGGATCATCAAGGGCCTCAACGGCGGGCTGTTCGGTCCCTACGACAACATCACACGGGCTCAGCTGGCGCTGATGTTGGTCCGGGCGGGCGGTACCGCTTTGATCACGCCTCCCGCGGGCTATTCGCACGGCTTCGTGGACGTCCCGGCATTCGCGGATGAGGCGGTGTCGATCGCCCGGTTCAACGGTCTACTCTCCGGGAAGACCGGCGAGTCGTTCGATCCCTATGGAACAGCGACGCGGGGGCAGGTGGCCAAGATGACCAGCAACCTGGTCGAGAGACTTGGAAGCTGAAGCCCGTACGACGGGCGGCCGCCGAGGATGACGACGCCGGCATCACGAGTCCGCACGAAACAGAGTTAGCGCAACGAGAGGCCCCGGGAGGGGCCTCTCGCATGTGCGGTTGTTCTGGCCCGCGCGCCCCGGCCGCGGCGCGCAGTGCGGTGCGGCGGGGCGGTGGACTCAGGGGGCAAACAGGGCGGCATCGGCTATCACGTAGCCGTTGGCGCCGGTCGCGTGGATGGCGACGCTGCCTGATCCTGTCGAGTAGCCCGCCTGGAAGTAGTAGCGGCCGATCTTGACCCAGGCTCCACTGCCCGTTCTCTGATTGACCGTCGTAGAGAGCTGTCCGCCGGGTGTGTTGATGGTGACCCGGGCGTTGCTCGCGCGATTGCTGCTGCTCGTCCACCGGAGATAGACCGTGTAGTAACCGGAGGTCGCGAAGCGCGGCGTCCACCGGGCCCAGGCGGCCTGCGTGGTGGGTTGGTGTGTCTGGTAGTCGGCCTGGTAGTAGCCGGTGATGCTGGTGGAGCGACTCCATGCCCCACCTGCGTCGCCGCCGGCGGTGGTCTTGGCTGTGGGATTGTCGAGGAGAAGGCTGTTGCCGGCGGAAAGGGAGGTGCGGCGGATGGGCCGGTAGTCGCCGCTGAGGTAGCGGGAGGCGCGCCGTATGGTCGCGCCGGTGTAGGGTGCTTCGTAGACGATGGGGTAGTTCCAGCCGTCGCCTTCTGCGTAGAGCACCACGTGGCCGGAGGAGCCGTCGTTGCGCACCAGCGCGTCCCCCGGTAGGAGGTTGGTGCGGCTGGACAGTTGGCTCCACGGGCCGGTCAGGTTGTAGAAACTGTAGGTCGTGTAGCGGGGACTGATGGTGGCGTTGACGCCGTCTTCTTCCTGGTAGAGCAGGCTCCGCGGGACTTCCCAACACTTGAGTACGAAGCCGGAGCAGTCGGGACCGGCTCCAAGTGCGTTGGGTGTCCAGCTCTCTCGTCCCCAGGTGTAGTCGGTACCGATGGCCGACTCAGCCCGGGCGACGATCTCGTCCCTGGTGAGGATGGGGATCGCGGCGTGGGCGGCGGCCGCCGGCCAAGTGAGCAGGAGCATGGGGCCGAGGGCACAGACTATGGCGACCACGCGCCGGCGATATGTGCGGATCGAACCGGCGTTCATCGCGTCGCTCCTTCCGGGAAGGTGTGGACGATGATGGAGTATCCCTGGTCGGTGGCACGTGGTTGGTAGATACGACCGTCCGGGCCGAGTGCGTACGGTTGGCCGGTCTCGGCTATGCCGCCGGTGTCATCGAGGGCAAGGGCGGTCGCTGTTTCCGGACCGGTCGCCCGGACCACGACGAGGGCCGGCGCGCCGGCATCAGGGGGCGAACCATGCTGGACCCGGGCGCCCAGGATGATGGCGCCCTCGGCGTCTGAGTCGAGGGATACCAGGTGTTCCAGCGGACTGTCACTGACGAACTCGATCTCCGAGGGCAGGTCGTTGGGCCGCTGAGGGTCGGTCACCAGGCTCACGCGTGGGTTGGTGCCGGCGGTGAACAGTGTTTGGGCGCGGGTGCGTCCTCGAGAACCTAGTGGCCGACCCGGTTCAGTGGCCGAGAAACCGCGGGCGCCCGGCCGGACGCCGGTGACACTGCTGTGTCCCCACTCCACATAGACCTGTCCCTCCTGGGCGAAGAGGCCGGTGACCGGCGCGTCGCGCGCCTCCAGATCTTCGTGCTCGAGAGCGCCGCCCTGCCAGTCGAGGCTGACGATGCAACGGTCTTCGTCGGCGTCGAGCACGTGGATGCTGGTGTCGTCCACTGCTATGAAACGGGGGGCAGAGAGGTCGACGGGCAGGGCGGCGAGGAACGCCCCCGATGGATCGAGGGTGACGACCCGGCGATTGACCGAGTCCAGGATGGCGATGCGGCCGTCGGGGGCGACGGCGAGCGCCTCGGGCCCGCGGGCGAGACCCTCGAGGGGCCGGGCCAGACCTACCGCGCTGGGTCCGGAGCCCCACGGCAGTGTCACCAGATGCACACCCGCCGAGGGCGTCGGCAGAACGGGGATATGGACGACCGCCGGCGCCGCAGCGGGGCGCTCGCCGCCCGCGGCTGCCGCCCGGGCGGTGAGGGCAACGGCTACGATGACGGTCACGATGACGAGCACCACCAGGGAACCGACCATGACACGGGGCGTGCGCGTGCGACGTCGGCCCGCCTTTCCTCCACGGAAAGCAGGCCGGGCCGCCGGCACGTGGTCCGCGGCGACCGGGCTGATGTCGGCGGGCGCCGGGGGTGGTGCCGGACCGCCCCGTCCGTGAATCGGGCGATGGTTGTCGTGCATGGCATGTCCTCCTTCAACTCGGATCGGGTTACGACGCGAGGCTACGAGGGGCCGCCAACGGGACGCCATAGGACCTTGGTCCGACGTGGGTGTGCGCTACACTCCGTTCGCGTGGCTCATAGGGACCGGTTGTGGGAGGAGTACGGTGATAGTTCTTTTCTTCGGGGATGTGGTCGGCAAGCCCGGCCGCAACCTGCTCGAACGCCGTCTCGGTGCTCTACGCGGGCGCTACGCCGCCGACGTGGTGGTGGCGAACGGCGAGAACGCTGCGCAGGGCGTAGGTATCACTCCGGCTGTGGCCGACGGACTTTTCGCCGCCGGCGTGGACGTACTCACCACCGGCAACCACGTCTATCGTCACCGAGAGATCTATCGCTATCTCGACGAGCATCCCCGCATCGTGCGGCCGTTCAATTTCCTGCCGAGCAATCCGGGGCGCGGGGTAACCGTCGTCGATACGTCGGCGGGGCGTCTCGGGGTGGTCAATCTAAGCGGCCAGCTCTTCGTCAGCGCCGCCCGGTCACCGTTCGAGGTCGTACAGCAGGCGCTTGATGAATTGCATGGGGTGCGCAACGTGCTGGTCGACCTGCACGCCGAAGCCACCAGCGAGAAGGTGGCCATGGGTTGGCATCTCGATGGCCGCGTGAGCGCCGTCGTCGGCACCCACACCCACGTGCGCACCGGCGACGCGCGGGTGCTCCCCCAGGGGACTGCCTACATCACCGACGTCGGCATGTGCGGGCCGCGGGACTCGGTCATCGGCGTGAAGAAGGAACTCGTGCTGGAGCGTTTTCTCAGCCAGATGCCGGTGCGCTTCGAACCGGCCGCCGGTGACGTGTGGCTGGAAGGCGTGGTGATCGAACTCGACGAGCAGGGGCGGGCGCTGCGCATCGAGACGGTCGAGGACAACGGCCGCACCGGGTGACGAGCTACCAGATCACGTTGACATCGTACTGCGCGATCAGCCGGTCCGCGGTCAACAGAGGAAGACCCTCCACCTGGCATTGAGCCACCAGCAGGCGGTCGAACGGGTCCTGATGGATCGGCGGTAGGCCGGACACTCTCAGGGCGTGGCCCAGAAGCACCGGCAGCGGCAGCATGCGGTGGAGGGACATCCGCTCGGGAACGTACTGCTCCGGCGCGAAGGGGAGGGCGAGGCGTCCGCAGCTCACCTTGATCGCGATCTCCCACGCCGTCGCGGCGCTTACGTACAGATCGTTCGTCTCTTCTTGCATGAACTCGCGCGCGGGACCGGACAGCTGAGGATCGTCGGTGTTCCACCAGAGGAACACGTGAGTGTCGATCAGAGCCTTCATCGGCCGCCGGCCGCCGGCGTGGTCACTGTTCGAACTCGTCGAGGGGATCGTCGAAGTCCGCGGAGATGATGACCGTTCCGGCGTCGCCTCCGGGAACTCGTGGCCCGGGGACGGGTTGGATGGGCGAAAGGACAGCGATCGGGCGCCCTGCCTTGGCGATGATTATTTCCTCGCCGGCTGCCGCGCGGACGAGCAGTCTGGACAGGTGGGTCTTGGCTTCATGGATGTTGACGGTGGTGGACATGTTCGGCTCCGCCATTCCGCTATCGGTGGGAACGTCGAGCCGATTATAGACTAAGTCATAGACTAAGTCTATATGCTGCCGGAAGCGAGTCGCGACGGGCTTGCCGCATCCGCGGCCTGAAGGCTACAGCTCCGAGTCTGCCAGGTCGAAGAAGACCAGGCCCGTCGGTAGCTTGGGGTAGAAGTAGGTGGACTTCTGGGGAAGGCGTTCCCCGCCCATCGCCACTTCGGTCACTTGGGGTAGCTTCGCGGGGTTCATGAAGAAACCCGCTTGAGAGTCGCCCTTGTCGAGGCGTTCGAATGCCCGTCCCCAGTTCTTGGAGAAGGCGAGATGATGCCCGGCGGCCACGTCATCCGGGGTGATGTAGAGAAGATCGTGAAGGATGACGTTGTGCAGGATGGCGACGTCCAGATGGTGATAGGCCACACTATGGACGTCGTCGGCGCTGGATTCCGGCGCGTACTTGTCTTTCAACGTGAGCCCATAGGCGGTGTGGCGGTCGGGCAGGTAGAGGCCGAAGGCGCCACCCTCGTCGGTGTGGGCGTCGAGGAAGTGGCGTACCGCTTCCGGAGCATGTCCTGCCTCAGTGGTGAGTTCTTCCACAAAAAAGGCGAACCTCAGCGCATCGGGCAGCCGTTCGATCAGGCCGGAGGGAAGGCCTCGGATCATGCGGTGCGTGGCGAAGATGGCCAGGCCGGGATCTTCCATGTTGCAGAGGTAGACCATGGCGTAGTCCCACGGGCCGGGGCCGTCGCCGTGCTCGTGCCGGGTGTCTCGGTAGCGCAGGGCGGTCTCGTAGCGATGGTGGCCGTCGGCGATGAGGAGGGGCGCGTGGGCGAGATGCTCGGCCACGGCGCGCAGTACCTCAGGGTGCGACGTGGGCCAGAGGCTGGTGGTGGTGCCCACGGGATCCACCATTGAAGCCGTGGAGGGAGTGTCCCCGGCCACGGCATCCCAGGTGCGCATCACGGGGTCGCCGGGGAGCGAGTAGAGCAGGAACACGGGGCTGAGACTCATCCGGGTCTCACACATGAGCTTGTAGCGGTCGTTCTTGGGGCCCGACAGCGTGGCTTCGTGCGGGAACACGATGCCCTCGGAGAAGTCGCTCAACCTGAGCGCCGCCAAGAAGCCCCGCCGGTCGCGGGCCCGGCCGTCGGGACCCACATACGATTCGCGCACTATGGTGATGCCCGGTCGGGGGTCGCGGGTGAGTATCCCCCCGCTCTTCCATTCGGAGAGCAGCGCGGCGGCCCGAGTATATCGGTTGTCGGTGTCGGTGTCGGACTCATTGGACTTGCCCAGGTCCACGCGGACCACGTTGTACGGGCTCATCTTGTAGAGCTCGTCCTGGAAGCCGTGCCCGATAACATCGTAAGGAGGGGCGGTGACCTGTATGAGGCCCGCGCCCGTTCGGGCAGGATCGTATCGCCAGCCGCGGAAGGGAGCGACTATAGCCAAACCACAGGTCTCCGGTTCTCGAGGGTCAAGAGCTGTTCAGGCACAGCAACCAACCGCCGACTGGAGGCCCGTTGTGCGCGGATGCGAATGATATCATCCGATGCCTGAAGTGAGCCGCGCCGGAACGCTCGGGGCGCCCCGCCTCTCCCTCGTCTCTCGGCTCAAGGAGCGTCGCCGTGCGCGGTCTCGGGACCCTGATGAATGTCGTCGCGGTGCTGGTCGGCACGACTCTGGGCGTGTTCCTGGGCGCGCGTCTGCCTCAGCGCGTGCGAGACACAGTGATGGACGGCCTCGGCCTGCTCACCTTCATGCTCGGCATCAGCATGGCCATCCGCACCGAGAACTTCATGATCGTGCTGGGAGCAGTGCTGCTGGGAGGTCTCACGGGAGAGCTTCTGCGCCTCGAGCGTGGCCTTGAGCGGCTGGGAGACTACTTTCAGGCCCGTCTGGCCTCCGGGTCGAGCACGTTCAGCACGGGGTTCGTGACGGCGAGCCTGCTCTTCTGTGTGGGTCCGCTGGCCATCCTGGGGTCGTTGGCCGACGGACTCCGGGGGGAGCTTCAGATCCTCGGCGTGAAATCGGTACTCGACGGCTTCGCGGCTCTGGGCTTCGCCGCCACGTTGGGTTGGGGCGTCGGTCTCTCCGCGCTGCCGCTGCTGGTCTACGAAGGAGCGCTGACGTTGGGAGCCGGCCTGTTCGAGCATCTGTTGACCGAACCCATGATACGGGAGATGACGGCGGTGGGTGGACTCCTGGTGTTTGGCATAGGTCTTCGTCTGCTCGACCTGCGTGCGGTCCGCGTGGCCAGCTTCCTTCCCGCGCTGTTCTATGCCCCCCTGCTGATGGCGGTGGTCGAGCGCTTCGGGTAGGAGGCCGGCGGTTTCCGGGGCACCATCACGTGGTACCTTCAGGATGTAGTGGCCGTGGATGCAAGGGAAGGAGCCCGTTATGGGACTCATGGATGAGCTTGGCGAGGGTGTGGCCACGATCGCGCGTGAGGTGCAGAAGGCTATCGAGCAGGGCAAGGGCAAGGTGGAAGAGCTGCAGATCGAGCGGCAGATGGACGCGGCCGCCCGGAAGCTGGGCTATCTCGAGTTCGATCGTTCGCGGGGCCGGGCGGCCGACGAGACCGTACGCCAGGATCTGATCCAGCAGTTGGTCACGCTGGAAGAGAAGCTTGAAGCCGCAAAGAATGCCAGGAAAGCGGCTGAGGAGGCCGCAGCCGCGGCGGCGGACGAGCCGGCTGAAGCGGAGGCGACAGCTGTGTCGTCAGACGCGACCCCTCCGGTCGACGCCCCTGTTGCCGTGGAGGCCGCGGCGATCTCCGATGATGCTCCCGCGGATCCGCCGGCGGCCGCCGGTGTCTGAAGGTTCCGAGACCCTCTCCGCCGACCAGTTCGCCGCCCTCTCCATAGGCCACGCCTCCGCCGTGGAACGGCTCCGCCTGCCCGGCCGGTTCGTGGTCGAGACCGGGTTGGCGTACCCAGGCAAGGGCCCGCTCGCCATCCAGATCACGTCCGACGGACGGACCGTCCGCTTCTCCGACGGTGGAGGGCTGCTGCGGTACCTGGAATCGCAGGGCATGGATCTGTCCATGGACCCGGTGATCAGCAAGACGGTCTTTCATGCGATCAAGGAGACGCCCGGCTGTGGTGCATCGAGCGGGCAGGTCTATATGGACAGCACGCCCGAGCAGGTCGGCGTAGACCTCTGGCGGTTTCTGCAGATCGTGGTCGAAGTCATAGGTATTCGGCACTCGAAGTACAAGGATGCCTTGGTCCAACTCGCCCGCGCCGGCGACTCCCGCGACACGGATTGGGACCGGCCTCCGGAATGATTCGGGCCGGCCTGTGGGTCGCGAGGGGTCGCCGGTGAGCTACCTGCTGCGTGGGTGCCGGGAAGGCGCCGGCGACGTGCGGACCTTCGACCTCCGCTACAGTGACGGCGTGGTGACGGCGCGCGGCGCCTTGGAGCCGGAGCCGGGAGACCGAGTCGTCGACCTGCGCGGCGCATATGTGACTCCGGGTCTCATCGATGCGCACGTGCATCTTGGTCTGGGCGGCGCGCCGCAGGCCGCCGCCGCTTCAGTCGCCGCCGGACTCACGGCGGTGCGCGATCTTGGCGGCGTCAGAGATACGGAGACCGGAGAACTGCGGGAGGCCAAAGTCCCGCCGCTCCGGGTGGTGAGCGCCGGGCGTGCTCTGACCCGGAAGGGAGGCTACGGAGTCTTCCTGGGGATCGGGGTGTCCGACCGCGCGGAGCTGCTGGCGGCGGCGCAGGCCGAGCTGGATAGGGGCGCCACGACGCTCAAAGTGATCGTCAGCGGAGTGGTCGATTTCGCCCACGGAACGGCGGGGCCCCCCCACTTCAATGGGGAAGATCTGCGTGAGTTGGTTGGGCTCGCAGGTCAAGCCGGGGTGCCGGTGGCGGCGCACGCCAATGGGGCGGAGGCGATCGGCCTCGCGGTGGCGGCCGGCGTTGATAGCGTGGAACACGGCATCCTGATCTCCGAGGTCGAGCTGGCCGCCATGGCCGCGGCGGGCACGCGCTGGGTCCCCACACTGACGCCACTTCATAACCTGCGCGGCGATCCTCGGTGGCCGCGGCTGGACGAGATCTTCCAACGGCACCTGGAGGCCGTCGCGCGCGGCCGAGAGCTGGGGGTGATCCTGGTCGCCGGTAGCGACGCGGGCAGTCCGGGCGTTCCGCACGGCTCGGTGTATACCGAGATCGGCCTGCTGCGCCGTGCCGGGCTCTCGCCGCCGGAGGCGCGCCGGGCGGCCACCGGCGTGGCGGCCGAGTTGCTCGGGTTGGGTGACGGCTACGGCTGCCTGGAGGTGGGCGCCCGCACCGATCTGGTCTGGTTCGCCGAGGATCCGTTCCTGCGATCGCGCGAGGGCGGGCCGGGCGTGCTGGGGGTCATGATCGGCGCGGGAAGCGGCGGCTTCGGGGCGCCGGTTCCGTCGTCGCTCTGGTCTGACCACGAGACCACCTCAGGTTGCGCCAACTGATACTTTCCGCTATGCTGCCTGAACCAGAGTTTGTTCCGGCGACGGCGCCTTTCGAGGCCGAAGAGGGAAGTCGGTGTAAGGCCGACGCGGTCCCGCCACTGTAACCGGCGAGTCCGGCTCCGCAACCACTGGCCGCGAGGCTGGGAAGGGGGGTCCGGGCATCTGAGCCGGGAGTCAGGAGACCTGCCGCCGCCAGATCATGTCGGTCGTGCTCTTCGAAGGAAAGGGCGGGCATGCGCGTCCCGTTTGTTTCCCCGGTTCGCCTGAGGACCGGGGAGTTTCGATCCTCCATCTGCCCCACCTGGATTGCGTGCGTTGCGCGTCGTCGGCAGGTTGCCCTCCGCGCGTTGGCCGAGTGGGGCTCGGACGCGAAGGACGGCACTTTATGATCCTGGTTACCGGCGGCACCCGCAGCGGCAAATCGGGCACGGCGGAGCGTCTCGCCGGGTGGCTGGGGGGGCGTGTACTCTACGTCGCCACCGCCGAACCCGGGGACGACGAGATGCGCCTGCGTATCGAACGTCATCAAGCCGCTCGCCCTTCGGATTGGGGCACTCTCAACGCGCCTCGAGATGCCGTGAACAGGCTGCGGGAGGTGGAAGGACAATGGGACACCATCCTTTTTGATTGTCTGACGCTCTACGCCACGAACATGTTGCTGGAGCATGAGGCCGACTCCCCCGACCCCGAACTGGTACTCACCGAGGACATGCAGGACCTGGCCGACTACATCGCCGAATTCTGGCCCCAGTCGGTGGTCGTGACGAACGAGGTGGGGTCGGGTATCGTGCCGGTGCATCGGCTCTCCCGGCTGTTCCGCGACCTGCAGGGACGGGTGAACCAGCTCTTCGCGGGGAAGGCCGACGAGGTGTACTTCTGCGTCAGCGGTATCCCGCTCAAGATCAAGGGCGCCGGCATCGCGGGGTCTCTTCCGTTCCCCCAGGACTGAGCTGATCATGGCCGGGACACTGATGGTGCAGGGCACAGGCTCCAACGCCGGCAAGAGCCTGCTGGTGACCGGACTGGTGCGCGTATTCCTGCAGGACGGCCTGTCGGTGGCGCCGTTCAAGGCGCAGAACATGTCGCTGAACTCGTATCCGGCGATCGAGGGGGGCGAGATAGGGCGGGCACAAGTGGCCCAGGCCGAGGCGGCGGGACTGCCTCCCAGCGTGGACATGAACCCGGTGCTGTTGAAGCCCACCACGGATGTGGGAGCGCAGGTGATCGTGCGGGGGAAACCTATCGGCCACATGGACGCCCGCGGCTATCACGACTTCAAGGCGGGCCTGCTGCCCGTGGTGCAGGAGAGTCTCGAGCGGTTGCGGTCGCGCTACGACGTAGTGGTGATCGAGGGAGCGGGCAGTCCCGCCGAGATCAACCTGCGCGAGAACGACATCGTCAACATGACCGTGGCGCATCTTGCCGATGCGCCCGTGCTACTGGTGGCCGACATCGACCGGGGCGGCGTCTTCGCGTCTCTGTACGGGACGTGGGCCCTGCTCGACGAAGCCGACAGGGCGCGGCTGCGCGGGTTCGTGGTGAACAAGTTCCGCGGAGACGTGACGATCCTGGAACCGGGTCTGCGCGAGTTGGAAGAGCGGACGGGGATGTGTTCGGTGGGAGTGTTGCCCTATCTCCGCGACGTGGGCATCGACGACGAGGATTCCGTGGCCCTGGACGAATCGGCTCAGGAGCAGTCGCGGCGGGTGACGGCGGCCGACGGCTGGCCGGTGGGAGAGGGTCCGCGGGTGGCGGTGATCCGCCTGCCCCGGGTGTCGAACTTCACCGACTTCCGCCCTCTGGAGCACTGTGGTCTCTTCCGCGTGCGCTGGGCCGAGAGGCCGGCCGACCTGGACGACGCCGACCTGGTGATCGTTCCGGGCACGAAGAGCACCATCGGCGACCTGTCGGCGCTACGGGAGCGTGGTTTTGAAGCGGCGTTGGCGGCGCGGCGGGCGGCGGGAGCGCACGTGCTCGGGGTCTGCGGCGGCTATCAGATGCTGGGCGAGAGGATCTTGGACCCCGATGGCGTGGAGAGTGCCGCCACCGAGGTGGCCGGGCTCGGCCTGCTGCCGGTGACGACCACCTTCGCTGCAGACAAGGTGACCGTGCCGGTGCGGGTCCGCGGGGCGGGAGCGGGCTGGCTGGACGCTGAGGCGGGCGTGCGGGGCTACGAGATCCACATGGGACTCACCGAAGGTGCCTGTTTCCCCCTCTTCGAGGTGTCGGAAGGCGAGTCCGCGGGGCGGCCGGAAGGCTCTGTCAGCGACGACGGCCGGGTGGCGGGCACCTACGTGCACGGACTGTTCGATGACTACTCGGTGTTGGCCGGGCTCGCCCGGGTGCTTGGCGTGAGTGAAGAACGTATCGCGGCCGGCCGGGAGGGCAGGTCCGCCCGCGGGGCCGCCAACGACGCCGCCTACGATCGGCTGGCGGCCGTTCTGCGTGAGAACTTGGACATGGACTTCGTGCGCGCGCTGGTGCGCGGTGAGGGCTGATATGGGCCTGCGCGGTCACAACCGCCACAAGACCGGCGGGCGCCCGGTAGGGCCGGCGCTGGTGGAGCGCTGCGGGGTCGTGGCGGCGGCCTACGCCGTTGACCGGGTGGTGGGAGATCCCCTCCGCCCCACGCACCCGGCGCGGCTGATGGGCAGGGCGATCATGGCCTACGAGACGGGGGCGCGACGTGTGATCGAGGGGTCGGCGCAGGAACGGCTCGCCGGAGTGCTGCTGGCGGGCGCCCTGCCGTTGGGGGTGACCATGGGCACGTGGCGGGTATTGCGTGCCCTGCCTGCCGTCGTACGTGTGCCGGCCGAGATCTGGCTGATGAGTACGGCGTTGGCCTCACGGGATCTGGGCCAAGCAGCGATGCGGGTGGAGCAGGCCTTGGAGCGCTCTCTCGAGGACGGACGGTCGGAGGTAGCGATGATCGTCGGACGTGACACCGCCGAGTTGGACGAAGCCGACATCGTGCGCGCCACCGTCGAGACCGTGGCCGAGAATACCAGCGACGGCGTTGTGGCGCCTCTTGTGTTCGGAGCCGTGGGCGGCGCGCCGCTCGCCCTGGGGTTCAAGGCCGTGTCGACGTTGGACTCCATGGTCGGCTACAAGAACGACCGATACCGGTACTTCGGCTGGGCGTCGGCGCGGTTGGACGACGCCGCCAACCTGATTCCCGCACGGCTGACCGCCGTGCTGGCCACGGTGGCCGGGTTGGGGGGGCCGCGGCAGGTGCGCCGCTGGCTCCAGGACAGGGTGCTCCACGAGAGCCCGAATGCCGGGCTGGTGGAAGCCGCCTTCGCACAGGCGCTGCGCGTGCGGTTGGGTGGCCCGGCCCGCTACGGTGGCCGGATGGTAGAGCGTCCCTCGGTGGCGGCGGAGTTCGCGGCCCCGGAGCGGGCCGACATCGCACGGGTCGTGGCTCTGAGCGATCGCGTCGGATATCTGGCTCTCGGCGTGGTGTTGGCGGGTCTGTGCAGCGTCGGCCGCACGGGCACACAGCCGTGGCTCGGCACGCGGCGTGGGCGGGCTCGGCTGTGGTGAGCATGGAAGTGTCGGAGCAACGGCGCGGCTTGGACGCCGAACCCGGCGATACGGTGCCGGGTCGGGTCGGCGTCGGGGCCGACGCCGACCTCCATGGGGGCAAGATCCGCGAAGCCGCCGCGGCGTTGGGTCTCGACGTCGCGGGTCTGCTGGATTTCTCGATGAACGTCAACTTCCTTGGTCCCACGCCGGCAGTGCTGGCGGCGGCCCGGCGGGGGGTGGACGAGATCGCCTGGTATCCGCTGGACCCCCCCGTGGGCGTGCGCCGGGCCGCCGCGAGCTTCCTCAACGTGTCCGAGGACCGCGTCATCCTGGGCAACGGGGCCTCGGAGCTGATCTTCTTGGTGGTGGCGTGTCTGCGCCCCCGTCGGGTCCTGATCGTGGGCCCCACCTTCACCGAATACGAGTTGGCCGCGCGGGCGTGGGGCGCCGAGATCGACGTTCTCTGGCTCTCCGAGGACCGCGATTTCCGGCTTGAGCCCGCGGACCTCGACTACCCCGCGGTCCGCGGGCGGATCGCTCAGGCCGACCTCGTCTTCTTGTGCGATCCCAACAACCCCACGGGGGCGCTCTTCGACCGAGACGCCCGGGACCGCCTGCTCGATCTGGCCGCTGCGTCGGACACGCCGGTGTTCATCGACGAGTCGTTCCTGGCCTTCACCGCGGCCTGGCCCGACGGTAGCGCCACCCGGCGGGCCGACACTCACTCCATCGTGCTGCACTCCTTCACCAAGATCTTGGCCATGCCCGGGCTGCGGGTGGGCGCGTTGGTGGTCTCGCCGGAACTGGCGGCTGTTCTTGGCCCGCGCACGCCGCCGTGGAACCTCAACTGCGTAGCCCAGATGGCGGCGCCGGCGGCATTCGCCGAGCGCGACGTCTTGGCCGAGACGCCGCCCGCGACCGCGGCGGCCCGGGAGACCGTGCGCGCGGGCCTGGCGCGCATGCCCTTCATCGAGCGGATACTGCCTGCCGACGCCAACTTCCTCTGTCTGCGGCTGACGCGCCCGGAAGCCACCCACCTGGCGGGTCGGCTCCGTGACGAACACGGCATCCTGGTGCGCGACCTGTCGTCGTTCCCGGGGATGGGCCCGCACTACCTGCGTACGGCCGTGCGGGCGCCCGATGACAACCGCCGCCTCTTGGATGCACTGCGGGCCGTAGCTTCCGGCCCGCCGCCCGTCGGAGGCGGCGCATGACCGGTAACGCGATCACGTCGGGCGGCGATCGCCGGGCGGCGACCGCCGCGCCCCGAGGGTTCGTCATCGCCGGCACGCACAGCGGCGTGGGCAAGACCAGCCTCTCTCTGGGCCTGATGGGGGCCCTGCGACGTTCGGGCTACGCGGTCGGGCCCTTCAAGGTGGGGCCCGACTACATCGACCCCACCTACCACACCAGTGTCTGCGGCCGGCCGTCGCGCAATCTTGACACCTGGCTGATGCCTCCCGATGAGGCGGTCGGGGTGTTTGTGCGGGGGGTGGCGGCGCTGGGGGGAGGTGCGACCTCCGTAGCGGTGGTGGAGGGGGTCATGGGCCTCTTCGATGGCCGCATAGGCGCAGGAGACGCCTGCTCAACGGCGGAGATGGCAAAGCTCCTCGATCTCCCGGTGATCCTGGTCGTAGACTGCTCGCACATGGGCCGCAGTGCGGCGGCGATAGTGCACGGGTTCTCGACCTTCGATCCCGCTCTTCGGGTGGCAGGGGTGATCTTGAACAAGGTGGCGGGTGGCAGCCACGCGGCCATGGTCCGCGAGGCGCTCGCCGGCGGGTTGCCTGTGGTTGGCGTGGTGCCGCGTCGCGGCGACCTGCAACTGGACTCGCGTCACCTGGGTCTGATCCCGACGGTGGAGGACCCGGCGATCGCCGAGGTCTTGGAACGCATCGTCGACCACGTCGAGCAGAACGTGGACCTGGGCGCCGTCCTCTCTCTCGCCGGGCCGGTCGCGGTTGGGGACGCGACCGGGGGCGCCGCCCGTGTGACCGGGTCGTCGGCGTCGGCGGTTCGCCCGGCCGCCGCGCCGCCGCGCCGTCGGGTGGCGGTGGCCCGCGACGCCGCCTTCAGTTTCTACTACCAGGACAACCTCGACGTACTGGAGGAAGAAGGCGCTGAGGTGTGCCTGTTCAGTCCGGTGGCGGGCGACGGCCTCCCGCCCTGCGACGCGCTCTACCTGGGTGGCGGCTATCCCGAAGTCTATGCGGAGGAGTTGGCGGCGAACTATGCGTTGCTGGAGGAGCTGCGCACCGCGGCTGCGGACGGTCTGCCCATGTATGCGGAGTGTGGCGGCTACCTCTACCTTGGTCGTGAGATCGAGTACGGCGCCGGTACCTACGCCATGGCCGGGATACTTCCCACCGCCACCACCATGGCCGAGAAGAGGCTGCGCATCGGCTACGTCGAGGCGACACCCACGGGGTGGAGTCCCCTGGCCGGGTCTGAGATCGTCCCCGATGTCGCCGGTGCGGCCCCCCGTTCCGGGTTCCGCGGCCACCTGTTCCACTACTCCGCCACAACGGGGTCGGACTCGCCCGCGTACCGTGTAACGCACAAGGGCGAGACCATCGAGGATGGCTGGACGGACGGTCACATCGTCGCAAGCTATGTACATCTGCATTTCCGGGGAAGTAGGAACGTGGCGCGCTGGCTCGCCGGTGGGTCACACCACGAAGGAGAAGACTCGTGAACTCTGACAAAGCCGTCGTGGTATTGGGTCACGGCAGCCGCAATCCGTCCGCCATCAAGGTGTTGGAAAAAGTGGCCGAACTACTCGCCCTTCAGACCGGCTGGACCGTGGCCCACGCCTCGCTGGAGTTCAACCGGCCCACGCTGTCCGACACCGTGGCCGACCTGTACGCGCGCGGCTTTCGCTCGCTGTTCGTCGCCCCCTACATGCTGTATGCCGGCAATCACGTGGCCCACGACATCCCCGCTCAGTTGGAGTGTCTCTTGGACGCGCATCCCGACCTCAGCGTGGAGATCACAGAGCCTTTGGGACTCGACCTGCGGCTGGTGTCGGTACTCGAAGCGCGCGTCCGTGGCACCATGGGCGAACTGGGGGCGGTCTCCGCCGCTGCGGTCGAATCGCCCGCCGCCATCGAAGGCAAGAGCTTCGAGATCATCACACGGCTTCTGCCCGATCTGCAGGTGGGTCCGAGAGAGCGCTCGGTCATCATCCGCGTTGTGCATGCCACCGGCGATCCGGCGCTGGCTTCGCAGCTGGCGTTCTCGAAAGGAGCCGTTGAAGCGGGCCTGGCCGCCGTTGCGGCCGGCGGCCCCGTGATCTGCGACGTCAACATGGTGCGGGCAGGCCTCACGCCCTCGTTGCGACGCCTCGGCGTCGAGGTGCGGTGTCTGATCGAAGCTCCGGAGACCATCGCTCTGGCTAAGGACGAGGGCGTGACCCGGTCGGTCGCGGCGATGCGCGTCGCTCGGGACCAACTCGAAGGAGCGATCGTAGCCATCGGGAACGCCCCCACGGCGCTGCTCGAGGTGGTCCGGCTGGCTCGAGAGGAGGGCGTGCGGCCGGCTCTGGTGGTGGGTGTGCCCGTAGGCTTCGTGGCGGCGGCGGAATCGAAGGAGGCGCTGCTGGCGTCAGGTCTAGAGTACGTGACTCTGCCCGGACTGCGTGGAGGCACTCCTATCGCAGTGGCCGCCGTCAATGCCCTCGCCCGCTTGGCCGCTCCCGATCCAGGCATGTACCATGGGGCGCCGGTGTGCACATAGCAGAGGGCATTCTTCCGGCCGAATGGGCGCTGGCGTGGGCGGTCCCGGCCGCTGTCGGGACCGCTGCGGGATTGCACCAGGTCACCAAGCGGGTGAAGGTGGACCCGTCGTTCACCTCCCTTGCGGGTCTGATGGGAGCGGCCGTGTTCGCCATCAGTCTCATGCCCATCCCGGTGCCGGTGGCGGGCTCGGTGTCGCATCCCGCGGGGACACCCCTGGCTGCGATTGTGGTCGGACCGATGGCCGCCATCTTGCTGGCGGCCATATCGCTCCTCATCCAAGCACTCTTCTTCGCGCACGGGGGGCTGACCACGCTGGGGGCGAACATCGTGTCGGAGGGCATGGTGGGCTCGCTGGTGGGGTTCACGGTCTTCTGGTTGATGCGCCGCGGTGGCCGCTCGCTGTTCTGGGCCGGGTTCGCCGCCGGCTTCGTAGGAGATCTGGCGGTGTACCTGACCACGGCGACCGAGTTGGCACTGGGCCTCTTCCCCGCCGATCAGGTCGTGCAGCGGACCGCCGTGATCTTTCTCGCCTTCATGCCTACCCAATTGCCCTTGGCCCTGCTCGAGGGTGTCCTCACGGGAGGCATCCTGCGCTCGCTGGCCGAACTGCGCCCCGACGTGGCGGCGCGTCTGCGCCTGGTGGCGCCGGGTGCTCCGAGTCCGGCCGACGTACCCGGCGTGACGTATCTGCCGGGGGCCACGACGCCGGCGACCAGGGCTCCGCTCCGCCATCGGGCCCGTTCGTGGTGGCGCACGGCGGCGGCGCGTACCAAAGTGATCGTCGTGGCCGGGCTTGGTGTCCTGACGGCTGCTACTCTGTGGGCTGTGGTGTGGGCGGTGGCCGTTTCGGCGGGTAGCTGGGTCGGTCTCGACGAAGGGGTCATGGAGCGGGTGGCGGCGGACCAGGGCCGGGCGGCTTGGCGTCCTTTCATCAACACCGACGTGGGCGACCTGCTGCTCTACGTGTTCTTCTTCGGGGCGTTCGTAGCCGGCGGGGCGATCGGTTCGATCGTGCGCGGGTTGCGGATGGCCGCGGCGGCTCCTGAAGTGGGCGAACCCGGCGGTGCCGTCGTGCCGCTCCGCGCGCCGGCCGAGGCCGGCCGCGCGCCGGATTCCACGCGACGAGGGCCGCGGATCGTCGCGGGCCTGATCGTGGGTGTACTGGCGATCCTCGCGGTCTGGGCCTGGGCAGCCCCGGGAGTCTCCGTGGGCCCGGTCTCCGGCGCCGACGTGTCCGCCGGGTTCGACGTTGTGGCGAATCCTTCCCACCAGAAGGTGCTGAGTTCCAGGGGCGGCGATGTCGTCCTCTTCGTGTTCATGATCGCGGGTCTGGCAGCGGGAATGGTGGCGGGATGGAGAATGAGAGGGCGCCCCTCTCGCCGCCGGCGTCTGCGGCTGCCCCACTTCCATCTGCATGACGTGCGCACCCAAGATCGTCTGACCTGGCAACCCCGCGCGCTGCAACGGGTAGATGCCCGGCTCAAGTTGGCCGTGGTCGCCGTACTTCTGGTGGTGAATCTCCTCGCCGGGTGGGCCGTGTCGCTGGCGCTGTTGGTCACCGCCACGGTGCTGCTCCTAGTATGGCAGCGCGTACGTCCCGCGGCACTGTTGATCAGGCTGGTGCCCGCGATGGTCGTGGCGGCGATGCTCGTGCTGCTGCGAGGGTTCACCATCCCGGGCAGGGGCCTTCTGAGCATGCACCTGCCCGGCCTTGCCACGGTGAGCTTCTCAGCGGAGGGTGTGGCGGCGGGCGCCGGGTTGGGTCTCGTGGTGCTCGCGGGAGTGATGCTGATGCTGGTCCTCGGGCTGACGACGCCGTTGCCTGCCCTGCTCGCCGCATTGCGGTGGTATCGGGTGCCTGCGCTGCTGGTGGAGATCGGTATGTTGATGTACCGCTATCTGTTCCTGTTCGTAGAGGAGGCCGGACGGATGCGCCAGGCACAGCGCCTGCGTGGATCCCGGGTGTCGTGGTCGCGGGCGATGGGCGGGTTCAGCCGCCTCGGAGCGATCCTCCTGATCCGATCGTACGATCGGTCGCAGCGCGTGTACGACGCGCAGCGTCTGCGGGGGGGCTCATGACCTCCTTGAGTCCGTGGGGCGAGCAGCGGATCGACGGGGCTTCGCTCTCTCTGGAGACGGTGCGATATGCGTATCCAGGAGGAGTCACGGCACTTGAATGCGTCGACGTGCGCGTGGAGTCCGGCGAGTTCACAGCCATTATGGGCGCCAACGGTGGGGGAAAATCAACCCTTCTTAAGCTGATCGTGGGTCTGCTGCACCCAGCGGAAGGGAGGGTCAGACTCGACGACCTGGTGGTCTCCTCCGAGACGTTCAACCAAGTGGCGGCCACCGTCGGCTACCTGTTTCAGGACCCGAACGACCAGCTCTTCTGCCCCACCGTGGCGGGCGACATCGCCTACGGGCCGGAGAACCTGGGTCTGGCGGCGACCGACGTTGAGGAGCGGGTGCTCTGGGCCGCCGACATCTGCGGTGTGAGCGACCTGCTGGGCCGGCCGATCCACGCCTTGAGCTACGGGCAGAAGAAGCGGGTGGCGCTTGCGGGCGTGTTGGCCATGGGCCCGCGGGTGCTGGTGCTGGACGAACCCACCGCCAGCTTGGATCCCATGGCCGAGGCCGGGCTCATGCGCCTGCTCAAGTCGTTGAACCGGCAGGGGCTGACGATTGTGATGGCCACCCACGACGTCGACCTCATCCCCCTGTATGCTCATCGCATCGTCCTGCTGCGCTCGGGCAGGGTGGCGGCGGAGGGGAGTCTGGAGGAGGTGTTCGCCGTCGGTACCCACCTGGAGAGCTGCGACCTGCGCATGCCGCGCATCTCCTACCTGTTCGACATCTTCAGCACCGAGGCGACCCGTCCTCTTACCGTGGGACAGGCCCGCAAAGAGCTGGTGCGGATGGTGGAGCGGGGGCAGCTCGATCTGGTCCCGATCCTGCTGCGCGGCGTTGCCGGAGGGTCGGCGGGATGAGCGGTCTGCGGCGTGGATACACCACCGGGGCGTGCGCCCAGGCGGCAACGGCCGCCTCGGCGGTGTGGGCGGCTCGGACCGAGGCCGCGGCGGCCGCGGCGGCCGTCGGTATTGTCACCACTGTTCCCCGGGAAGGCCTGGTGGAGATCGATCTTCCCGGAGGTGAGCGGGCGGTGTTTCCCTATCACATCGACGAGGACGGCACCGCCTGGGTGGTCAAGGACGCCGGCGATGATCCCGACGTCACCCACGGATTGGCCATCGGAGCCCGCGTGGACGACACCCCGGGGTTCTTCGCCGTACGGGGCGGCAGCGGGGTCGGCACGGTCACACTGCCGGGTCTGCCCATCGCGCCGGGTGGCCCGGCCATCAACCCGGTGCCGCGAGAGGCGATCTTGGGGGAGCTTCTCCGCCTGCGCCCGAATGGGGCCTCGGTGACCATCTCGGCTCCCGGCGGCGAGGTACTAGCGACGAAGACCCTGAACCCGCGCCTGGGCATCGTGGGAGGCATCAGCATCTTGGGCACTTCCGGACGTGTGGAGCCCTGGTCGGTGGAAGCAATGCGCGACTCCCTTGTTCCGCAGTTGGATGTGGCTCAGGCGCAGGGGCGCACCGACCTGGTCTTCGTGCTCGGCTCCAAGGGTCGCCGTCTTGCGTGCGCGGCCGGAGTCGACGAGCGCGACGTGGTCGAGACCGCCAACGAACTCGGCTGGATGCTGGAGCGGGCGGCGGAGCGGGGTTTCCGTCACGTGCTTCTCCGGGGCCACGTGGGCAAGCTCGTCAAACTCGCCGCAGGTATCTTCGACACCCACTCCCGCGTTGCCGACGCGCGTCTGGTGACCCTCGCCGCTTACGCCGGCGCCGCCGGGGTGCCCGCCGAGGAGATCCGCGCGATCCTGGGCATGACCACCGCCGATCTGGCCGCCGCCCGACTGCTGGAACTCGATCGAGGCGATGTGCTCGGCGACGTGGCCTCCGCGGCCGCTCGGGCCTGCATTGGGAGGTACGGACTGCCGGTGGACGTGGTGCTGCTCGATCGGGACGGCGCCGTACTGGGGGCCTCGTCATGAGTCGCGGACGGCTGATGATCGTGGGCACCGGCCCCGGCGAGGGGTACGTCACCCCCCGTGCGCTTGACCTGATGCGCTCCTGCGAGGTCTTCGTCGCCGGCGACGCGGCCCTGGCAGCGGCACCGGCTTGGGGCATCCACGTGCGCGTCGCCGGCGCGCTGGACGTCGTACTCGCGGAGATCGGCCGTCACCTCGAGGGCGGGCGCGACGTCTGCGTGCTCACCTCGGGCGACCCCGGCTACTTCAGTATGCTGGCCGCTCTGGAGCGGACCTTCCCCGGGGAGGCTGTGGTGGAGCCCGGGGTGGCGTCGGTGCAGCTTCTCGCCGCCCGATTGGGCGTGCCGTGGCAGGAGTTCACGCATCTCTCCGTGCACGGACGCGAGCTGGACCTGAAGCCGGCGCCGGAACGGCCTTGTGTCGTCCTCTGCGGAGGGCGGAACACGCCGTCGGCGGTCGCCGCGCATCTGCTGGGACGTGGTTTCGCCGGCCGGGCTGCGGTGGGCGTGCGACTTGGGCGGCCGGACGAGTTGGTCACCACCGGCCCGCTGGCTGAGGTAGCGGCTCAGGAGTTCGGCTCGCCCGCGGTGATTGCGGCATTCCCGGATTCCTGGTTGGCGGCGGAGGGCCGGACCCTACGGCCGCGGGTCTCGGGCGACGCGACCGGGGTCCCGGCGGGAGCGGCCCTGCGGGCGCCCGGCGTGCCGGATGAGGCGTTCGAGAGAGTGGGGACCGTGCCGTTGTCACGGTGGGAGGTGCGGGCGGTGCTGGCGGCGGTCGGCCGTCCGGCCGACCGCCGCGTCATCTGGGACGTCGGCGCGGGCAGTGGTGGCTTTGCCATCGAGTTCGCCCTGCAGGCCCCCTCGGCCAGAGTGGTGGCGTTCGAGCGCGACTCGGAGGCGTGCGCCGCCATCCACGCCAACGCCGCGAAGTTCGACGTGCGGGTGGAGGTGGAGCACGGAGAGGCTCCCGATGCTCTGCCGGAAGATCAGGCTCCCGAGCTTGTGGTGATCGGGGGTTCCGGTGGCCGCCTGGAGGGCGTGCTGGAGGCCGTCCACCGGGTCTTGGCTCCCGGAGGTCGGGTGGTCGTCACGGCCGTCACCCTTGACACCATGGGGACGTCGTCTCGTGTTCTGTCCGCTTCACCGTGGACCGGCTTCGACGTCTTGCAGCTCTCCTCGGCCCGCTTGGACAGGGCGGGCATCATGCGGGGCATGAACCCCATTACTTTGCTCTGGGCCGACAAGGAGGATGCATGACCGTGACCCCAGGCATCCTCTATGCCGTGGGTCTGGGCCCGGGAGACCCCGGACTGGTGACCGTCAGAGCCGCCGATATCCTGCGCTCCGCCCCGGTGGCGGCCTATCCGGTGGACGCCACCGGCGACCCCGGCCGCGCGTTCCAGATCGCCCGTCCCTATGTGGCTCCGGACGTCATCGAATTGCCGCTCGCCATGCCCATGACGTCTCACCGACCTACGCTGGAAGCCGCCTGGGATGCGGCGGTGGTCTCTATCACCGAGCAGACCGCCGCGGGCCGCGACGTGGCCTATCTGTGCCTTGGCGACACCCTGCTCTACGGCAGCTTCGGCTATCTGTTGGCGCGCTACCAGGGGCGGGTGGACGTCGTACCCGGGGTCATCTCGCCCGTGGCCGCGGCTTCGGCGCTGCGCGAACCGCTGGTGGAAGGCCGGGAGCCGCTGGTGATCGTGCCCGATGGCGGCGACATAGACCTCCTGGGTGGTGCCCTCGCCCTCGGCGGTACCGTGGTGATCATGAAACCGTCGCGTCTCAGCGGCGACGCCGTCGCGCTGCTCGTGGAGGCGGGCGCTATCGGCAGGGCCCGGGTCACCCAGGACGTGACCCTCCCCTCAGAGCGCGTCTACGCCCCGGAGTCGGCAGCCGCACTGGCCGCCCTCCCCTACTTTTCCATCGTGACCATCCTTGCCCCCGGAAGGGACGTGACACAGCCATGACCGACCCTGATTCGGGCGTATCGATCCGTAGTCGCCCGGTGCTCTTCGTGGGCGCCGGTCCCGGCGATCCTGAGCTGATCACGTTACGAGGCGCGCGCGCCCTCGCCGAAGCCGACGTTGTCGTCTGGGCGGGCTCGCTGGTGCATCCGGCGTTGCTGGACCACTGCCGTCCCGGCACAGAGATACACGATTCGGCGGCCATGGATCTTCCGGCGATCGTCGCCACGATGGCCGACGCCTACCGGGCGGGCCGACACGTCGTGCGCTTGCATACAGGTGATCCGTCGCTGTACGGGGCCATCGCCGAGCAGATGATCGAGCTGGACGCTCTGGACATCCCCTATGAAGTGGTCCCCGGGGTGAGTTCGTTCGCCGCCAGCGCGGCCGTGCTGCAGGCGGAGCTCACCATGCCGGGCATCTCTCAGACGGTGATCCTCACCCGCCGGGCGGGGCGCACTCCGGTGCCCGATGGGCAGGACCTGGCCTCGCTCGCCTCTCACGGCGCCACCATGTGCATCTTCCTCAGCGTGGGTCAGATCGGCGAGGTTGTGGCCGACCTTACCCGTCACTATGCTCCCGAGACGACCGTCGCCGTGGTCGCCAACGCCACCTGGCCCGAGCAGCGTGTGGTACGCGGGACGCTGGCCAACATCGCCGGTCAGGTGAGCGAAGAAGGTATCGGCAAGACCGCCATGATCGTGGTGGGCGACGTGCTCAGCAGGACCGGGGAACGCTCCCGGCTGTACGACCCCGCCTTCTCCCACGGCTACCGAGCGGGAACGGTGGGCGGGGAGGCCTGACGCCCGCCGCCGCGGACATCCTCGGTTCCGGGCCGCGGTCGGGTGGGTCACTCACCGGTGCGCCGACCGCCGACGCTGCGCCCGGCACCGCCGACCGCATTGCCGTGGCGGTGTTCGCCCTGACCGAGGGCGGCGCGGTCGTGGCGGCTCGGGTTGCGGCGGCTGTCGGCGGCACTCTGTGGCTACCGGACACCTTGGCCGGCGGCGCGGCCGCGGGCGGCACCGATGCGACCGCGTCGAGGCCGCCGCGCCGGACCTTCGCCCGCGTGGGTCCGGCGCTGCGGGAAGCCTTCGGTGAGTTCGCAGCCCTGGTGTGCGTCATGGCGAGCGGGGTCGTGATCCGTTCGCTGGCCCCGGTTCTGCGGGGCAAGCTCAAGGATCCGGCCGTGCTCTGTCTGGACGAAGCCGGGCGTTTCGTTGTCCCCCTGCTGGCCGGCCACGTGGGGGGAGGGAACGCACTCGCGCGCCTTCTGGCCCGAGAGCTGGGGGCGCAGGCCGTACTCACCACATCCTCCGATGTGCAGGGACTACTGGGACCCGACCTGCTCGCTCTGGCCCTGCAGGCGCAGGTGCGCAATCCAGGAGCGTTACCGGCGACGTCGGCGGCGCTGGTGAACGGCGTCGGCGTCGATCTGTGGTTCGATCCCGTCGAGATGGGCGGAGCGGCGGGGTTCCTGGCGGACCTGCCCGGCTACCGCGCTCATCGGGTCGACGAGCCTGCCGAGGCCGCGCCGTCGGCGGCTGCGGTGGTGGTCACGGGTCGGCAGGTTCACGGCATGGCGGGCGTCCCGGCCGGCGCGCTGCACCTGGTGCCGCGCTGGGTGGTCGCCGGTGTGGGTTGCACGCGGGGAAGGTCGGGTGAGACGTTGGCGACTGCGGTGAAGGCGGCGGTCTCCGATGCCGGTATACATCCGGCGGCGCTGCGTGCGCTCGCTTCAGTGCGGGCCAAACAGAATGAGCCCGGTGTCTTTGCGGCGGCCGAGGAACTCGAAGTGCCGTTGGTGTTCGCCTCCGACGAGGATGTCGAGGCGACGATGGTGGCTCACGCGCTGGCTGAGAACCCATGGGTGCGTCAGAACGTGGGCGTGGGCGGGGCGGCCGAGCCCGCGGCCTTGTGGGCGGCCGGTGAGGGGGCGACACTGATCGTGCCCAAGCGGGCCGGGGGCGGAGTCACCGTGGCTCTGGCGCGGGCCGAAGGGGGAGCCATGCTTCGAGATGAAGAAACGAGGTGGACCTAAGTGATCGCAGCGGTAGGTATCGGACCGGGGGCTCAAGAACTTCTGACCGCCGAGGCGGTGAACCTGTTGGGCCGCGCCGACGTGGTAGTGGGATACGCTCCCTACATCGAGCTGGTCGCCGGCGCGTTGGCTCCGGGCGTGCAGATGGAGTCGTCGGGGATGCGCCAGGAGGTAGAGCGCTGTCGCCGTGCGCTCGCCCTGCACCGGGAAGGCAGGCGCGTGGTGGTGATCTCGAGCGGCGACGCGGGCATCTATGGTATGGCCGGGTTGCTGATGGAACTGGACCCCTCCGCCGACGTAGAGGTGGCTCCAGGCATCACCGCCTGTCAAGCCGCTGCGGCGCGACTCGGAGCCCCTCTCATGAACGACTTCGCCGTGCTCAGCCTGAGCGATCTGTTGACACCCCGAGAGGAAGTGTTGCGGCGGGTGCGGGCGGTAGCCGCCGCCGATCTGGTCACCTGCCTCTACAATCCGTCGTCCCGGCGGCGGCGGCCTCTCTTCGAGGAAGTGGTGGGTCTCTTCTTAGCCGAGCGCTCGGCGGACACGCCGGTGGGCTGGGTGAAGAACGCGTACCGCGAAGGAGAGGAAGTCCACCTCACCATCCTGGGCGCCCTCACGGGTGAGCCGGTGGACATGTGGTGCACGGTAGTGGTGGGTTCCAGCCGCACCGAGGTGTTGGGAGGGCGTCTGGTCACCCGTCGCGGCTACGCCGACAAGTACGAAGACCGCTGGGAGGACGCCGGTGACTGACGCGACCGCCGATGTGGCGGGACCGACAGGCGACGGCCGTCACCTCTACCTTCTGGGAGGCACGAGCTTCTCCCGCCGGCTCTTGGCGGGCCTTGAGGACGCGGGCTACCAGGTGCGCCTCTCGGTGGCCACGCCTTTGGGCGTCGATGAGGTCGACCGGCCCCCTTCGGGCGGCATCCAGGCCGGCCGCCTCGACAGGAACCGATTGGCCGCCGAGGTCACGGCGTGGAGTGCGACCGCTCTCGTGGACGCCACGCATCCCTACGCGGTCGAGGTGAGCCGCACCGCGCGGGAAGCGGCGGTGGCGGCGGGTGTTCCCCTCTTCCGGGCCACTCGGCCCGCATGGCATCCGTCGGAGGGCAGCCGCGTTGTGCGCCTCTTTCACACCGAGGTGGAACTCGTGCAGGAACTGCGGACCACTGATGCGCGCGCCCTCTTCACCGTGGGAGCCAAGGGGCTGCTTTCTTTCGCGGGCCAGGGTGTCGTCCTGAGGGCCAGGGTGCTCCCCACTCCGGAGTCGGTCAAGGCGGCCCTGGATGCGGGCGTCAAACCCGCCGACCTGATCGCGGCCTATCCCCCGCATAGCGCAGACTTCACTGCGGCCTGCATGCGACACCTGGGCTGCACGGTCATCGTGAGCAAGGAGTCAGGCGCCGAGGGCGGACTCGACGAGAAGATCGCCGCGGCCGAACTTCTTGGTGGGCAGCTGTTCGTCGTTGCCCGACCTCAGGAAGGCACACACGTCTACCACGACATCAGATCATTGCTGAAAGGACTGGAGGATTCATGGACAAGATCATGACCTATGGCGACGACGGGCTCCTGACCGCGCTGGAAGAGGCACTTCAGCCCGCCTTCGTGTGCACCATCGCCTCCTCGGACACGGCTGCCATCGAAGGTCTCTCCATCGCGGGATCGTCCGCCGACATGCGCAAGTACACGCCTCCTGCGGACATGGAGGCCCTCGTCTACGGTAGCGCGCGCTGCATCCCCGGGGTGGCGGCCACTCCGGACGGCATCCCGTCTCCGGTGATCATCACCATGGCGGCGTTGGCCGCCACAGAGATACCCCTCTTCGTGGTCGACGCAGGTTGCGAAGTGGCGCCGCAGACCCCGTACTTCAAGCTGGGTGGTTCTCCGGCCCGCTCTTTGGTGACCGGATCGGCCGTGGACGACGTCGAGGGACTCTTCGAGCGTGGCTGGCACCTGGGGCTCAACTTAGCCAAGCTCACCGACTATCTGATCCTGGGTGAGTCGGTGCCCGCCGGCACCACCACCGCGCTGGCCGTTATGCTGGCGCTGGGCCTCGACGCCGAGGGCAAGGTGTCGTCGACCATGATCGGCGGCGCCCACGATCTGAAGGCGGCGACGGTGGCCAAAGGACTGGCCGCCGCCGGCATCAGCAAAGGTTCCTTGGCCGTCGACCCGCTGGCCGCGGTGGCGGCAGTGGGCGACCCTATGCAGGCCGTCGTCGCAGGTATGGCCTCGGCAGCCTCGCTGACCATCCCGGTGATGCTGGCCGGTGGCACTCAGATGGCCGCGGTCGCGGCTGTCATGGACGCAGTGGGCAAAGCCGAGATGGACGATGTCTGCATCGGCACTACCCGCTGGATCGTCATGGACCCTGACGCCGACATGATCAGCCTCGCCGAGCAGGCGGGATGTCCGCGTGTCTACGCGGCCAACCTGGACTTCAGCGGCGCCCGCTTCGAGGGGATGCACATCTACGAGGCCGGGCTGGTGAAAGAGGGCGTGGGCGCCGGCGGCACCGCCGTGGCCGCCTTCGCCTATAGCGGCCTGGAACCGGCCGAACTCCTGGGCGGAATCGAGAAGGTCTATGAGACCACCGTCTTGCCGATGCTCAAGGGGGCGTGAGGGGGACACCGGCTGTGCCTTCTGCCGCATCGTGGCCGATGTGGAGCGGATGACCAACGCAGGGGAAGAGCCGGTGACTGTCCCCGACGCGAACGCGCGCCGTCTGTCGTTGGCCCTGGAGCGGGCTCTGGGGGCCGAGGGTGCTTCTGGCCGCGCACGAAGTACCCCGATGAGGCGGCGGCAGCCGATGTGTGCGGCAGGCTCCGGGAGGCGGTCGCCGACCTGCGCTGATGCGGGCGTCGCTGGTTCCGCCGGCTTCAGTCGTCCTCCAGGATTTCAAACAGAATGGCTCTCGATTGCGCAAGAGAGTAGTCCCGAGCGGAACTCCACCGGAAGGGCACGAGCATACGTGGCTCGGGCTCGTTCTCGGCGTCGGCGAAATACGCCAAGCTGCGCGCCAGATGCACCAGATTGTGCTCGATCCCCGGCATCTTACGAGGCAGAGCCGCCAGGGTGTGTCGCATATCGACTCCGGCGAGGCTGAGGAAGTAGAGATCCACGAAGTCCTTGCGGCTTCCTCGTTGGCTGACGGCGATCAGCTTCATGCAGGCGATGTCGAGGAGGCCGGCGAGCGGTACACCGGCGGGCGTCTGAAGCAGAGGCTCCACTAAAGGGTAGGGATAGTAGAAGAGACTCGCCCGGACGCCGCCCACAGCGCCCACCAGAGTTCCTTCGCCCTCCAGGTCGATGACGGTAGGCCCGAGCGCCCGAAGAGCGGCGGGCAGAGAGGCCGCAGACCACGGTCTCTCGGAGAATAAATCCAGATCGAGCGACATCCTGTGACCCAGCTGAAGCGCCAGACCGGTGCCACCGGCCAGATAGAAATCGCGGAAAGCTCGGTGTGCGCCGATCCGAGACAGCAGGTCCGCCGTGCCCTCGTCGAGCACCTCACCGTGGAATGTCGTCACGGTCTCACGCCTCTCGCCCTTCAGCGTCGCCTATCCCCAACAGATTGCGCCATCCTCCCGCCACACGTTCGGGGAGGCGCCTGTCGGTTGCCACGATCCGTTCGATCTTGGCGCGTGGATATCTGCGGAACATCCAAACCACATGCTCGCTCCGGCCGGCCGTTAGGATGCGGACGATGAGAAAGTCGGCGTCGCGCACCTCGTCGATGCGGTCCGGATCGACGTCCCAGAGGAGGGGAGTGAGGTCCGGGCGGCCTTCGTCGGTCGAGGCACGGATCAGAGCCTCGACGGCAGTCACAGGCACCCGTGTGCCCCGGGGGGAGAGCCGGACCGAGGGGAGACGGCCCGATGAGATCCACGAATAGACGGTGCGCACCGAGACGTTCAGTTGCTCAGCGGCTTCCGGAGCGGTGATGAGTCGAGGGGACATAGGACCTCCAGCCGCGCCACGCTCGGCCGATCTTGGAGCACCGTTATGATACCATCCGAACGGGTATGATGCGCTTATTGCGCTTAGCTGCCGGCTTGTGTATGTCGTCGGCGGCCGATGCGTTCTGGGCGATGACGACGGGTCGTGCGCACCGCCAGGTGACGTAGCGGCGCGGCCTGAAGCTGGAGTGCGGAGCCGAGATCCGACGCTCGCGCTGCCTATCCCGCCTTGCGCAACTTGGCCGCATCGACGGATGCCTTGAGGGCGGCCAGCAGGTCCCCTACGGGGGCAGGCTCGGGAGCGATGGTCGCCACGATCTCGTGTCCGACCGCCTTCTGCTCGAGGACGGCCAACAGGGCCTCACGGTACTCGTCCTTGAACGCCTCGGGCTGCCAGGGTTCGGCGAGCTGGTCGATCAGCGAGCGGGCCATCTCTAACTCCTGGGGGCGGAAGTCGGCCTCGGGGATGCTGCCCGCCAGCTCGGGCTGCCGGATCTCGTCCGGCCAGTACATCGTCTCCAGCACCAGCACGTCGTCGCGGGCGCGGACGGCGGCCAGGTGCTCCTTGTCGCGGAAGCTCACCTTGGCTATGGCCACCCGGGAGTCCAGGTGCATGGCCTGGAGCAACAGGCGGTAGGCCTTGGCGCCCACGGCGTCCGGCACAAGGTAGTACGAGCGCTTGAAGTAGACGGGGTCGATCTCGGCAAGGTCCACGAACGTGGAGATATCGATGGTGTGAGTGGACGCTACCGGCACTGCGTCGATCTCGGCGGCGGTCAGGACTACGTAGTGCTCCTTCTCGATCTCGTGTCCACGAACGATGTGAGCCAGGTCTACCTCTTCTCCACACTCGGTACAGAACCGTCGGTAGGTGATGCGGCCGTGATCCGCGTCGTGGAGTTGGTGGAAACCCACGCTCTTCTCTTCGGTGGCCAGGAAGGCGCGCACCGGCACGGTCACCAGCCCGAATGAGATGGCCCCTTTCCACATGATCTTCATAGCCACTCCTCGCGGGCGTTGGTCTCTCTGACCGGTACATACCGTCCACGGTGCGTGGGGAAACGGCCAAGGCGGTCTGCTACACTCGCCGAGGCTTCATTGTGAACCGAGTTCCTGGTCTCGGCCCGACGATCCAGGGGGCACGCGTGGAGGATGGGAGATCGCTCGGAACGGACGCGGGCGCGGCGGGTGGCCGTGTGGCTGCGCGGCGGCCCCTGGCCGCCGATCCTCGGCCACTCTTTGGGTTCTTCACGCGTCTGCCGGTCGGCACCACAGCGCCCCTCGATGCCGTGGTGGCCGCGTTCCCATTGGTGTCCATGGTGGGATGGGCGACCGGTGCCTTTGCCTCGGTCTTCGTCCTTGTACTTGCCCCGGTGTTGCCCGCTTCCGGCCTCGCGGCCGTACTCCTGACACTGGTGGTCGGTCTGACGGGCCTCAACCAGACCGATGGGCTGCTCGATCTAGGTGACGGTCTCATGGTGCACGGCGACGCGGAGAAGCGATTGCGGGTCATGCACGACCACTCCGCCGGGGTGGGGGCCATTGGCGCCACCTTGTTCACCTATATGCTCAGCTACGGAGCTCTTGTGGCGTTGCTTCAGGCTCTCGCCGGTAAGGCCGGAGAGGCGGGCGGTGGCGCGCTGTGGTTCACGGAGAGCGCGTTCAAGTCGGCTGCGGCCGTGCTTGCGGCGGAGACCCTCTGCCGCCTCCCGTATGTGCTGCTGGCGTGGTGGGGTAGGCCTTCTCATGGCGGGCTTGGGTCCGCCTTCGTCGCCGGCTTCGGACTGCGCCATGCGCTGGTGGGTCTGGTCGCGGCCGCGCCGGGCATCGCGGCCGCCGCCTGGCTGGGGTGGCTGCCGCTGGTGCTGGCTCTCATGGCAGTCGTGTCGGTGGCGTCCTTCCTTTTGCGCACCGCCGACAGGTTGCTCGGTGGGATAGGGGGCGACGTCCTGGGAGCATCTCAGGAACTCGCCCGCGCGGCGGTGCTTCTTGCGCTCTGTCTTGGGCTGGGGCTCCAACCGAGTCTCTCGTCGCTCTCGTGAGTCCGGCCCCGAACCGCCTGCTCTTCGGCACGACGTCGTATGTCCTCCCGGCGGATCTTCTGCCGAACGTCCGTCTGCTTGCCCCGTATGTGGACGACATCGAGCTGATCCTTTTTGAAGGCGAAGAATCCAACCTACCCTCCCGTGCGGACGTCGGCGAACTGGGGAGGCTGGCCGCCGACGGGGGGTGTGGGTTCACCGTGCATCTGCCTCTGGACGTAGGCATCGGTGAGATCGACCCCGTAGTGCGTCGCCGGGCGCAGGACACCTGCCTGCGCGTCATCGATCTGACACTGCCCCTCAAGCCGCACGCCTTCGTGGTGCACCCCGAGCTACCCTTGGTCTACCACCCCGCCCTGGGTGACGACCCGGATCCTCTGGATGAGCTCCCTGCCGACGTGCACACCGCCTGGCAGCAGGCCCTCGGTGAATCTCTGGGGCGCTTCGTCCCCGAGACGGGGTCGTTCCCCTTGGCCGTCGAGAATCTGCAATTCGACTACGGCTGGGTTCGACCTCTGCTGGAGGAACACGACCTCGGGGTGACCATGGATGTGGGTCACCTGCTCATGCACGGCGGGGAGGTGGCCGGGCATCTCGCCGCGTTCGGTGAGCGGCTTACGGTGGTGCATCTGCACGGTATCATCGATGGCCGCGATCATCAGGAGATCGGTGCGTACTCGGCTGCGGAACTCAGCGACATCCTGGCGGCCATCGCACGGGCGGGAACACGACGTCCCGCCTGGTCGGACGAGGGCACGAGTCCCGGTGCTCCCGTGGTGGTCAGCCTGGAGGTGTTCGGGTGGCGGCCGACGGTACCCTCGCTGCGTGCGTTGGCCTCGACCCTTGCGGACTCTCCGGCTCGAGAGTCGTTCGGAGGCGCGCACCCGGGTGCCACGGCGGTTCGACTCTACAAGGCCGCGGATGCTGTGGTGGCAGCGCTGCCGAGCTGGGGCGTGGTCACGTAGCGGTGCGGCGCTCCCCTGCTACCTGCCTTCCTTCGGAACCGCAGTGTCGAAGGCAGGCCGGGCCGGCGACTCTTTTCCCCAGAACCTGGTCAGGTAGTCGGCCCAGTGATCATGGGAGACCTTCTGCGCCTCGTCAGGATCATGGTTTCGAAGGGCTTGAAGAATGCGTTCATGTTCATGGATCGAGGGCATCATGGGGACTCCCCGGCTGTAGGCGAAGCGCCAAAAGCGAACCGAGTACCAGTTGAGGCGCATCGCAGCATCCACCATGTACTGATTCCGCGTCGCGGCCAGTACTTTCTCGTGAAACCGAAGGTTCAATTGGGCCATCTCATCGATGTCACCCGCCTCGACCGCAGCTCTCGCATCCTCCAGGATGGCATCGAGTTCGTCCAGTTCGTCATCGGTGATGCGGGTTGCGGCCAGTCTTGCCGCAAAGGGTTCGATTGCCTGTTGGAGTTCAGTGATATACGTGTAGTCGGTGATGTCCAGCCCTGCAACCGTGCTCCCGACACCGGGGACCTGCTTGACCAGATACTCGGTTGAGAGTATGAGCAATGCTTCCCGCACGGGGGTTCGGCCGCAGCCGAGTTCTTTGGTCAGCCGGCCCTCACTCACCACGCTGCCCGGCGGCAGCTCCAGATTGGCGATCATGGAACGGATGGTCTCCACGAGGTCCTTCGATTGGCGGGCCATCCTCCGCCTGGGTTTGGATACGGTCGCCTGCGGCGTCTTGGCTGCTGCCACTGCCATCACCCCTGTAGGTAGGTTGTCAACGTGGAACCAGATCTCTAGCCGCCCGAATATATCGGGGAGATTGCAATCCGGTCTCCGGAGACCACCGTGTCTCCATCTGCGAATGCCCGTCCATTCCGCGTGATGATCATCGGCCGGCTGCTTTCGATAGCAAGAAGCTCTACCAGCCCGGCGATCGTCGTGCCCGGCGGCACGTCCACCTCCCTCTCTCCGAACCCGGCGGCTTCGACGAAGGAGCCGATCAACTTGACAGTGATCTTCACGTGAGGCGACCGAACTCCGCCGCCCCCGCGGCCTCTGCACCAAGCCCCAGCCGACGCAGAGTGTCCATTGTCGGAATGCCGCGTTGGTCATAGCCCCGGAGATCGTAGTAGTGCTGGAGCAGCCGGTCGTACTTGTCATACTCCAGGTGCAGGCCCGCGATCGGTCCTTCCGTGTCCGCGTTCGTGGAGTCGAACCAGACGGCCGGCGGGAAGTCTGACGAACGGTCTGTCTGCGGGTGTTCCCGGAGCCAGAAGAGCTTCAGGAGGGCGTAGATGCGGTCCCCGACCGTCCAGAAGTCATCGAGGGTCCAGTCAAGGCCGGTCGAGAGATTGAAGTAGACCGGATAGTGGTCGAGCGGCCACCCGTTCTCGATCCAGGGGAAGCGGCAGGACACAATGCATTCGAACATGCCTCCCCGTATCCGCTGGAGGTCTATGATCTTCTGAGCCTTCTCTGGACCGTAGGAATCCCGGGAGGTCTCCTTCAGCTCGAACATGATGATCCATGATTCCTTGTGGTGCGCGCCGATCGGGCTGACCCCCAGGGCCAGGGCCATCCCCGGGATGTACTTGCAGTTGTATGCTGCCAACTCGAGGCCTTTGATCTGCATCGCATAGGCGTCAGAACCATGGCCGAACCTCCGAGCAGCCGCCCGCGTGCCGTCCGCCAGCACGTCCCCGATCCCTTCCCGCCGGGCGATCATGCTCAAGAGGGTCTTGGCGCCGTCGGCATCGCCGAAGGAGAAATCGCCGGGGGTGGCTCCGTGATCGATAGCGTCGGCATAGAAGGCGAGCGTGCCGCCACTCGACATGGTATCGATGCCGTAGTCGTCGCAGAGATAGTTGAGCGAAGCCACCTGCGGGAGGTCGAAGATCTCCAGGTTGGGACCAAGCAGGGCGACGTTCTCGTAGTCCAGCTCGGATTCCCGCCCCTCAGCGTCATGCATTGCGATGCCGCAGTGCATGGTGCAGTTCGGGCAGCCGTAGGTGGCGATCCGGGCATCGTTCAGACGCTCGCCGTCGACCTTCCACGCATCCGGGTGGGATGTCTTGCGGAAGTTCCGCACCGGCAACGCCGCCACTTCGTTGCACCATGCCAGGACGCCGTTCGTGCTTTGTACGGACCAACCGCTCTCCTTGTCGATCCGATGGACCTCGCGCAGACCACCAAGCCCGGCCTGCTTCATGCCCTCTGGATCGGCCTGCGGGATGGGTCTCGTTCCCTTGACGACGATGGCCTTGAGCAGCTTGGAGCCCATCACCGCTCCCATGCCGGTGCGGCCGCCGGCCCGCCCCTCTAGGCTGCGAACGACGGCATAGCGCACCAGATTCTCGCCGCCTTGGCCTATAGTAAGGACCCCAACGCCCTTTCCGTAGCCCGCGTAAATCCAGTCGTTGGTGTCGTACGTGCCCCGGCCCCAGACGGCATCAGCCGGCAGGAACGCGACCCGGTCGTCCTCGATGAGGAGCATGGTCGGGCGGTCTGCCTTGCCTTCGACGACCATGGCGTCGTAGCCGGCCTTGCGTAGTTCCAGGGCGACCCTGGTGCCAAGATTGCCGTCGCCATACCCGCCCGTGCTGGGGGATTTGGCGGCAACGACCGCCTTGCCGGTATTCGGAGCACTGATGCCCGAGATGGGACCGAGTGCGACGATCAACTTGTTATCGGGGCCGAGCGGGTCGATGCCGGGAGCCAGCTCATCGTAGAGGATCTTGGCGGCGAATCCGCGGCCACCGATCCACGTGTGGGCGAATTCCACGGAGAACGACTCTGTCCTGAACGTCTTGTCCGTCAGGTCGATCCGCAGGATCCGGCCGATCCAGCCTTTCATGATGGCATCCTCCAACCGGGGGTGGTACTACGATAGCCTCGTCTTTCACAGTACAATCCCGCCCTGTATACGTCAAGTCGACAACTATAGTGCAGCGATGTCGTACAGGCTACGTGCTCGTTGACAACAGCCAGGACGACAACTAGTATGCACGTTGTGAGCGGCATTTCTGCCCCGCACGATGGGAGGAACTACGTGGCCACAGTCGGTGAGACAAAGAGATCCCCCTTCTCCACACTCCATCACGTCACGATCGTGGTGAGGGACGTCGACAAGGCAGTCGAGTTCTACGAGTCACTGGGCATCGGTCCCTTCGTCGACTACCCGCCGTTGTCGGAATACGTGAGACTCAACGTCCCGGATCTGATCGGTTTCCACAGACCATGGCACCGTTTACCATGAACGCCAGGCCCACCGAAGTGAACAGCAACATCGTGGTCCCCGCTTTGCGGATGGGGTTGAACACGACCTTGTATTGCGCCCACGTGAATACCGCGATGAAGATGATCACGATGATCGCCGCCGCGATCAGTGGCACGTTCAACGTGGTATACAAGAACCACGCGAGGAAGGCGGCCAACGCTATCATCATGCCGTGGGTCAGGTTCATGAAGTTGTCTAGTCGTTGGATCATGGAGAAGCCTACGGTGCCCAGCAACAGGATGCTCCCGGTCACTAGGCCGAAGATCAGATATTGAAAGCATTGCATGGACCAACTCCCTCCCATTGCTAGTTGTCAGAGCGCGACGGTTACCCCCAGCCCAGTGGCGATGGCCTGCTCGTACACGAGTTTGGCCGCGAACAGATCGAGCACGGCGATGCCGACGGCCTTGAACAGCGTGAGTTCATCGGGTCGTTGCCTGCCCGGCTTCGACCCGGCCGCGATCTCGCCTATCTCGGCGAAGAACGTTTCGGCCGACAGGAGGCCTTCCCGCATTGGCACGACGAGGTCGCCGGCTTCGGCCATGGCGGCCTCCCGCGAATCTACGACGATCCTATCCATCCGGCAGACTACGTCGCGCCCGATCTCCTGCGCATCCAGCGTGGAGGAACCGACGCCATTGATGTGGGCGCCCGGCGCCAGCCGGTCGGCGCTGAAGACCGGGGACTTGGAAGTCGTGGCGGCGGCGATGACGTCCGCGCCGTCGACGGCGTCGTCGGCGGTGACTGCCGCTTCGAGCCGGGCGGAGACGCGCAAAGCCATGTCCGCGATGAAGGCTGCCACACGGGCCGGGTCGCGATCATAGATGCGTACCGAGGTGATGGGCCGGACCGCGCAGATCGCCTCCAGTTGCGTCCGCCCCTGGACTCCGGCGCCGATGATGGCAAGAGTCGACGCATCCTGCCCGGCCAGGAGGTCGGTGGCGAGACCGGAGGCGGCCCCCGTACGCAGGGCGGTGATCGAGCCCGCTTCCATGACGGCGAGCGGCGCGCCCGTCTCGGTGTCGGTGAGCACGCCCAGAGCCATGATGGTCGGCAGGGCCCTCTCCGAGTTGTTCGGAAAGACCGAGACGATCTTCATGACTGACGCCCCAGCCCCTGGCGAGTAGCCCGGCATGAAGAGGGTGAGGCCACCGTTATCGAAGGTGATGGGTGTCCGAATGGGTACGACCGCCTTGCCCGCCGAATATTCTATGTAGGCGGAGCGGACCGCGCCGATTACCTGCTGTATGTCAACCGCCGCCCGGACATCGTCACCTGAGAGCACGAGCACCGCGCCGCCCCTCCCTGTGTCGTCACCTGCAGACTCACCATTGCGCTGCGGCCCCAGTGCGGCCCGCGTGAATGTGAAGCGCTCGTAAAGACTAGGCTACCGACCGACGCCGCGTCAATAGGCGCAGGGTCCCCTTCGTGCACACAGGATACTACTGAGCATCCTGTGTGCATATCGCTTGTATCATGAACGCTATCCTCCTACAATACCGGCAGCTTCATGAGTTCTATGTGGTGGTCCTCGTCCACGACGACTACGAGAAAGGCTCTATGGGAACCCACTCGGCACTACAGGCCGGAACTCTCGTCGGGCCGCAGCTGTTCGGGGGATCGCCCGGGAGCGGCGTGGCCCGAGACCTATGGTTCTCGTGACGGCACAGACGCACCGAGCGATCGTACGGACCAGGCCTCGCCAGTCGGATGACGTGGCGGATAGCATCCGGTCGATGATCGTCGACTTCACGCTCCCACCGGGGAGCGTGGTCAGCGAGACCCAACTCATGAGGCGGCTCGGGGTGGGCCGCACCCCTGTGAGGGAAGCCCTCATGGTGCTCGCCCAGGAGTTTCTGGTCAAGCAGATCCCGGGCATGGGGAGCGTCGTCGCCGGGCTCGACATCTCAGACTTCGCGCTGGTTGCCCAATGTCAACAGGCCATCGAGCCGTTCGCCGTCCGGCTTGCCGCATCGCGCATAACGGAGGAAGAGATCGAGGATCTCCAATCCATCCTTGCTCGTACCCAGACCGCGCTGGACGAAGGAGACCTGGGGGTGGTGGTCAATGCCAATCTGGAATTCCACTTCGCCGTTCTGACCGCGACGGGCAATCATTTCCTCGCCGACGCGGCGATGCGCCTCCAGCGGTGCGCCGTGCGGTTCACTCGGTTCGCCTACGAACGAGGCGTCCCCCCCGGTCGCTCGATCGAGGAGCACCTGCGCATTGTGGACGCTCTCAGCCGTCATCTGCCTGACGAGGCAGAGGAACGGGCACTCGAGCACTGGAGCAACGCGCTAACGCGGTTCCGCGAGGCTCTACCCGCCTAGGCGGGGCGCTGTGGCGGCACGGAACATGAGGATCACGGATCACCCCATCCTTACGTTTGGCCACGGCCGGAAGGTGCGGTTCACCTTCGACGGCCGAGAGTTGGAGGGTATGGAGGGCGAGGTCATCGCCGCCGCACTTCATGCCGCCGGAGTGCGCGTGCTGAGCCACAGCCACAGCCTGCATCGGCCTCGCGGCTTCTATTGCGCCATCGGCAACTGCTCCTCGTGCCTCATGCTGGTCGATGGGGAGCCGAATGTGCGGGTCTGTGTCGAGAAGCTCAGCGCGGGGATGCGGGTCGAGACCCAGTCCGGCAAGGGTCGGCTGCGGATGCAGGCCGACCGCGAGACGGGGAAGCCCTCGTGAGCGCTCCCGGAGCGCGGGCCGATGGGGGTGCGCTGCGCACGGCCCAGGTGGTCATCGTGGGCGCCGGGCCTGCTGGGCTGAGTGCGGCCCTGAGCGCAGCATCCCTGGGGGCCCAGGTGGTGCTGATCGACCGCGAGTCCCGACCCGGCGGGCAGCTGATCAAGCAGACGCACATGTTCTTTGGGTCGCGGGCCCAATACGCGGGCACTCGTGGCATCGACATCGCCCGGATACTCTACGACCAGGTGCTGGGCGCCGCCGGCGTCGAGTTCCTTCTGGACGCCACCGTCCTCGGGCGCTACTCGGATTCGGTGGTCACCGTGGAGCAGGCCGACCGCTGTCTCAAGCTGAAACCAGAGCGTCTCATCATCGCCACCGGGGCGTCTGAGAAGGTGCTGCCGTTCCCCAACAATGACCTGCCCGGCATCTACGGGGCAGGCGCGGTGCAGACCCTTATGAACGTCCACGGGGTCCGGCCGGGACGTCGGGTCTTGATGGTGGGCGCGGGCAACATCGGATTGATCGTGAGCTATCAGCTTCTGCAGGCGGGGGTCGACGTGGTGGGCATCGTCGAGGCCGCGCCGACCATAGGCGGCTACCTCGTGCACGCGGCAAAGATCAGGCGGTCGGGGGTCCCCATCCTCACCTCACATACCATCAAGGAGGCGTACGGGAAGGCGGCGCTTGAAGGTGCGGTCGTGTGGAGACTCGACGAACGGTGGCAGCCCATTCCCGGCACCGAGCGGGACATCTCCGCGGATGTGGTGTGCGTGGCCGTCGGGCTCAGCCCCCTCGCGGAACTCCTATTCCAGGCAGGCTGCGAGATGCGGTACGTGGCCGAACTTGGTGGACACGTCCCTGTGCGTGACGACGACTTGCAGACGACGGTGCCCGGCATCTACGTGGCCGGTGACTGCTCGGGCATCGAAGAGGCCTCGAGCGCCATGGTGGAGGGGACATTGGCGGGAGCTTCCGCCGCCGCGAGCCTTGCCTTGGGAGGGAGGCAGACTGCCGCCGTCCAGGAGCGGGCGCGCCGCGAGCTCTACGAACTAAGATGCGGCCCCGCCGGCCAGAAGACCCGCGACGGTCTGTGTCGTCTCGCGGGATGAGGCGCCACGACGTGCTGACGAGGACCGGAGTTCCCGCGCCCGCCGACCTGAAGGGGATCATGCCCTCCGCCGACCTCATGGCCCGGCGCCGGGTGGCGATCGTGGAGTGCTTCCAGGAGATACCCTGCGACCCGTGCGCCGACGCCTGTCCGTTCGGGGCGATCAGGCCGTTCCAGGACATCAACGACATACCGGAGGTCCTCCCCGACGAGTGCGTCGGCTGCGCGCTCTGCGTGGCCAAGTGCCCGGGTCTGGCCATCTTTTTGGTCGACTTGTCCTATGCCGTGGGCACTGCCCTGGTGGCCATACCCTACGAGTTCCTGCCGGTGCCGGATCCAGGCGAGACGGTCGCCGCCCTCGATCGTGAGGGAGCCTGGGTGGCCGACGTGCGCATAGCGATGGTGCAGGATGCGCAGTCGCAGGACCGCACCCGCGTGCTGTGGCTCGAAGTGCCGAAGGACCTCGCCATGACGGTGCGTAACGTCCGCGCAGGGGCCTGACTGTGCCCGATCGCACCATCGTCTGCCGCTGCGAAGACCTTACCCTCCAGGACATCCGCGACATCATCGCGGAGGGGCTCACCACGATGGAGGAGGTCAAGCGGCTCACCCGCTGCGGCATGGGCCCGTGCCAGGGCCGCACCTGCCGCGCCACCGTGGCCGCCGAGATCGCCCGGGCCACCGGTGTCTCCATCGAGGACGTCGCGCCGCCGACGTTCCGCCCTCCCACCAAACCGGTGAAGTTGGGGCTGTTCCTGCAGTCGGGCGGGGCGGTGGTAGGCGACCATGCGTAGTACTGCCGACGCCGTGGTCATCGGGGGCGGCATTCACGGCTGCTCGGTCGCGTACCATCTGGCAGCGCGTGGCATGCGCACTGTGGTGCTGCTCGAGAGGGAGTATCTGGCCGCAGGCGGGACGGGTCGCTCCGCCGCCGGGATACGGCACCAGTTCGGTACCGAGGTGAACGTGCGCCTCGCCCGGGCGAGCCTGCGCATGATGGAGGCCCTGACGGAAGAGCTGCAGTACGGCCGCAGCATCGACCTCATGCAGAAGGGCTACCTCATGCTCGCCTATACCGAGACCCAGCTGGAGCAGTTCTGCTGGAATACCGGTCTGCAGTGTTCCATGGACCCCGAGAACTTGACCGTGATCCTCACGCCCGACGAGATCCACGAACTCAATCCGTACCTCAACCTGGAGGGGGTACTGGGCGCCTCGTTCAATCCACGCGACGGTCACGTGAACCCGTGGCACGTCACCCAGGCGTATGCTGAGGCGGGCATGCGGGCGGGGGTCGAGATCAACCGCTTCACCGAGGCCGTCGGCATCATCCTCGACGCAGGCCGGGTGAGCGGGGTGCGCACCTCGCGGGGTGACATCGCCACGCCCATCGTCGTCGATTGCGCCGGGCCGCGCGGCCATCTCGTGGCCGCCATGGCCGGACTCGACGTGCCGCTCGTTCCCCAACGTCACCAGATTCTGGTCACGGAGCCGGTGGAGGAGATCTGCCCGATGATGGTCCTCTCCTTCACCCACGGTACCTACTTCAAGCAGACTCCCCATGGCAGCCTGCTCATGGGCTACGGCGATCCGGAACATGAGGTTATCGGCTTGGAGCAAGATGGAACGTGGGACTTTCTCGAGGAGGTGGCGCGCCGAGTGACGTTCCACCTGCCCGTTGCCGCGCAGGCACGGGTGGTCCGCCAATGGGCCGGACTTTACGACATGACTCCCGACTCGCAGGCGATTCTCGGCGGGACCCCACAGGTGGAGGGCTTCTATTTGGATGTCGGGTGGAGCGGTCACGGACTCATGCTGGGTCCCATCGTGGGCAAGGTGCTCTCGGAGATCATAGTGGGAGAGCCCCCATCGATCGATGTGAGCGCCATACGCCCGGAACGGTTCGCCGAGGGAGATCTCTGTCCCGAGCCCGCGTGCGTGTAAGGCGGGCACATCGGGTGCGTACGTAGGCAGGCTTCGACAGAACTCCTCGCCGGCAGGCGTATTGACGGTGCCCTACAGAGCGTCCTAGACTGCTACGGTAGCATGGTGGCGGGGAGATTCCGCCGGTTTCTCATGGGTACGAGCAAGGGGGTACCCGAATGAGTTCATCAGAGGCGTTCGTTCAGGCACGCGATTTCCTGCTTCGCCACCGTGAGGACTACGAGGCCGCGTATCGTGAGTTCATCTGGCCGGTAGTCGACGAGTTCAACTGGCCTCTCGATTATTTCGACCACTACGCCCGGGGCAACGACCGTCCCGCGTTGTGGGTCGTAGGTGAGGATGGCAGCGAGACCAAGCTGAGCTTCGCCGACGTGAGCCTGCGCTCGAATCGCGTGGCAAACTGGCTCTGCGGACTGGGTGTTGAACGGGGCGACCGTATCTTGGTGATGCTTCCCAACGTGCCTTCATTGTGGGAGCTGTCGCTGGCCGCGATGAAGCTGGGCGCGGTCGTGTGTCCCGCCCATGTTCTGCTCACGCGGGATGACCTTCAGGACCGAGTGTCTCGAGGGCACATGCGTCATGTGGTGGTCGACGCGTCGGCAACCGGCAGCTTCGAGGGCGTGTCGGGCGGCTTCACCCGCATCGTTGTCGGTGGGCACAAACCCGGGTGGATACCTCTTGATGAAGCCGAGGGGTCGTCGAGCGATTTCGCCCCTCAGGGGGCGACCCGCTCCAGCGATCCATTGCTACTGTTCTTCACCTCCGGTACCACCGCCAAACCCAAGATGGTGGTCCACACGCACCAAAGCTATCCCGTCGGCCATCTCTCCACCATGTACTGGATCGGCCTGAAGGAGGGTGATGTTCACCTCAATATCGGTTCGCCCGGCTGGGCCAAGCACGCGTGGAGCAATCTGTTCGCGCCCTGGAACGCCGGAGCGACGGTCTTTGTTTACAACGCGGCACGTTTCGATGCGGCCAAGACGTTGTCCGCCATATCCCGGCATGCGGTGACGACCCTCTGTGCGCCGCCTACCGTATGGCGGATGTTGATACTCGAGGATCTCGAGGCATATCCGATGCAACTGCGTGAGATCGTCTCCGCGGGGGAGCCGTTGAATCCCGAGGTCATGGAACGCGTCCGCAGTGCCTGGGGCATCACGATACGCGACGGCTATGGGCAAACGGAGACGACTGCACAGATCGGCAATTCGCCTGGGCAATCGGTGAAGTTCGGTTCTATGGGGAGGCCGCTTCCCGGTTACCGGGTCGCACTGCTCGATGCGGAGGGCAACGTGGCCGCAGAAGGGGAGATATCGCTCGAGCTGGAGCCGGCACCGCCACGCGGGCTTATGGCGAGGTATGCGGACAGCCCCGACGGCGCCGTTGACGTCTTGGGAGGGCGGTACTACAGGACGTCTGACTGGGCCTCCCGCGATGCCGACGGATACTACTGGTACATCGGCCGTTCGGATGACGTGTTCAAGAGCGCCGACTACCGCATCAGCCCCTTCGAGCTCGAAAGCGTCTTGATCGAGCATCAAGCAGTCGCAGAGGCGGCGGTCGTGCCGAGTTCCGATCCGGTTCGGCTCGCGGTGCCGAAAGCGTACATATCTCTGGCACCCGGCAACGAACCGACTCGCGACACTGCACTCGCCATCTTCCGCTTCTCTCGAGGTCGACTCGCGCCCTACAAGAGATTGCGACGTCTTGAGTTCGCTGACCTGCCAAAGACGATCTCAGGCAAGATCCGTCGGGTGGAACTCCGCGCGGCCGAGCAGGAGAATCGGAAGACCGGGACTCGCGGCTCCTTCGAGTTCTGGGAGGCGGACTTCGCGGAGTTCGACACGCGGCAGTCGACCGAACAGCCGGGCACGACGTGAGGCACCGGCCGACCGCTCAGCCTTGCATCACGAGACATCCGCGGGTGCACGGTCACTCGTTCTCAGGCCACCCATCCCACAGCGACTTCGCCTGCTCCCACGCCTCGGCTGCCGGGGTGTCATCCACGGGGATGTACTCGGCGCCGGGAAAGCTGTGCGCCGGCGGGGTGAAGGTGCCTCGCTTGATGAGGCGGCCGATGTTGGCCCGGTAGACCTCATCGGCGCGGGCGTGGTCGAGGGGCTCTCCCAGGAACAGATTCTTCGGGTGGATGGGCTCATCGTACATCTTGCGAAAGATCTCAGTGCGCAGGTCCTTGATCCAGTTGGAGTTCAGATTCATCACCCGGAACTGGCGCAAGGCTTCGATATCGATGGTCGCGGCTACGAAGCTGTTGTAGCCGGAGGCCGAGTAGGAGATGACGTTGCCCAGGTAGTCGACGATGTGCGAGTTCCCCCCGCCGATGTCGTAAGGGTGCTTCATCCGGGGATGCAGGAACACCGGGCCCACGTTGGGACACAGCATGTAGACCGAGTTGAACTGGGCGTGGCCCCGGTTTTGCATCATCCACCCGCCACCTCCCGGATAGCTCGATGCGGTCATGGGCACGGCCTCGCTCGGCCGGTAGACCACCTCGGCTCCATTGAAGGCCAAGGCCCGCACGGCCTCGGGATACTCGCCGTCCGAGCAGCAGATCGTGCCGATGTTGCCGATCTCGGGGCTGCGATAGACGGGGTAGAAGGCTTCCAGGGAGTCGCCGAACACCTCGATCCAGCGGTCGTAGACGTCGTGGGGCGTGCAAGAGTGTTCCCGGCACCACACCATGTTCTTGGGCGCCTTGTGTACGACGGTGCCGTCCGGGCCGAGGATGAAGAGTGTGTTGAAGTAGCGGTCGGCCATGATTTCGGGCCAGCGCGCTTTGCACTGCACGATCAGATGCGTGCGATACAGCTTGGCCAGGCGGCCGAGCCACTCTGTCTCCGGCCCGGGGATGTCGATGAAGAGCTCCCGGGCGGCGATCTCGTGCGGCACGTCGAAGGCTTCATCGGTGAAGCCGGTGAGCGCGCCCTCGGCGAGAGCCATGAGTTTCACCGGCATGTTGATGCTCACCACCGACACAGAGGCATGGATGCCGTCCTCGATGATCTTGAGGTTCTCGGCGATGTGCTCCCGCTTGCCTATGCCGTAGACGACCGTGGAGAGACCTACGGCGAGGTAGGGGGCGACGGGTGTGCGCTCGGTCATGGCGTCTGCTCCTTCAAGGTGGGTGCGATCGCGGTGGTTCTGGTTCGGGGCTCTGCCGGCTGCCATCGGGCCGGGACCGTCGGCCTCGCCGGCCGCGGGTAGAAAGAGCCGCGCCTGCGACCGTGGGGTCGCAGGCGCGGGGTCGAGGTTCTGTGGCGTCGGGGTTCTCCCCGTGAAGCGCGCGGCTACTCCACGTCGGGCTGCACCTGTCCACTGATGTTCAGGATGGCAGGTTCACGCCGCGAGCGTGCCACCAGCCCGAACCCCAGACACGCCCATGACCGGGACGACGAACCCCAGCGATTGGGCCACCGCGTCGGCCATGCCCAGGCGTCCGCCCGCCAGCTTAGAATGCACGTCTACGTGGATCTGTTCAGGATTGGATGACAATGATTCCCCCTTTCGTCTGTCACACGGCCGGTTCGGGCGCCGAGGCGGTGGGTACGGAATCGTCTTTGTCGAAGTCCTCGACGAGGTCCGCCAACGTGGTGGTTTGGAAAAGGCCCTTCTTCTCCTTGAGGGTCACCCACAGCGCGGCGTAGACGATGGAGATCGCCAGGAAGACGAAGGCCAGCGTGTAGATGCCTCGGGTCAATGTGGGATCGGGGCTGATCTTGAACAGCATCCAGACCAGGCCGATCAGGCTCAGGATCTGAGGGAGGGGGAACAGGGGAGTCCTAAAACCGCCTCGGATCTCCGGATGCCTCAACCGCAGCACGATGAGGTCGACGTGGGCGATGATATAGCCGATGATCCAGGTGAATGTCGACGCCAAGATATAGGTGACGAACGTGGCGGTGGTGGCCACTCCGATGACCAGCGGGGTAAGGATCATGGCTGCGGCCATGTAAGTGGCCCAGCTGGGTACCGCGAAGCGGTTGACCCGCGCCAGCAACGACGGCATCTGCCCCTTCTGGGCCAGACCGTAGAACATGCGGGGCAGAGCGCACAGAAGCGTGTTGATGGTGGTGATGGTCGCGAGCATACTGGCGAGCGACATCCAGATCTGGCCGGTGCGGCCGAGCATCGCCGTAGCCATGTCGATATGAGGCGTGAGTGATCCGGCGAGGGCGTCCGCGGCTACGTACTTGAGAGACGCGAGCCCATAGAGGCCGCCGGCCACGAAGATAATGAGCAGGCCCAAGAACATCGACAGCGGGATATAGACCCGCGGCTTCTTGATCTCTTCAGCCAGCGGCGTCACGAACTCAGCACCTACGAATAGCCAGAATCCCAGGGCGACCAGAGAGAAGATGCTCCACCCGAGCGGGTTGAACGATCCGAACGAAGTCGCCACCGGGGTGCCGCTACCAAGACCAAAGAGGCCGATCACGCCGACGGCGATCAGGGAGATGATCATCGCGGCTGCGGTCACGAGTTGGATAGTACTGAACCAGGTGATGCCGCGGAGGTTGGTCACCACCAGTATGAGCACGAGCACGACCGAGAATAGCCTCGGCGGCATCCCGCTCCAGAAGACGTCGTGGAAGATGATGCCGGGGACTGAGGCTTCGGCACTCCCGGCGAAGATGTTCACGATGAAGTAGGAAGCGAGTACGGCTACGATGGCCATGAAGGGACCCAAGGCCGCCTGCGTGTAGTGGTTGATGGAACCCGCCCGGGGGATGATGCCCGAGAGTTCCGCGAACGAGAACATGGCAAAGAGATTGATGAGCATCGCCACGACCATGGCGATAAGAAAGCCGGGACCGGCGATGCCGAAGCCCTGCCCCTGGATCACGAGCGTGGTCGATGCGACTACGAGGCCTACGGCCGAGGCTATTCCCGCCGGTAGCCCCATCACCCGCTTGAGTTCATGAGTCGTCATGTGGTTCCCCCCTGAAGTCGTCTGCTGGACTATCGTCTGCTTCGATCACAACGATGTCTCCCATCATGCTGCGACGTTCATCACCTCCTCTCAGAGAGAACCTGGTAATCGCGCGGCCCGGACGTGTCCGGGCCGCGCGAAAAGCCTCGGCCCGGCCTACCCTGCGAACACGCTATCCAGGTCGGCTTCGCTGACATCGAACACGTTGCCGCTGGGCGACAATGGCTCGGTGGTCATGAACGCCGGGAGCCGGTCGTCGGCAGCCGTGAAACCGGCGCGACGGTTGAAGTCCCGTTCCTGCATGACCACCTTCGTGCCCAGAGCAACCAGGTAGTCCTCCCCGAGCGACTCGCCAAGGACCGCTCCTGCCGCTTGGATCAGCATTGCCGGCATGGTCCCCATGTTGTCCAGGCAGGCCAGCGACGGGAAGAGGCAGAATCCGAGAGTATCCACTGCCGCAAACCAGGCCTGCAGGAACTGCGACATCTGGGCCTGACCCTCGGGTGCGCTCGGGTTGTAGTCGGGCATGGTCGGGCTGGGCAGGGCGTTGCCGCATGTGTGGTCAGCGCCCATGGGGCTGGTGGCATAGGTGACGCCCGTGCCCTTCAGCACCCGCCCATCCCAGGCCGCGATGCCTTGACCTTTCACTGCGGGGATGCGGGCTGCACCCACCTTGGTGCCGGTGGCCACGCAGCCGTTGGCGATCAGCTTCGACTGCTCGCCGCCCTGCAGTATGCCTTCGATCAGAGTGTATGCGGCCTTTCCGTCACCCCACGGGAGCCCGCCGTTCTCCATGGCCACGCCGATCGCGGCACCCACTTCCATGGTGTCGAGACCCAGGTCGTCGCACAGCCGGTCGAGGCGGGCGAGCTGATCGAGATCGGAGATGCCGCAGTTGGAACCCAGTAGGCCCAGTGTCTCGAACTCGAATCCCGAGGTGATCATCTCGCCGACTTCGTCGGTGTACACCTGCGAGCAGTTGACAATGCAGCCGGTCATGCAGCGGTGGCTGGTCTTGGCGTTCGGCCGCGATGTCATGATGCCGTTCATGGTCTCGCCGCTGATAGACTCGGCACCGTCGAAGGACCCGGTCGAGAAGTTGCGGGTGCTGAGACAGGTGAGCCCGGCGCTCGCCACGTTCACGAGGAACGGGGTGCCGAGGGCCTCGAGAGCGCCCATGGCTCCGTGGGCATGCACGATCTCAGAGAGGGCCGAGGCGGCCGCCTTCATCGCCGCGGGATCAGCGACTTTTGCGCGCTCGGCGCCCTTGTCGTTGATGACCACAGCCTTAAGCTTCTTGGAACCCATGACCGCGCCGAGGCCGCCGCGGGAGGCGGTGCGTAGATGGAAGTCGGGAGTTGTAGCTACCACAGCGGCCGCCTTGAGCTGCATCTCGCCGGCCGGTCCGCAGCAGATGAAGGTGGCGTCGTCGCCGTAGGTGGCGCGCAGAGCAGCTACGGTGTCGTAGCTGCCCAGGCCTTTCAGCTGAGGCGCCGGCTTGACTCGGGCGCCATCGACGTCGACCTCGATCAGACTGAGTTCTTGTGCCGCGCCTTTGACGGCCACGGCCTTGACGCCCAAGTTGGCCATCTTACGCGCTGCCTGTCCGCCGGAGTTGGCTTCCTTGATGCCGCCGGTGAGCGGGCTCTTCGCCCCCACCGACAGGCGGCCACTGTTCGGAAACGACGTTCCGGCCAGGATACCGCCGGCGAAGACGATCATATTGTCGGGTCCGAGGGGGTCGCATCCCGGATCTACATCCGCCGATACGAGGGCCGAGGTCAGGCCGCGGCCCCCCAGCCCGGCCAACTTGCCCTCCAGGAGACCGCTCGAGGCGGTCCCGGAGGTAAGGTCGATTCTAAGGATTTCCGGCATATTCGTCTCCTAGCTCTGCAGGTCGACTTCGTTGCGCTTGACGGTGGCGATCAAACAGTCCACCGCGGCGTCGAAGTAGTCGTAAGGGGTCGTCAGCGGGGGCATCAGCCGGAAGACATTGCCGTTCCGTCCGCAGACGAACGACACGTATCCTTGCTCGAGCATCTGCATCATGAGCCCGAAGATCTTCATGCCGTCGGCCGGTTCCCGCGTCTCCTTGTTCTTCACGATCTCCATGGAGAGGTAGAAGCCCTTGCCCCGCACGTCGCCGATCACAGGGCTGTCCACGGCAGCCGCTTCCATCTTAGCCAGCATCTTGGCGCCCACTTCGGCTGTGCGTCCGATCAGGTTGTCGTGGGGATCGGTCATCAGCTCGATGTTGGTCACACCCACCGCGCACGATAAGGCGTTGCCTACAAAGGTGGCGGGCTGCGAACCGGGGTCGAGCAACTCCTGGTACTTGGCGTTGGTAGTGACGCCGGTGAGCGGTTGGTCGCCGCCGACACCCTTGCCCCAGACCACGATGTCCGGCGTGACGCCGTAGTGCTCGATGGCCCACATCTTGCCGCTGCGGCCAAAACCGCATTGGATCTCATCGACGATCATCAGAGCGCCGGACTTATCGCACATCTCGCGGATCATCGGATAGAACTCTTTCGGCGGAATCAGGTAGCCACCCTCGCCCTGGAAGGTCTCTACGATGACCGCGGCCGGTTCGTACACGCCGGTGTAAGGGCCGTTGAGGATCGAGTCGCCGTACTTGGCACACTGCATGCCGCAGCTCGGGTAGTCGAGGCCGAAGTCGCAGCGGTAGCAGTAGGCATACGGGAGGTGGGTTACGCCGGGCATGAAGGGGCCGAAGTCTTTGCGGTAATGATACGCGGTGGTGAGGGCCAACGAGCCGTTGTAGATGCCGTGATAGGCACCCTGGTAGGCGATGATCTCCGGCCGCTTGGTGATGTACTTGGCGTACTTGATGGCGATCTCGATGGCGGCCGACCCGCTGGTGGCGTAGCAGGTGAAGCAGTTGTTCTTCAGTTTGCCCGGCATGATCCCGGCGAGCTTCTTGGACAGCTCGATCTCCGGAGGATTCGGCATGTCGAGCGTGTGCATCAGTTTGGGAGCCTGTTCGATGATGGTCTGTACTACTTTGGGATGAGTGTGACCGGTATTGTTGGTGCCGAGGCCGCCGGTCAGGTCGACGAAGACATTGCCGTCGGGGTCCTTGATAGTCGCGCCGAGCGCCGACTCCCAGACGAAGGGGAGGTATACCCCGCCCACTCGGGTGGGGCTCTCGAACTTCATGGCCTGATCCCACATCTTCTTGGTCTTGGGCCCGGGCACCGACTTGGTGACGATCTTGGGGGCGTCCGGGAAGTTCAGTTCGGACAGTTCTCCTTCTGAGATCATCTTTGCCTTCGCGGGAGTTGCTTTTGCCGGGGTCTTCCTCGTTGCCATGTGCTCCTCCTTGACTGTCGGTTGCTCGACGGTGGGCCGATGCGTAGGGCGGGTGCGTTGCCGTGTGTCGGTGGCCTGCTTAGAAGTACGGCGCCGTCATGGCGCGTGCGACTGACGTTCCCGCGAGAAAGGGGCGCGGGCGGGCGCAGAAGAGCGACATCACGCTCGGCCTGCGCGGTCAGAAGAGCGATCCCCCAGATCCCCCATCATGCATCCCCCGCATGCGTTCGCTACCCGGTTAGCGAACAAGTCTGTTACACGATATGATGATACTGGTCGTCTGTCAAGGTCAAGGGGGGTGACGTCCGTGGGTTCAGTTCTCACGCCGTCCGACAGCCGTTCCGTCACCGGAGGGCCTGGGGACCTGCCGCCGGGGGCACTCGCGTTGTTGGAGGCGGCCAAGAGTCTGCTCTTGGATCGCGGCTTCGACGCCCTGCGTCTGGAAGCGATCGCCCGCGAAGCCGGAGTCAATAAGGCCATGATCCGCTACTACTTCGGCGACAAGGCGGGGCTGGTGGCCGCGCTGGTCGATCTACTGCTGCACGACGCGACCGAGGCGTTAGTGATGTCGACTGAGGCGCTGCCCCGGGGTGACGCTCGGGTGCACACGCACGTGGTGGGCACGCGTCGGCTGATGGAGGCCCCCGAGTTCATGGCCTTCTTCGATGTCCTGCCGCACGCCTTGCGTGACGAAGAACTGAGACAACGCATCGCCGACCTATACGTGTGGTACCGGGAGATGAATATTCGCTGCCTCGGAGCCGACGGCTCGTCGTCGACGCCCGGCGACGGGCCTGCAGGTATGTCGCGCGACGCGGCGCTCGCCGCGCTCTTCGTGGCCGCGATCGACGGCCTTGCCATCCAGGCGGCGCTGGCTCCCAAAGACTTCCATCTGGGGGCCTGCTTGGAGGCTCTCGAAGAAGCGATGCGGGTGCTCCTCGACGGACCTGCCCGCGCGGCTTCGCGGGGGCCCTCAGCGGCGCCTACGGGACTCTGACGGCGCACCCGACGGTGCGGACGCTGGGGCTGATCGTCAATCCGGTCGCCGGCATCGGCGGCGCCGTGGCATTGAAGGGCAGCGACGGAGCGGAGACCGTGCGCCTGGCGCTCTCCCGGGGTGCCATGCCCCACGCGTCGGAACGGGCCGAGGCCGCCCTGCGCGTGCTGGCGCCCGCACTCCCCGGCATGCGGTTGCTGGTCGCCCCCGGCCTGATGGGCGAAGCGGAAGCTCGTGCGGTCGGCCTCGATCCGGAAGTACTGAGGGCTGCAGGGTGCGCCGAGGAGACTTCCTCCGTCGGCGACACGGACACCCCCGTGGGAACAACCACCGCGGTCGACACCCGCGAAGCCGCCCGGCGGATGCTCGCCGCGGGCGTGGACATGATCCTTTTCGCGGGCGGTGACGGCACCGCCCGCGACCTCTACGACGCATTGGCCGGGGCGCCGACGCCCGGAGGCCACGCAGCCTCCGCCCTCGATGCTCCCGCGCCGGCCCGGCCCGGCCTCCCCCTGCCCCAGCAGCTCGTACCCGTGATCGGCATCCCGGCGGGCTGCAAGATCCACTCCGCGGTGTACGCGGCCACCCCGGCCGCCGCGGGCGAACTGGCGCGCCGATACGTGGAGGGCGCGGTCGCGAGCTATGTGGATTCCGAGGTCATGGACATCGACGAGGAGGCCTTCCGCGCCGGTGAAGTACGGGCCCGTCTGTACGGGTTCCTACGGGTGCCCGAGGATCGACGGCTCATGCAGGGCGCCAAGGTCGGCGGTCGGGGTCTCACCGATGGGGCGGCGGCCCAGGCCATCGCCGAGAGGGTGGTCGAGGACATGCAGGCCGGCCGCCTCTACCTCATCGGCCCGGGCGCAACGACCCGGGCGATCATGGACCGACTCGGCCTCGCGGGCACCCTGCTGGGGGTGGATGCAGTCCTGGACGGTCGTCTGGTCGCGCACGACGCCACTGAGGCGGAATTGCTCGCGCTACTCCGTCCCGGAAACGAGGCCACCATCGTGGTGACCGTCATCGGCGGCCAGGGCTCCATCTTTGGCCGGGGCAACCAGCAACTGAGTCCGGCGGTGATCCGGAGGGTCGGCGTGGAGAACGTGGTCGTGGTGGCTGCTCAAGGGAAGCTAGCGGCACTGGTTGGGGGCCGCCTCCGGGTGGACACGGGCGACGACGAGTTGGACGGCGAGCTCCGTGGCTACAGGCGGGTCGTCACCGGGTACGCTGAGGAGGCTGTGTTACCGGTCGAGTGATGCAGGGAGCGCGCGGCACCGACATTCGGCGGCGTCATGCGCCATACTAGTACGACGAAGTAGACGCGGTCCGCGCCGCCCGAGTGACCGCACGCGCAGTCGCGGTCGGAAGGAGACCTGCTCCACCGCATGGCACAGAATGAGAACTGCCTCCGTATCATCCCGCTGGGCGGGCTTGACGGCATAGGCAAGAACATGACCGTCCTCGAGTATGGGGACGACATGGTGGTCATCGACGCCGGCATCATGTTCCCCGACGACGATCACCCCGGGGTCGACCTGATCCTCCCCGACTTCTCCTACATCGTGAAGCGCCGGGAGAATCTGCGCGCCATCGTCATAACTCACGGCCACGAAGACCACACGGGTGCCCTCCCCTACCTCCTGAAGGCCCTCGATCGGCAGGTGCCGGTGTTGGGAACGAAGCTCACGCTCGGTCTGATCCGGGGCAAGCTCGAAGAGCATCATCTCAAGAAGGTCAAGGTGCACGAGATCCGTGAGGGCGGTCACACGTCACTCGGTCCATTCGGGTTCGACTTCTTCGCGGTGAATCATTCGATTCCCGATGCGGTCGGTGTATTCGTGCGCACTCCTGTGGGCAACATCGTGCACACCGGTGACTTCAAGCTCGACCAGACGCCTATCGACGGACGCCTGACCGACTACGGCGCGCTCGCGAAGTTCGGCAAGGTGGGCGTCGACCTGCTCCTGTCGGATTCGACCAACGCTGAGACCCCGGGTGTGACGCGCTCGGAAGCCTCCGTCGGTCCTGCGCTCCGCGATATCATCGAAAACGCCGAGCAACGGGTGATCGCGGCTTCGTTCTCCAGCCACATCCATCGTGTGCAGCAGATCTGCGACGCCGCCGTGGGAGCGGGGCGTAAGGTGGCGGTCACCGGTCGGTCGATGCTCACCAACACCCGGATCGCGCGCGAACTCGGCTATCTGGTGATCGACGACGACGACATCGTCGACGCCTACGAGGCCTCCGGGCTCCCCCCGGACAAGGTGGTGGTGATGTGCACGGGCAGCCAGGGAGAACCTCTCTCGGCGCTGGCGCGCATGGCGAACGGCGATCACAAGACGGTGAAGATCGAGCGGGGCGACACAGTGGTCATTGCGGCCACGCCGGTTCCGGGAAACGAGAGGGCGGTGAATCGTGTTATCAATCGGCTTGCCAAGGCCGGCGCCACGGTCGCCCACCGGGGCACCGTGCACGTGCACGTCTCGGGTCACGCCGCCGCTGAGGAGCTCAAACTCATGCTCAACCTCGTGCAACCGAGGTACTTCATGCCCGTGCACGGCGAGACCCGGCACCTTGTAGCGCACGCCCGCTTGGCGGAAGAGGTGGGCATACCCAAGGAGAACGTGTTCGTACTAGACAACGGCGACTGCCTCGAACTGAACGAGACGGGGGTTCGTGTGGTCGACGGAGTCGAGCACGGCGTCGTGTACGTCGACGGCCTGGGCGTGGGAGACGTGGGTCAAGTGGTCCTGCGCGACCGGCAGCAGCTGGCCCAAGACGGCATCGTTACGATCGTCGTGGCCATCGACACCCAGACCGGCCGCCTGGTGAGCGAGCCGGAACTGGTCACGCGGGGGCTGGCGTTCGGCCCCGAAGGAGACGTCCTTACCACGGATGCCCAGGCGCTTGTCGCCCGGACGCTGCTGAAGACCTTCAAAGAGGGAGCCACCGACCAGGCCGTGATCAAGAAGGCCCTGCGCGACTCCCTGACGCAGCTGCTCTGGGAGCGCACGCGCCGCCGACCGATGATCATTCCGGTGGTGGTGGAGGTCTAAGAGGCTGCTGAAAAACGAGGTCCCGGCGGCCGAAGCGCTCTGGGAGGCGCGATACGTCGTCCTCGGTCGCGCACATAGCGCTGCTATTCGCGCTTCCTGCGTCCTTGTCTGGCGCGTTCCCAGCGCACCTCCGCCGCGAGAAGTCATAGTTCAGCAGCCTGCTGGCGGCGCAGGTCGTAGGGGTGTACGAGAAGCCACCTCTGAGAGCGCTGCGGCCGTGATGCCACGGTCTTTCTAGCCTGCCTCGCAGAGCAGGCTGAAGTTGCAGTGCCGGCTGCACAGCCCCGACTCGCGGCGTGCGAACTCCGCCTCGGGTAGCGGTGCGTTCTCTAGGGGATCGCGGAGCAGGTCGCGCATCGCCTTGATGCCTGGGGAGACGGTATCCCGCGCGAATCGGTCGAGGTCGGCCGGAACCTGAGGTTCCAAAGCGTCGCCTGAGAACAGGTAGTGAAGAACAGGCCGGACCGGCGGCTGGGTACGTTCTTCGACGGGGTGCCCGCCGCCTGCCGGCGTGTCCGAACCGACGGGCGCGTCCATGCCCGCAGGCGCGTCCAGGGAGGCGCAGTAGGCCGAGAGCAGTACCTGAGTGGGGTCGGCTTCGCCGGGCCGGCCGCTCTTCCAGTCGATCACGTGAAGCACGCCTTTGGCAGAATAGGCCAGGTCGGCTGCGGCGAAGATGGTCACTTCATCGAGCTGGAAGGCGGCGAAGTCGGGAATACGAACACATCCTTCGTGCGCGCAGGCCGAGATCGTCCGCCAGTCGGAGACGGCAAGCAGGTTCGACGTGCAGGTGACGATCTTCTCGTTCACGCGGTCGATCTCCTGCTGATCGGGAGGTTCGCCTTCCAGGTAGAAAGAGCGCAGCATGACCGTCCGTTTGGGAGACCTCTCGAATGAACTCCGCCCGTCGCGCGATGACTTCCAAGCGGCTCGGAGCACCAGGCGCGTCTTCTCTTCGAGTTCGGCGGCGCTGGGCGGCGCTTCTCCTGCGCGCACCCAGGCTTCTATCTCCCGGGCGCGTTCGTCCATCTGTTGCCCAAAGAGGGCGTCCAACGAGGTCAGTTTACTCAGTCGGTAGGCGAGACGACTGCGCTCGGGGACGTCATCGAGCCAGCCGTTGTGCGAGAGGTAGTACCGGTAGTAGTACTGACGCGGACAGGTGTCGAGCATCCGCTGCCGGGTGATCGACCAACAGAAGCTGGGATAGGGATCTAGACGAAAGGCCACCTACTGCTTGATGCCGGAATAGATCGACTTGCAGGTGGGGGATATCTTGCCGGCTTTGGCGGCGGCGGCCCCGGCCGCCGCCAAAGCCGTGGCATGCTCGGAGGCGGCCAGCTTGGCGGCATAGGCTGCGCCGTCGACCAGGCCGGCGTCCGCGCCGGCAGCCAGGGTCATGCGGAAGAGCCACACATCGTACGGAGTCTCGTTCACAGCCGCCGCTATGGCGCCCGGATCGGTCGGCGCGCCCGAGTGGGCGGCGGCGCGGGGGCCGGCGGCCGTGACCGTACCGCCGACCGGGCTCATAAAGTACTTGATGGCCTTCCTCGTGGTGGCGAACGCCACCTCTTGGCTGGGGACGATCGACGCACCTGGGTCGACGAGTACGTCCAGTTCGACCAGACCGCCGGTGAGGGCGATGCCCGGCTCGGTGGCTCCCACCTCGAACTCCGCCGTCCCCAACTCGGCGATGCAGGCTTCAGTGTCCCTCACGGCCCGGAACCAGAAGTGTGCGCCGGGACTGTAGAGGCGATCCTCGGGGATGTCGATATCCCTGCCGAGGAAGTTCCGGACCTGCGCCATGTCTCTCGTCTCCCCTGTTCGACCGGAAACAACTTCTGTTCTAGGATATCTCACGGGGCAACGCTGTACTATGGACCGGTATCCGGCATCGAGCTACGGAACGTGGGGCATCATGAGCAACGCTGCGCACCGAGTGGTCGTCATAGGCGGGTCGTTCGCGGGTGTCAATGCCGCCTACCAACTTCGGCGAAGGCTGGGGGATCGAGTAGACGTCGACGTCGTCTCGGCCGACGAAGACTTCCTATTCATGCCCAGCATCCCCTGGGTGATGATGGGTTGGCGTAGGCCTGAGCGCATCTCGGTTCCGCTGGCCCGACCATTGGGGTCGAAGGGTATCAACTTCGTCCACGACCGCGTGGTGACCATCGACCCGCAGGCGCACACGGTCGCCACCTCCGGTGGGCGGATCCTGCCCTACGACCACCTCGTGGCGGCCACCGGCGCCGACCTCGACTGGACGAACGTTCCCGGCTCCGACCCGGCGGACGGCTCCGTGTACACGTGCTTCTCCCTGACTCATGCGATGGAGGCCCGGGCTGCGATCGAACGGTTCCTGGCTCTCCCCACGGGTCGGGCCATCGTGGGAGCCAATCCGGGCGCGAGTTGCATCGGCCCGGCTTACGAACTCATCATGATGCTCGAGACTGAACTACGCCGTCGGAAGCGCCGTCATCTCTTCGATCTGCATCTAGTCACACCGGAGCCCTTCCTGGGTCACTTCGGCGTAAACGGCATCGGGAACATCGTCAGCATGATGGAAGGCGAGTTCCGTTCTCGCCATCTTAGCTGGACGACCAACGCGTCTCTCAAATCGGTCGAACCCGGCAAAGCGACCCTGGCCGACGGCGCCGAATTGGAGTTCGACCTGGCCCTGATCATCCCCGCTTTCGTGGGGGCGGAGGTGGTGCGGGGCACGGAGGGTCTTGGTAATCCCCGGGGCTTCATCCCCACAACGCAGGAATTGCGCTCCACTACGTATCCCGATATCTACGCCGCCGGTGTATCGGTGGCCATAGCACCTCCAGTGCCCACCCAGGTGCCGGTGGGGGTGCCGAAGACCGGTCATATGTCGGAGGAGATGGCCACCCGCGTGGCCGTCAATATCGCCGCCGACCTGGGTGAAGGCGATCACGTTGACGGCCTCACCCTGCCTGCCACCTGTATCGCCGACGCGGGAGACACCGCCTTCTATATCAAGGCAGATCCGTTCCTCCCGCCCCGAAACGTTGCCGTGCTGAGGAAGGGCGTCTGGGCCCACTACATGAAAGGCGCATTCGAGTGTTTCTACCTCGAGAAGGTCAAGCACGACCTGCCCTAACCGTCGACCACCACGGCGGCTCCGGATGACGTCCGCGGGCTTCCTGTGTCGAACCGGTCGGCGGGCATCGCGGTCCGCGCGTAGGATGTCCACCGAGTCATCGGCGTCCATGGAGTCGAATCAGTCAATACAGTGCCGTGCGCAGATCCCTTGAGGTGGGATGATGGGCAAACCGTGGCGATAACGTTCCCCAACCCTGCCGCGCCGCTCCAGACCCGCCGGCAGGGGCCGGTCGGCGCGACTTCGTGATCACCCGCGTGCGTCTCGTGTGGCAGGACCCCGCCGGTCGCGGGTTCATTCTGCTCGCGGTCATGTCGGCCACGTTCGGCTTCGCCCTGAACGCCCAAACGAACATCGTGACGAACTACTTCGAGGAGGTGCTGCATTTCTCGGGGCCGCAGTTCGGCTACATCACGGCCATCCGCGAGTTGGGGGGCGTCCTGCTCATAGTCCTCACCGCGCTCCTCTATCGCATCTCCCTGCAACACGTGACCGCAGGGGCGCTCACCCTCCTGGCTGTAGGCTACGCGTTCTACGGCCTCTCGGACAGCTTCTGGACGGTCGTGCCGTGGGTGATACTCAGCAGTCTGGGGTTCCACACGGTGTTGCAGACTCAGTTCTCGCTCGGCATGAGCCTGACCACAGAGGCGAAGAGCGGCGGCGTCCTTGGCCGGATGGCGGCGTTCAATCAGGGCGGTACCTTTGCCGCCCTCGTGATGATCTTCATCATCTTCCACTACGACCTGCTCTCGTTCCGGGCTACGTTCGTCGTCTTGGGAGCGGTCGCCTTCGTCGGGGCGGTGGCGATCTTCGGCTTTCCGCATCTCCACGAGGGCCGGGAGCGGAGGGTGGCTCCCAAGCGAGACCCGATCGTGTGGCGCCGAGACTATCGTTACTACTACCTGCTCAATATCCTGGACGGCGCGCGGCAGCAGGTCTTCTTCTCGTTCGGCCTCTGGGTGCTTGTCAACAACTTCGGGCTGAACGTGGCCCAGATCTCGGCCCTGCTTTTGGCAGTGACGTTCCTGAGCATGGTGTCTTCGTCGTGGATGGGTCGCCTGATCGATCGGCACGGGGAGCGCCGGACCCTCTCGCTCATCAATCTGGCCTACGTGGTGGCGCTGGGCGGCTATGCATTGGCGGGGAACGTGGTGATCGCCTGCATCTGCTACCTGATCTACGCGTTCATCATGCCGGTTTCGCCGATCGCATCCTCCACCTATCTGCGGAAGATCGCCGTTCCCGAGGAGGTGGCGCCGAGTCTGGCGATGGGGATCACTCTCGCCCACGCCACCGCCATCGTCGTGCCCGTGGTGGCGGGCTTCATCCTCAACTTCGTGGGCTACCAGGTACCGTTCTTCATCGCCTGTGGCTTCGCGCTGGTTACCTTCGCCGTCACGTTCAGGCTGGACCCCAAGGCCCAACGCAGCATCGGTCGCGTCGCCGCCGATGACGCCCGCTTGGCGGCGGGGGGCGCGCCCGCGGCTCCAGAAGACGCCGACCTCTCGGCCGAGATAGCCGCCGCCGAAGCATCCGCCGTGCTCTTGGGCACCGACGGCGGCGCGGGCGAAGAGATCGCCGGTCAGACCGCCGCCCGTTCGATCAGGAAGGGCGCCTGAGGGGGGTCGCCGGTGCCGAAGGTGACTCCCGAGGTTGTCGCGGAGGTCGACCTTCTTGTGGCGGGCGCTCCGGTCCTTGGCTTCAAGCTCCCGACCGACGCGATGCGCGCACGTGGCTCGAGGCGCTTGCACCTGGGCATGGCCAGGCGGCAGCGTTCGACACCCGTGTGCGCGGGCCTTTTGGGAAGGCGGCGCCTGCGATCATCGAGGGGCTCGAGCACGCGGGATATCGCCCGGTGGCCGACCCTATGGGTTTCACGGTCGCGGGCAAATACGGCCCACTCAGAGACGGAGAACTCGAGCGGGCGCGGCGCTGGGGTGTAGAGCTCGCGGGTCTCGTCTAGGAGGCCGCTGAGAATCGAAGCCTTGGCTCCCAGAATGCACTGAACGGCGCGATACGGCGTCTTCGGTCGAATGCGGCGGCCGAGCCGGCTCCTACAACACAGGCTTCCAGATCATGAGGAAGAGGAACAGAGCCAACGTCACGATGCCGATGCCGACGACGACCAGCGGCCGCTGCCGAACGAGCGCCGCGTCGATCTCGTCCGCAGACCCCTCGGGCCCGGCGGGGAGGATCTTGAGGCCGGCGCGGTACTTCAGACCGAGCGGCTTCCGCAGTTCGCTGTAGCGTCCCCCGCCGAGGATGAACATCGCGACGAGCACCACCGCGAGCAGGCCGAGCGCGGCCCAGATCCACCCGAACGACCAATAGCCCTGACGGAATCCGCCCACCACGCCGCCCACCAGTAGGAGAAGCAGCGACGGGTACAGCAGGCTGAACGAGGCCTCGGATAGTTCGAGCAGACGCCTCATGCGCGCGGGGTCTCGCTCGCGTCGCATGGCGAACGCCAGGCCGGCGGAGGTTCCGTGGGCCAGAAGAAAAGCGAAGATCCCGACGAGGTGAACCACGAGACTGGGGATGTCGTGCATGATCGTCCTCCTTGGGTCGCGCTCCCTGGTTCCGCCGCGGTACGCCGCGACTTCTCCATCATAGAACCTGTTGTCGACTTTGTGCGCGGCAAGCATGCGGGCGGCCGGTGGCAGGCACGCTCGCACTGTACGAGGTATTGCACCGAGGTGCCCCCATGCGCTTCGTCTTCGGCATGCGGAGGTCAGGTGGCCGGTCCTCGGGCGAGAAGGAGCGTACACAGGAGTCGGTGGCGCAAACCTAAGGGGCCGCCGTAGCGTCCGCCCGCCGGGTCTGCTACGGTGGCGGCAGTGACAACCGACGCCTAAGGAGGCAGGCGTGTCCGACGAGAGAGTCCCCGTGGTCCATCCGTACATCCCCAACTCGGCCCCGGCGGCGCGGGCCGAGATGCTGCGCGAGATCGGCGTGGGTTCGGCAGACGAACTCTACGAGAGCATCCCGGCGCATCTGCGTCTTGGACGCAGGCTCGACCTGCCCGACCCGTTCCCGTCGGAGTTCGACCTTCGGCGGCACGTCGAAGGACTCCTCAAGAGCAACCGCACGTGCAACGACTACTTGAACTTTCGCGGAGCGGGCTGCTGGCAGCACTACGTGCCGGCCGTGTGCGACGAGATCAACAGCCGAGGCGAGTTCCTCACCGCCTACGGGGGTCTCTGGTACTCCGACTCCGGCAAGAACCAGGCCTACTTCGAGTTTCAGAGCATGTTGGGCGATCTGCTCGATATGGATGCCGTCAGCCTGACCACCTATGACGCCAGTACGGCGCTCTCTACAGCACTGCTGATGGCGAGTCGGCTCACCGACCGGTCGGAAGTCCTGGTACCGAGCTGCCTCTCCGAGGACAAGCGTTCGCAACTGGCCAATTTCGCCCGCACGGCGCTGACGATCACCCCGGTGGCCTACGATCGTGCCACCGGCCGTCTGGACCTGGCCGATCTGCGGGCGAAGCTCTCCGACCGCGTGGCGGCGGTCTACGTGGAGCAGCCTTCCTACCTGGGCGTGCTGGAGACCGAGGTGCGCGAGATCGGCCGGTTGGCTCACGAGGCGGGGGCACTCTTCGTGGCCGGCGTCGACCCCATCAGCCTCGGGCTGTTGGAGCCGCCCGGCGCCTACGGCGCCGACATCGCCTGCGGTGATGTGCAGCCGTTGGGCATCCACATGCAGTACGGCGGGGGAACGGCCGGCTTCTTGGCCGGCCACCACGATCCCCGCTATCTCGAGGAGTTCCCCACCCTCCTCACCACCATCACCACTACCGCCGACGGTGCCGGTCTGGGCTACGGATGGGCGAACTGGGTGCAGACGTCATGGGTGAAGCGAGAACTCTCCCGCGACTTTACCGGCACCACCACCGGCCTCTGGGCGATCACGGCGGGCGTCTACTTGGCGCTGATGGGTCCCCAGGGCATGTGCGAGGTGGGCGAGACGATCATGGGAACGTCGGCCTACGCGGCGCATGCGCTGGGGCAGATACCCGGCGTGGCGTCGCCGGCCCTCGGCTCAGCATTCTTCAGAGAGTTCGCGGTTGACTTCGTCGGCACGGGAAAGTCCGTGGCCGAGATCAACGCCGCCTTGCTCGAGCAGGGCATCTACGGGGGCAAGGACCTCTCCGCCGAGTTCCCCGAGTTGGGTCAGACCGCTCTGTATTGCGTCACAGAAGTGCACACCAAGGCGGACCTCGATCGATTGGCGACGGCGGTCGCGGAGGTGGTGGCATGAGCGGCCCGGCGGCAGGTCGGGGCGGTGTGCACGGAGGCGCCCCCTACCTGCGCGAAGGTTTCCAGGCGGCCCGCTGGGAAGAGCCGCCCATCATGGCGCAGGGCAGCCCGGGAGAGCGGGGAGTGCTTCCGCCGCGCCTGGAGTCGGGCGTCCGCGCGGTGGTGGGTGACCCGGCGGCATTGGTGCCCGCCGGTCTGCTGCGTGTGGAGCCCCCGCACCTGCCCGAACTCGCGCAACCGCAGGTGTTGCGTCACTACCTCAGGCTTTCACAGATGACCATGGGCACCGATGTCAACATCGACTTCGGACTCGGCACCTGCACCATGAAATACAGCCCCAAGGTGAACGAGCAGCTCGCCCGACTGCCTCAGATGGCGGACCTTCATCCTCTGCAGGATGACGAGACGGTGCAGGGCATCCTGGAGATCGTCTACCGGTTCGGCCGGATCTGTTGCGAGCTCTCCGGACTCGACGCGGTGAGTTTCCAGCCGGGAGCCGGCGCGCAGGCCATCTTCACGAACGCCTCCATCATCCGGGCGTATCACGAGTCCCGGGGCGAGGCCGATACCCGCGATGAGATCATCACCACCATCTTCTCGCACCCGGCCGATTCGGCCACGCCGGCGGTGTGCGGCTACAAGCTGATCGTGCTGTATCCCGACGAGAGCGGCTATCCGGATCTGGAGGCGCTCAAGGCGGCCCTGTCCGAGCATACGGCGGGGGTAATGATCACCAATCCGGAGGATACGGGCCTCTACAACCCGCGCATCCGGGAGTACACCGACGCGGTGCATGCCACGGGCGGGCTCTGCTCCTACGACCAGGCCAACCTCAACGGCATCATGGGGATCGCTCGGGCCAAGGAAGCCGGCTTCGACCTCTGCCACTACAACCTGCACAAGACCTTCAGCTCGCCCCACGGGTCGATGGGCCCCGCCTCGGGCGCGGTCATGACCACCGCGGCGCTGCGTCGTTTTCTGCCCGTGCCTTTGGTGGAGTTCGACGGCGAGCGGTACTATCTCGACCACGACCTGCCCGACAGCATCGGCAAGGTGCGGCAGTTCCTGGGCAACCTGCAGGTGGTGCTGCGCTCGTATGCCTGGGTGATGAGCCTCGGCGCCGACGGTCTCGTCCAGGCATCGGAGACGGCGGTGATCAACAACAACTACCTCGGCGGGCGACTGGCGGAAGTACGGGGGCTCACGTTGCCCTACGCGCCGGGAGTGCGCAGGCTTGACGAGGCCCGCTGGAGCTGGGGCACCTTGCACGAGGGCACCGGGGTCGGGTCGGAAGATATCGAGAAGCGGATCATCGACTATGGCGTCAATAACTACTTCTCCAGCCACGAACCCTGGGTGGTGCCGGAACCGTTCACTCCCGAGCCCGCGGAGAGCTACTCTAAGGCCGACATCGACGAGTATGCAGAGATCATGCAACGGGTGGCCGACGAGGCCTATGCCACGCCGGAATTGTTCGAGGTGGCGCCCTACAAGAGTTCGGTGCCCTTTCTGGACGAGGAGCCCATGCACGACATCACCAAGGTGATCACCACGTGGCGCGTCTGGGCGAGACAACAGGGGTAGACGGTTGACTTCCGCTTCGGACGAGGCTACTTCCGCATCTGCTGTGCCGGGGAGTTCCGCTCCCGGGGCGAGACCGACGCGGGCCGGCCTTCGTCCATCATGGGAGGACCGATGGCCGCCGCCGGGTTACTGGGTGCGCACGACCATAGCTATCGTGGTCACCGTGGCCGTCCTGCTGGCAGTCAAGCAGGTGCAGAGCATCCTGGTGCTGGTGTTGATAGCCGCCGTGATCGCCGTGGGGCTCGACCCGGCCGTAGGGTTCCTGGTGCGCAGGATGCACATGAAGCATCGCGGAGTAGCGGTCGCTGTGATCTTCGTCGCCGCCTTTCTGCTGGTGGCCGGGTTCGTCGCACTCGTCGGCCCGCCCCTGGTCAAGCAGATCGAATCCTTGGCCAACGCGGTCCCGGACTTGGTGCCCAAGTTGGGTCGGCGTAGTGACTGGATCGGCCGCTACGTAACCAATCACGAGGAGCAGATCCAGCAGTACATCGCTTCCATCCCGGAGCGGATCGCACGATCGTTCGGCACGGTGCTCGGCCTCACCGGCAAGGTCGGCGGGTTCATCTTCAACGTCTTCACCGTGGCGGTACTCACGGTGTTCTTCATGGTGTCGCTCCCCGGGCTGCGTCATTCGGTTGCCCTGCTCTTTCCCCCGGCGCGGCGGCGCGACGCGGAGCAGGTCATCAAGACGTCTGTGGCGAAGATCGGGGGCTACGTATCGGGGAACATCACCACGTCGCTGATCTGCGCGATGTTGGCGGGCATCGCTCTGCTCATCATGGGGATGCCGTACGCGGTCCCACTGGCGCTCTGGGCGGGCATCGCCGATCTCATCCCTTCGGTGGGATCGTATCTCGGCGCCATTCCCGCCGTCATAGTGGGCTTCACGGTGTCGCCTGGGTTGGGGATCGCGGTGCTCGTCTATTTCCTGATCTACCAGCAGTTCGAGAACTATGTCCTCGTGCCCCGAGTCATGCGCAATGCGGTCGACCTCTCCTCACCCGCGGTGTTGATAGCCACGATGATCGGGGCCGGCCTCGCCGGGTTCGCCGGGGCACTCTTAGCACTGCCGGTGGCAGCGACCCTCAAGGTCATCCTCCGCGACGTATGGTATGAGAACCGGGAGGCCGCCGCCGCGCTCGTCGAGTGCGAGGCGCTGCCCGAGTGTGACGGACCCGATGACCCGTAGTCGTGCCCGCGAGGCGGGCGCCGATTCGTCTCGCCCAGAGGCCTGCGCTACGCGGTGAGGGCGTTGACCGTGAAGGCCGGAGGCTGGTGCAGGTGGCGCTTTACCGAGCAGAGTTCGACGGCGTTGATCACGGCGGCCTTGTACTTCTCGGGGAACTCCGGGGGCAGGTGAAGATCGAGGGTGATGTGGCCTATGAGCCCGGTCTCCGCGTCTCTCTCAGTGCGCAGCGTGATGCCGGCTCCGTTCGTGGGGATGTTCCGCTGCTGCATGAACCCCAGCATGAAGATGCCGGCGCAGGTGCCGATGCTGCCGATGAACAGATCGAACGGCGCGGGCGCAGAATCGTCCCCACCGCCCCGTGCGGGTTGGTCGGTCTCCATGGTGAAGCCCTTGTAGTCGGCGTACACGCGCTTGTTGCCGGGAAAGTAGACCTTCATCTCCATCGTTCGACCCTTTCCGATCGTCTTCTGTGACATCCGTAACGCGCCGATTATATACCCCACGGGGTATCATGGCCAGGCCCTGCGGGCGCGAAAGAGAAAGGCCCCCGGCTGCGCCTGCCGGGGGCCCTATGGAGGGCTCGAGGGGAGAGGCCCGCGGGGGGACGGACCTTGGTGGGGAGACCCCTCAGCCCCAAGGGCCGAGCTAGAAATCCATAGGGAAGACCGCGTCGGCCCATACGGCGGCTATGAAGATCTCGCACTCGCCCTCGAAGGATTCTTGATCCAGATGGTCGATCGCCTCGAGTAGGCACTGGAAGCCGTGTTCGATCTGATAGGAGAACTCGTTGACGTCTTCCTGCTCGAGTGCCAGGTCGTAGACGACGTAGCACTCCGGGCAACGCATGGACACCTGCCAGCGGCGTTCTTCCCTATGGACCCAGTCTGTGGGTTGAACGAGCGGCGATCCGCAGGTTCGGCAGATGTGGGCGGCCTGTTGTTTGTTGATCGGTTCCTGCACCGCGTCACTCCCGGCGCCGCGTTTCGTGGACTCAATCCCCTATCGGCCGCCGGGGCCGGCTGGTTTAGCGCCTCGTTGTTCCCGGGCATGCGGCATGTGTGACCACCGGAATCCACACCGAGTGAAGAAGCCGCCGCCGCCGCGCGTCACGGTCTCTGAGGACACCGCTCGGAGGGTGGCCGGGGTGCTCGACGCTCGGGTCCGAGGCGAAGTCCGGTTCGACGACGGCAGCCGGGCGCTCTATGCCACCGATTCGTCGAACTACCGGCAGGTGCCTCTGGGGGTGGTGATCCCCCGCGATGCCGACGACGTAGAGGAGGCCGTCGCGGTCTGCCGCGAGTTCTCGGTGCCCATCCTTGCCCGGGGCGCAGGTACGAGCCTTGCCGGCCAGGCCTGCAACGTGGCCGTGGTCTTCGACTTCTCCAAGTATATGCATCATATCCGGGAGCTTGACCCGGTGCGGCGCATCGCCCGGGTAGAGCCGGGGGTGGTGCTGGACGACCTGCGCGACGCCGCGGAGAAGTACCACCTGACCTTCGGCCCCGACCCCTCCACCCACGACCGCTGCACCATGGGGGGGATGATCGGCAACGATTCCTGCGGCGTGCACTCAGTGATGGCCGGCAAGACGGTGCACAACGTCATCGAGCTGGAGGTGCTCACCTACGACGGTCTGCGCCTGCGCGTGGGTCCCACCGACGATGAGGAACTCGCCGCCATCGTCGCGCTTGGCGACCGCCGCGGTCACATCTACGCCGGGCTCAAGAAGGTGCGTGACCGCTACGCCACGATGATCAGGGAGCGCTACCCAGATATCCCCAGGCGCGTCTCGGGCTACGGCCTCGATCAGCTGCTCCCCGAGAACGGCTTCAACGTCGCCCGGGCCTTGGTCGGCAGCGAGAACACCTGCGTGATCGTGCTGGAAGCAACACTGCGGTTGGTGCACAGTCCGCCGGCGCGCTCTACGGTCGTGCTCGGATATCCGGACATGCCGAGCGCTTCGCGTCATGTCTCCACGGTGCTGTCTCACGGGGTCATAGGTCTTGAAGCCATCGACGGCGTGATCATGGACAACATCCGGGAGAAGCGTCTGGCAGAAAAGAAGGATGCTCTCATGCCCGCCGGCGGCGGCTGGTTGCTGGCCGAACTCGGAGCCGACACCCGCGCAGACGCCGACGCGAAGGCGAGAGCGCTCATGTCGGCGCTCCGCAAGGAACCAGATCCCCCTACGATGCGCTTCCACAGGGATCCTGCGGTCAGCAGACTGGTGTGGGCCATCCGCGAGGCGGGGCTGGCGGCTGCCGCCCGCGGCGCCGGCGACGAGCTCGGCTGGCCGGGGTGGGAGGACGTCGGCATCGCCCCCGAGAAGATCGGCGACTATCTGCGCGACTTCCTCGCCCTCGAGGCCACCTACGGCTACCGCGGCGCCATCTACGGCCACTTCGGCGATGGCTGCATCCACACGCGGATCAACTTCGACCTGACCACGGCGGAGGGCATCGCCGGGTACCGCAGCTTCGTGGAACAAGCGGCCGACCTCTGTGT
>Ga0172370_10000305_pt1 | contig 75756 bp, 71 predicted proteins | sample LakKiv5m_FD_114538 | JGI IMG/M metagenome (GOLD analysis project Ga0172370, IMG submission 114538) | Freshwater microbial communities from Kabuno Bay, South-Kivu, Congo - kab_022012_11.5m | ecosystem: Environmental > Aquatic > Freshwater > Lake | place: Democratic Republic of the Congo... | reverse complement strand
TCCAGGATAAATTTGCCGAGCGTCTTGTTATCTGCCGCCATCGGGCGTTCGCCTTGCAGAATGTGAATCTCAACCTGCGTCTGGCTGTCAGAGGCGGTCGAGAAAACCTGACTCTTGCGCGTCGGAATGGTGGTGTTGCGTTCGATCTGCGGCGTGGCGACTCCGCCCAAAGTCTCGATGGCAAGCGAGAGAGGCGTCACATCCAGCAAAAGAATATCCTTGACTTCGCCGCCAAGCACGCCCGCTTGAATGGCCGCGCCGATGGCGACGACTTCATCCGGGTTCACACCCTTATGTGGTTCCTTGCCAAAGAACGAGCGGACTCGATCCTGGACAGCGGGCATACGAGTCATACCGCCGACCATTACCACTTCATTGATCTGCCCGGCTTGCAGATTTGCATCCGCCAGAGCTTGCTTAAGCGGTGCGATGGTACGGTCCACCAGATCAGCGGTGATTTGTTCGAGCTTGGAGCGTGTCAGCGTGGTGACAAGATGCTTCGGGCCACTGGCGTCCGCCGTGATGTAGGGCAGGTTGATCTCGGTCTGCATGGTGGTCGAAAGTTCAATCTTGGCTTTCTCGGAGGCTTCCTTCAAACGTTGAAGTGCCTGACGGTCTGCGCGCAAATCAATGCCATTGTCTTTCTGGAAGGTATCGGCCAGAAAATCCATGATGCGTTGATCAAAATCATCGCCGCCGAGGAAAGTATCGCCACTCGTCGAGCGCACCTGGAAGACGCCGTCGCCGACATCCAGAATTGAAATATCAAACGTACCGCCGCCCAGATCATAGACGGCAATGATTTCATTTTTCTTTTTGTCCAGCCCATACGCCAGAGATGATGCCGTCGGCTCGTTGATGATGCGCAGAACTTCAAGCCCTGCGATCTTGCCCGCGTCTTTGGTGGCGTTGCGCTGCGCATCGTTGAAATATGCAGGGACAGTGATGACCGCCTGCGTAATCGGCTCACCGAGGTAGGCTTCCGCATCCGCTTTGATCTTGGCCAAAATCATGGCCGAGACTTCGGGCGGACTATATTCTTTATCATCCAGCACGACGCGCACGTCGCCATTCGCCCCTTCAGCCACCGTGTACGGCACACGTTTCTTCGTGCGTTCGACTTCGGCATCGTCGGCCTTGCGCCCCATAAAACGCTTGATCGAGAAAACTGTATTCTGCGCGTTGATGATGGCCTGGTTGCGCGCCACGCGTCCGACCAGGCGCTCGTGATTTTTGTTGACCGCCACCACGGACGGCACAAGCCGCTCGCCCTCCGCCGACGGGATCACAAGCGGCTCGCCGCCGCTCATGATTGCGGCAACTGAGTTGGTTGTGCCGAGGTCTATTCCGATAATTTTTCCCATGATTGCTCCTTTGTTTTGATAATCCGTAATTCATAAAGTGCAATTTATATTTTGCTTTTTACGAATCACGCATTACGCAATAATTTATTGTGCCACTCTAACCAGTGCAGGTCGAATCACTCGCTCGCCAAACATATAACCATTTTGCACCACCGCGATGATGTGCCCGCTTTCAACCTCATCGCTTGACTCATGCGAAATCGCTTCGTGGAAGGTCGGGTCAAACATCGCGCCTTCCGCTTCGATGCGCATGACGCCCTCGGACTCCAGGATACTCTGCAATTTGCGCGCGATCAGTTCGATGCCGCTCGCCCATGCGTCACCCGTGGAGCGGTTTTGCAAAGCGCGCTCCAAATCATCCAACACGGGCAAAACCTTTTTGATGATGTCGCCCTTCATCGAGACATATGTCAACTCGTTGTCACGCTCAATGCGCTTCTTGTAATTTTGGAATTCAGCCTGGGCCCTGATCCAGCCATCTTTAAATTCGGATGCCTGCGCCTCGGCCTCAGCCAGTTTTTGTTGAAGCGCATCAAACTCCGCCGGAGTCGGCCCGCCACTTTCGGGCGCTGCCACAGCCTTGGCTTTGGTCTCGTCAACTTCTTCCTCTTTATGTTTGTGATACTTTTTCTCTGACATGCTTCCACTCTCGTCATTCGCTGATATTAGAATTCGATATTCGACCGTCGAGTAATGATCGAATCTCTTTATTTATTTGTCTGCGATGCGATCATTCACCAGATCGCTCAACAATCCTGCTACAAATCTCACCGTTGGGATGGTGCGTGCGTAAGACATTCGCATCGGGCCGAGTACACCCAGCGTACCTGTCGCCATACCAGGGACGCCGTAACGCGCCAGCACGATTGAGCATTGACGAAGTTCTTCCCGTCCGCCTTCACCGCCGATCAACACTTGCAATCCGCCGACTCTGCTGTTCGTTGAAGCGCGCGCCATAAGGTCTTGTAGAGTCGAGCGTTCCTCGAACAGACGCAGAGTGCGACGACCATCATCAGACTCGGTAAATTCAGGCTCGCCCATAAAATTGGTCAGGCCATCGGTGTAAAGCTCACCGGAGACGCTTGCCTCGGTACGACGCAGATCTTGAATAATAAGAGTCAATACATCCTGTTCGAGCACGTCAGCATGAGCCGAAAGCGCCGCGATACCTTCCACGGCCTGGCCCGCTAAAAGTCCGTTAAGACGCAAGGCCGTTTGGCTGAGTCGCTCTTGTGAGACGGGTTCGGCCAACGTCAGGATTTGTTGCGAGACTTCGCCACCCGTCATCACGAATACCATCAGCACTTGTCTGCCTTGAGTCGAAATCAACTCTACATGCTGGAAGCGGGACTCATCGGCGCGCGGCGCTGTAACGACCGACACACCCTGCGATTGATGCGCCAGCACAGACGCGGCCAGGTGCATCCATTGATCCACATCGGGGCGCGCCTGATAGAACTGATGCGAGATGGTGTGCCGAACCGACTCGGGCAACTCGGCTTGATGAATCATTTGTCCGACGAAGTAACGATAACCGTCCTCGCTGGGCACGCGGCCCGCGGATGTGTGCGGCTGACGCAGATAACCCATCTCGGTCAACGCGGACATCTCGTTGCGAATGGTCGCCGAGGAGAGATCAAGGTGGTAATGCTCTGCCAGCCGCTTCGAGCCGACGGGTTGAGCAGTGTCAATATAATCACGGATGATCAGGATCAGCAGAGTTTTTTGGCGTTCAGTCAGTTCGTACATTTATGCCTTCGCACAAGTTGGCACTCTCTAAAAGAGAGTGCCGGTATAGCGATAAGAATCATAACATGCGGGAGGGATGAGGTCAATAAGAGGAGTGTAAGAATAAGAGAGATGACCCGCTGGATCATCTCTACAATTCACAAATTTTGATTATGGAACGACCGGGCGCCAAGCGGGATCGAAATCTGCGCCGGGATCTTTGGTGAGACGCGTGCGTTGCGCACCGGAGAGAGTCATATAGTAAATGTCTTTGTTCCCGTCTTCACCCCGACTTTCGAAGACCAGCCAGAAACCATCCGGCGAATAATGGACGTGTTCAATGGGAAGCGAACCGAGTTTTAATCTAGAGGCCTGATCGGTATTGCGATTTTCATAGACAATGCTCATCATCCACGGCTGGACGGGGCCGGAGACACTGCGTTCATTGAAGAGGATCATCTTGCCGTCCGGGGACCAGATGGGCATGTAATCCCAATAATCCTGTCCACTGCGGACGATCTGCTGCTGGCCCTGACCGTTGTCCGTCATCGTCCATATCTGATAAGCGCCAACACGTTTTTCTGCGTATACGATCTGATTGCTGAACGGCGACCAGGATGGCTGACGGGTATCAATATTGGTGGAAGTATTCGTCAGCCGCTTGGCCGATTGATCGATCAAGTCATAGACATAAATCTGCATGTGTCCATCGCGCAGAGAAGTAAAGGCGATGCGATTGCCGTCGGGAGCCCATGCCGGTTCAAAGTCTCCGCCGGGCGCAGTAGGCACCGGCGTGAGATTACTTCCATCAGCATTAATAATGTAAAGCGCCGTATTTTTAGGAGGATTCTCGGAGAGATCCAAACGGTGGTTGCATGGCGAGACAAAGATGATCCGCAAACCATCCGGCGACCAGGAAGGAGCACAGGCGCCTTCAGGGATGTTCGTAATTGGCTGGATGTGCCCGCCAGTAATATCGCTCAAGATAATTTGCGGCGCTCCGCCTGCCCGGTCTGAAGCGAATGCAATTTGCCCCAGCCCTCCACCCACGGGTGTGGGCAAAAGTGTTGGCATCCCCGTTGGAGTCTCGCTACGGATTAAAGTCCAGGTCGCGACTCCACCTGCAACCCTGGTTGGAGTCAATGTGAAGGTTGGAGAAGGTGGAACAGGTGAAAACGTTCTGGTCGACATGAGAGCCGCAGCGGTTGAAGATGGAATATTTGTCGGCAGGGGAATCGCAATTGAGATCGGACTACTACTGTACGGCAATGAGTTACGCAAACTGGCAGGTAAAACATCCGGGAAGAAAACGGCAACGGATATAAAAGCCGCGATCAATAATAACAGAAGCCAAAACCACGCACCATTTCCACGGCGGCGTTTTCTGGGTGGAATAAAAGGTTTATCTTCGTCAATCGGTGGAGGCGGGAGTGGTACACCAGGCTTGTCAGACTTGGGTTCGCTCTTTTTATCTTTCCTGCCTTCAGACGGAGCATCCGGCACATCAGGTGGTGGAGTGACCGTGAACTCGCCGGTCAGATGCTGGGTCTTGGATTTTGAATTGAGCAACGCCTTCTTGAAGTCATCAGGAAATTGAAAACGATCAGCAGGATCAATCGCCATGGCCTTTTCGATTGCGGCAGCCAGCCGGCGGGATATTTTTGTATTGCGCTTGCGAAGCGGAGTCAGTTGCGCGTTATCCATGGCGCGCGCCAATCCGTCTTCGGGGATCATGCCGCATAACGCGGCATATAATGTAGCGCCCAGGGAATAAATGTCAGTGCGCGGATCGGTGCGCGCGGTGCCGTATTGTTCGGGTGGAGAATAACCGGGCGTCATGGCACGCGCGCCGGTGGTCGTGGCCTGACTGCCCTGCACCACTTTCGCGAGGCCAAAGTCCACGAGGAAAATGTGACCATCAGGCGTGATCTTGACGTTGCCCGGTTTGATATCGCGATGCAGGATCGGCGGCTTACGCGTGTGTAAATAGGTCAGCGCATCACACATGGCCGCACCGACCATGACAGCATCATCTTCGGTGATCGTACCCATGCGCTCCATGCGCTGGCGAAGATCCTCGCCCTCGATGAAGTCCATCACAAGGTATTGGCTCGTATCGCCCATCACAAAATGATCGGAGACGCGCGGCATGTTAGGGTGGCGCAAATTCGCCAGGATCACCGCTTCCAAACGGAACTGGCGCGAATATTCATCTGTCGTAAAAAGATTTTCCTTGACGGCTACATCCACGCCGAGGTTTTCATCCACAGCGCGATAGACCGATCCCATGCCGCCCTGGCCCAGAATCTCTACAATGCGATAACGTTTGTGTAAAAGTGTTCCGAGTTCGAGAGTCATCCGAATCCCATTATAAGTTTTTTACGGTAGCGGCGGTCATTATATCAGATTGATCCTCAAGGGGTTGGAGCTGACAATTTTGAAATGAAAAAACAACCAGGGCGCGCCGCCTGAAATCCAAAAACCAATTAATGTATCAGGAAAGATTTTGAATGAGAAGGATCAAACGAATGCCGTTATCAAACAGGGAATTCATGGCAACTCCTTAACTTACGATTGACGAGCACGGTTCAACTATTGTACACTCAGATCATGCAGAAAACATCCTTGCGTGCCTGGGATTGGTTATCGGCTACCCTGCTCTTCTTTATCATTCAAGTAGCCGCGGCACGCCTGGTCACAACTGACTGGACGGCGTATCTTTATTTTGCCGAGATATTGGCCGCCTCCGGAACCGTACTCGGGCTGGCGCTCGGTATCAGCCGTTTTCAACGACGCGCCGTTATCTGGCTGGTGATCGGCTATACACTCGTCATGCTTCCGTGGCAATTGCTCAAAGCAATGGATCAGGACTTGTCCATCATGGATCAGCTTGTCAGTGTGAATAAGATTCTGTTTGTCTCGCTCGCTCAATTCATCCAGCGCCAGCCGGTCAAAGATTCGCTTTTCTTCGTTGCATTTATTTGTCTGGGATTCTGGATGCTCGGCCTGAGCGCGGGCTACTGGTTGACACGGCACAATAATTTACTGGCCGCCATTGTCCCAGCCGGGGTCACAACGCTGCTCATCCAAATTTATGATAACTATCAGACTTACAGTTCGTGGTGGCTGGCAGTTTACATCCTGCTGGCGCTGTTATTGTTGGGCCGCGATTATTACCGAGGCAATCAGGCTGAATGGACGCGCCGCCGCGTCTTCATCAACGAAGATGCCTGGCCAAATATTTTCAGCGGTTTGTTTGCCACCGTTGCCAGCCTCGTCTTCATCGCCTGGATCATACCGACCTCGCTCTCGAGTTGGCAATCTGCATCAGATAGATGGAACCAATTCACCAAACCGCTGCGCGACCGCTTATCGAACGCGGTCACTTCGCTCGATTCACCCTACGCAAATGGCGGGACAAATTTTTATGGCGACGCGCTGGCGCTCGGACGCAACGCGGCACTCGGCGATTCGCCGGTCTTTACGGTAAAAGTTTTATCCTCGCCGGAATTCTCAACTCGTTATTACTGGCGCGGACGCGTCTACGATTTTTACAGCAACGGACAATGGGTCAGCACTCCCGCATCATACCTGGACTTTGAGCCGGGCAACGGCGACCTGAAAATTCCCAGCGCTGAAAACCGCGGTTTGGCGTTCCTGCAATTCACGCTCCAACTTCCGAGCCAAAGTTTGTTGTATGCACCCTCGCAACCGGTGTGGATAGACAAACCCGGCACGGTTACGGCAACGCGCATCGACACGAAAGTTAACGATGTAATGGCCTGGGACGCAAATCCAGCGATTCAAACAGGGACCAGCTACCAGGTCCGCGCACAGATCGGCAATCCAACCGTCGAGCAGTTGCGCGCCGCCGGAATGGAATATCCTGATTGGATCAAGAACCGCTATCTAGGAATCCCTTACACCATCAAACCTAATATCAAAGCGCTGGCCGACAAGATCGGCGAGGGGAATAAAACGCCGTATGATATAGCCTCGGCTGTCACAAATTATTTGCGCGCCAACATGCAATACACCACCAGCCTGCCGCCAGCACCTGAAGGCCGCGATCCGATCTTATGGTTTTTGTTCGATTATAAAAAAGGCTTTTGCAATTATTACGCCTCTGCCGAAGTGTTACTTCTGCGCTCGGTCGGAATCCCGGCCCGTCTCGCGGTGGGCTTCGCTCAGGGTGAGGATCAGGACGATACGTACATCATCCGCAAACGCGACTCACATGCCTGGCCTGAAGTGTATTTCCCCAACATCGGCTGGGTGGAGTTCGAGCCGACCGTCAACCAGGACGCGTTGACACGCCCCGTTGCATCAGCTCATAATGGACCAGATAGCGCGGGCGTTCTGCCGCCGCGCAGGCCGCTGAGTGAGGGCGACCAAACGCCATCAACCAGTGCGGCCACGCCGACCAAATCACAGCCGACTCCGTTTGCCAAAACTCCAATCGGAATCAGTTTGATAATTTTCACTCCACTTCTAGTCCTGGTGCTCATCATATTTGTCATACATCGCTATCGCTTGATTGGCAGACTGACGTTATACTTATCAAAATCCTGGGAACAAAGCTTGTTGACAACGCCCACATGGATGGAAAACTGGCGGCGCTGGTTTCAACTGATGCCGGTTGAACGTTCCTTTGCGACAATTAATCTGAGTCTGAGCTGGCTGGGCAAACCGCAAACAATGGACATCACACCAAATGAACGGGCCGCGTTGTTGAGCAAGCTGCTGCCATCGGCTGAAGCGCACATCGAAGCGCTAAAGCTTGAACACGAGTCCGCGCTCTTTACGCCGCGCCCCGCTAATTTGTCCCGCGCCCGACGCGCAAGTTTCTTCATCCTGTTGCATACCATCCGTGCCCTCATCCAGCGAATCGTAAATGTCTTCACCAGCGAAGATTACACAAGGTAAGCCATGAGCTCCGACAAAACCAAACCCACAACCATCCACGATCAAATCCTGACGCTCGGCCTGCAGGCCGGGAGCTTGCGCGATGCCTTGCAGAAAAAAAAGGCGCGCGAGTTGCCTCCCAGGACTGTTGAAGACCTGACGGGCCTGATAAATAAGCTCCACAAGGTCAGCCAGCAAATTGCATCGTTCGAAGCCGAACATGGCAATCTGCTGGCGCTTGCCAATATCGGGCAAGTCGTTAACTCGTCTTTGGAACATGACGAAGTCTTGCGCATCGTGATGGATAACATTGTGCGTCTGACGCACGCTGAACGCGGCTTCCTGATGTTACGAAATGAAAAAGGCGAGATGGTGACGCAAGTGGCGCGTAACTGGGAACAGGAATCCATCAGGTCCAGCGAAGCCGCCACCAGCCGCACCATCGTGCAACGCGTCATCGAAAGCGGCGAACCGATCACCATAACCAACGCACAGGATGATCAACGCTTCAACCGGCAGGAGAGCATCATGATGCTCAATCTGCGCTCAATCCTGTGTGTGCCGCTCAAAGTCAAGAATGTTCTGATCGGCGTGATCTACGCCGACAATCGTATGCGCACTGGTATCTTCGCCGAGGCCGAACGCGATCTGCTGGTGGCTTTTGCCAACCAGGCTGCAGTTGCAATTGACAATGCACGCCTGTTCTCGTCTCTCAAGCAAACGCTCTCCGAAGTGACCAAGCTTAAAAATCTGATGGACAACGTGTTCGCATCCATCGCCAGCGGCGTCATCACTGCGGATATCGGCAACCAGATCACACTCGCCAACCGCGCCGCGCAGAACATACTAGGCCACGCTTCGACGGAGATCATCGGTCGTTCCCTGGACGAGGCGCTGGCTCCCGTTTCGAGGGAGCTTCAGCCGCATTTGGCCGAAGTCCGCCAAACCGACAAGCCGATCGTCGATCTTGAGATCAGCCACAAAAACTCAATCGGCGGCAACGTGGACTGGCGCTTCAACCTGTCTCCGCTCAAAGACGCGGGACAAAAGACTCAAGGCGTAGCCATCGTGCTCGACGACATGACCGAACGCAAGAAGCTCGAAGCCCAACGCCGTCTCCTGGAACGCATGGTCTCGCCCGCTGTGCTCGACCAGATCGATCCGAACAGTCTGCAGATCGGCGGCAAGAAAGTGGACCTCACCATTTTGTTCGCCGACATCCGCGGCTTTACATCGTATAGTGAAAGACAATCACCGGAAAAACTCGTGGCTGTGTTAAATCTTTATCTGGCCGCCGCGGCGGAGGCGGTGCTCGAACACGAAGGTACTGTGGACAAGTTCCTCGGCGACGCCATCATGGCCTGGTATAACGCACCCGTCCCACAATTTGACCATACTCTGCGCGCGGTCAAGACCGCGCTGTCCATCCGCGAGGCAATTGCAAGACTACATGCCGAACTGCCGCCGGAAGCGCATCTTGATTTCGGCGTCGGCATCCATTACGGCAACGCCATCCTCGGCTGGATCGGCACGGAGAAACGCCTCGAGTTCACCGCCATCAGCGACAGCATTAATACGACCAAGAGAATCCAGGAGAACGCCGGCAAGAATCAAATATTGATCAGCAAAGAAGCCTATGCGCGCGTCGAACAATGGGTGGACGCAAAACCCTACGCCTCGCTGGCGGTCAAGGGCAAGAGCCAGCCGATCGATGTGTTTGAAGTGAAGGGGTTGAAATAAAAAAGTAGAGCGACTTTTTGATAAGTCGCTCTTTTCTATTCCAGTCGCTTAACAAACTCCGCCAAACATTTCATTCCCCTCTGAACCGGGTCGGTATCAATATATTCATGCACAGTATGCGCACCTCCGCCGGTCGTGATTCCCAACACGAGAGACGGATAGCCGCGACTCAACGGAATATTCGCGTCCGTCGAACCGGAGGTCAGCGTAACAGAAATATCCAGTTCATGCAGACATTCCTGCGCCAGTTGAACGAGCGGATGGTGAGCTGAAATTTCACCCGCTGGCCGCTGGCCGATAACTTCCATTTCGATTTTTACATCCGGTTTATCCGCCGATTGAATTATCTTTTCAACCTGCCTGATTAACGCATTCAACTCATCCATGCTTTCGGAGCGCATATCCAGATCAAAGGTCGCCTCCGAAGCCAGCACATTGACTCCCGTCCCGCCTTTGATGAGTCCAACATTTAATGTCGTGCGCGGATTGACCGGCAAAGCCAGGGTCGTGATGTGCGTGACGAGATGCGCCGCTTCATGCACCGCCGACGGCTGGCCGTAATCCGACCACGAGTGCCCGCCCGCCGTCCGCGCAGTGACGCGATAACGGCGCACGCCAATTCCGCGGTGATAGACATGTCCAAATGCCAGGCCTTCAACCACGAGATAAGCCTTCGCGTCCGCGCCGAAGCGATCCACGACGGCCTTCATGCCGCGCAGGTCGCCCAATCCCTCTTCACAGACATTCGCCACAAACCAAATATCATAGGACAATTCGATTCTGCGCTCGCGCAACATCCATATCAATCCAAACAGAGCCGCAACGCCCAACGAGTTATCGCCGATGCCCGGCCCATAAATGCGCCCCTCTTCGCGCGTAACGTACAGGCTCGTGCTTTCAGGAAAGACCGTATCGAGATGCGCGGAAATGATCAAAGGCATCGCGCTATTGCGTTGTCCACGGTCTACCGTCCATCGTCCATAAACATTATTCACCGTATCAATGGAAACATCTTGCAGATTCTCTTTGACAAAAAGATCGCGCACAAACTCAGCGCGCTTCGCTTCTTGAAAAGTCGGCGCGGGAATCTGTTGGATTTGGATCGCAAGATCGAGCAAGCGGTTAATGATTGCGGTCATAACTTTACGAATTACGCAATACGTATTGCGTAATTCAAACCTCTCTTGCCAATTCCTTCAACGCCAGCAGCCTCGCATCAGCCAGCCCCGGCATCACATTCAGCGGATAAAATGCGCCACTGCCTTCGACCTTCAACGATGCAGATGCATTTCCATATAACGCGGCCTGCAAAGGGTCATATGTTTTTTTATAGCCCGCCAAAAATCCGCCACAAAATGCATCGCCCGCGCCGGTTGGGTCTGCCATGCGCGACGGATAGGCAGGCACTTCCCATTTGTGTTTGCCGGGCACATCATAAACCAATTGTCCGAGTCCGCCGCGTTTGACGACCACGATCTCACATCCATACGCGCCGAGCGCGGCGGCCATCTCCCACAGATCATTCGTCTCACCCCAAAAGAGTCCGCGCAGCTCCTCCTCCGAAGGCAGAAAAGCCGTCAGCCCCGAAAGGACCACGCGCAATTCGCGAAAAAAGTCGGGGCGCATGTAGCCCGGCGACGGGTCGAGTGTGAGCGTGGTCACTGATCCGGCTTTGAACGCCGTAAAAAGTTGGTTGTGACTCACAAAATCTATCGGACATAAATGGACGGCTTGCGCCTGACGATATTCAATCGGGATGTCAATAGGAAGCGGCGCGAGCACATCCGGCTTCAGCGCGTCTTTACGGACTTCGGACGGACTCTGATACCCAAGCAGACTCTTCGGGAAAGCGAGTTCGCGCCGCGCAAACTGCGAAACCGCTGTGCCGCGTGCGATTTCAAATTTTTCGTTATAAGCAATGAGCGAGCGCAAATCCAAACCTTGATGCAAAATCTTGACGCCATGGATGTCCACCCCACGCGCCGCGATCTCTTTCAGCCACGGACGCGGATAATCTTCGCCGACGCGCGCCAGCAGACCGATCTGTTTTTCCCAGACGTTCAATCCGCCTGCCGCGTACAACACGCTGCCTCCGGCCACATCGAGCAAGGGTGAGCCAACGGGAGGCAGGATGAATTCGCGCGTGATGCGCCCGGCAATGACGAAGGTTGGTTCCATAAAATCTGTTCACCACAGAGAACACAGAGTCCACAGAGTTTTTTATTTTTTTCTTTGTGCTCTTCGTGCGCTCTGCCGTCTCGCACCGGCGTGTCGCCGTTGTTCGCGGCACGAACGGTGTGGTAAGAATGGTTAAGGCAAAAAGGCTTATACGCCAGACTCAACCTGCGTTGAATTGATCGGCAAAAGGAAGGAGAAGTTACTACCCTTCCCCTCCTCACTCTCAGCCCAGATGCGTCCGCCGTGCATTTCGATCATGACTTTGGCGACAGAAAGCCCCAGGCCCATGCCGCCGTGTCGACGCGTAAGATGCGACTCGGATTGGAAGAAACGTTCGAAGATGCGCGCCAGGTCTTTACTTGGGATGCCGATACCGTCATCAGTCACCGAAACTTTGACGTAACCCGGAACGGCCTGGCTGGTTACAAAAATATGTCCGCCATCATCGGTGAACATGATTGAGTTTTTGATCAGATTACCAAGCGCTATGGAAATTTTACTGCCGTCGGCCTCAACGAATAGATCATCGCCGTCCAGCTCGGTCTTCAACGTAATATTCCGCCTGGATGCCATGTCTGCAAAAGAGCCAACCACCTCTTCGATGATGCGCGCCACCGAGATCGCCCGCTGGTGGAGGCGCGCCACACCAGTTTCATAATTATCAACACTGGAGAGGCTTTCGATGATTTCCTTGAGCCTGGATGCATTCTTGATGATAACGTCCAATTGCTCGCGGTGTTCCTCGCCCAACAACTCACGCAGGAAAGTTGCATGACCGAAAATGAGTCCCAGCGGCGTGCGGAGTTCGTGCGAAGTAATGGCAATGAAGCCGCTCTTGAGCCGGTCAAGTTCGGATAATTCCGAAAAGCTGGCTTCCATCCGGCGCTGCAAATTCATGTTCTGGATCGCCAATGCGGCGGGTGCGGCCAAAGTCTCTAGAATTGTGATGTCTTCTTCGGTATAATGGTCTTTGCTTTTATTGACTGCTTCCAGCACGCCCAACGGTTTTCCCCTGACCAACATTGGAACAGCGAGTAGAGATTGCGTTTCAAAAGCCGCCGCGAAATCCACCGCGCTAGAATAGCGGGCATCCGCTTTGGCATCCGGGATGTGAAGCGGCTTGACGTTGCGATAGACCCAGCCTGCCGCGCTTCCATCCACAGGGACTTTGATACCGCGCAAAGCATCCTGATGCGTCCAGGGCGCGGCTAAAAAGCGGAGCGTCCCGCTCGGCTCGTCGAATTCCAAAATGGAAGCCGTTTCGCTGGCGGTCAGTTCGATGGCTGCCGAGATCACGGTCTGCAAAAACGGTTCGAGATTAGGTGTGATGCTCAGAGAGCGCGTTACTTCCAGAAGGCGTTCAAAACGAAGCAGTTGTTCGTTTGACATAAGCACCAAAATTATACCCGGTAAGAAGGAGACTAAACAAATGGCAAAAAAGAAAGTACGTGTCGCGATCATCGGCGTGGGAAACTGCGCTTCATCACTGGTGCAGGGTGTGCAGTTCTACAAGGACATAGCCGACGATGCGACCGTCCCCGGATTGATGCACGTCAATCTGGCGGGGTATCATGTGCGCGATATCGAATTCACATTGGGAATTGACATCAATGTGACGAAGGTTGGAAAAGATCTTTCAGAGGCGATTTTCGCTGAACCGAATAACACCTACAAGTTTAGCGATGTACCAAAATTAAACGTACCGGTGGTACGCGGCATGACGCATGACGGTCTCGGTAAATATCTTTCGGATGTGATCAAGAAAGCTCCCGGCCCGACAGCGGACATCGTCAAGCTGCTCAAGGAAACCAAGACCGATGTCGTCGTTTCGTATCTGCCGGTTGGTTCTGAAATGGCAACCAAATGGTATGTCGAGCAGATCATCGAAGCAGGCTGCGCCTTTGTCAACTGCATCCCGGTCTTCATCGCTTCTCAGGATTATTGGGCCAAGCGTTTCCGCCAGGCCAAACTGCCCGTGCTCGGCGACGATATCAAGTCACAGGTCGGCGCGACTATTTTACACAGGGCATTGACGAGCTTGTTTGTTGACCGCGGCGTGCGCATCGACCGCACCTACCAACTCAACTTCGGCGGCAACACTGACTTCCTCAACATGCTCGAACGCGAACGACTCGAGTCCAAAAAGATATCCAAGACCGGCGCGGTCACCAGCATGATTCCTTACGACATCGGCGCGAACAACGTTCACGTCGGCCCGTCTGATTATGTGCCGTGGTTGAGCGACCGCAAATGGTGTTACATCCGCATGGAAGGTACGACCTTCGGCGATGTGCCGCTCAACGTGGAAACCAAACTCGAAGTCTGGGACAGCCCCAATTCCGCCGGTGTCGTTATCGACGCGGTGCGCTGCGCCAAGATTGCCCTCGACCGCGGGCTGAGCGGCCCGATCATCGGCCCATCGTCTTACTTTTTCAAGACCCCGCCCAAGCAATTCCGCGACAACGTCTGCCGCGACATGGTGGAAGCCTACATCAAAGGCGAATCGAACGAGTAATCAGTAATCAGTTTCCAGTGATCGGTTTTGGGGACGTTTGCACTGAGCATACGTCCCCATTTTTTCAGGTAGAATTCAACTTATGATTCGACAAAGACACCCGTTTCTTTCCGCCCTCTTGCTGGCTGCCATTTTATTGAGCGCGTGCCGGCCCGCGCCTGCCACTGTTGACCCGAACACAGCAATGACCAAGGCCGTAGGCACAGCCTTCGCGTCCATCCAACAAACACAAGCCGCCGCGTCCACATCCACGCCAACGAACACTCCCATTCCCGCACCCACCGCCATTCGCACACCGCCAACTTTACCGTCAACGTTCGTGGCAAATTCACTCAATCCGCTCGACACGCCGCACACATACATTCAAGATAGTTGCCAATATCTCAAAGATAAATGGGCTTCCACCAATTCCGCACCCGGCACGATCGTGATGGTGGTGATGTTCCACTCCATTACCGACGACACAGTTTTAGCCGCCAATCAAATCAACTCCAAGGATCAGGAAAAGTTGATGAACGATCTGCATGATATGGGCTTTCAGGCCATTAACATGCAGCAACTTTCTGACTTCATGTATCACAACGCCAAAATCCCACAACGTTCTGTTCTGCTCGTTGTGGATGACCGCCATTTCGCAGCATACTTCACCACTCACTTCAAGCCTTTTTTTGAACAATGGGGTTGGCCTGTGGTCAATGCCTACATCGGCAAAGATGAACGTCCCGACTTGTGGGCAGAGAATACCGCGCTTGCCGCGGAAGGTTGGGTGGATTATCAGGCACATGGCGTAATCCATAACATCCCGATTACCGAAAGTTCATCCGACGATTATATTCTCAGCGAATTACAAGGTGCGATGACGGCCATTCAAACACATTACGGCAAGGCCCCCATTGCTTACATTTGGCCCGGCGGCGGATTCACTCCACATGCGGTACAAGTGGCCCGTCAGGTTGGATACAAACTTGGCTTCACCGTCAACCCGCGCGGACCATTGATGTTCAACTGGGTTCCGCTCGGCGATCAGGCCGACTCTCAACGCCCTTATTATCTGGCAGAGGGTCCGGCCAATGATCCGCTCATGGTATTGCCGCGTTATTGGGATACCGACGCCCGCGCTCATCTCGACGAGGTGCGGACAATCGGCAATCAGGCCGCGGACTACGCTCAACAAAACAAAGCCACCGAGATGGATTATTACAACATCATGTGCGCGCCGACGTTCGGAGCAATTCCGTAAAGTGTTTACAAGATGTAGTACGCGATATTGTGTATAGACCGCCCATGTTCAAGGCCTTTTCCATCCATCTCTTTGCCCAATATTCCGCCCTGCGAGCCAACATGACCACGGATTGTATCTTCTGCAAAATCGCCAATAGCGAAATCAAATCCAACATTGTTTATCGAGACGAACAAGTGACCGCTTTCCGTGACATCCATCCGGTTGGGCCAACGCATATACTGATTGTGCCGAACAAGCACATCGAATCGGTCAACAGGCTGAAGTCTGAGGATGAGGCATTGGTGGGGCACATGTTCACGGTGGCGAGTCAAATCGCCGTCGAAGAAGGCATCGCCGACAGCGGCTACCGTATCATCGCCAACACAGGCATCAACGGCGGTCAGACTATTTTTCACATGCACTTACATCTGATCGGTGGACAAAGAATGAAGCATCCAATGGGATAAAAAATGCAGGGGCGGATCGCGATCCGCCCCTGCATTTTCATTCGAAATATTTATTTTTTCAGCAAACCGCTTTGTCTAAGTTTGCTCTCAGGCTTGCGTAGACGAAGTGCATACCAACCGAGACCGATACCGCCGAGCAGTAAAAGTCCGCCGAGGAACCCAAGTACAGGCGAAGTGCCGCCGCCCGGATTGGTATTCCCAGGTTGAGCTACAGTGGTATCTTTGGATTGCGCACCGAAAGGCACAAAAGCGCGGTCGCCAGCCTTGACATCAATGGTACTTGTCAAAGCCATGGTCGGATTGTATTTATCAGGGATGGCCGCGCTGATGAGGTAATTGCCTTCGGGGACATCGGTAAAACACAGACCTTCATACGCGTTCGGATCTGAATTAATAACAGTCGTCAGGTTCTTGGAATATTTTCCGTTCGTCTCCGTCACACTGATCGCACCGCCGACAATGACCGGCTCAGTAAGCTCACGAATGCCATCACCGTTAATATCGTTGAAAAGCAGGACACAGATATCGGTCGTGCCGGTGAACGGTGTGGGCGTTATGGTCGGAGGCAGAGGCGTAGGCGAAGGTCCCGGCGTGGGAGACACGGCCGAAGGTCCGCCTGTGCCGATGAGTAATAACTCGCCCGGTATCAGCGTGCAATTTGCATCCAGCTTTGTATTGAGTTGCCGCAATTGTTCGACGGTGATCTGATGCAACAAGGCAATCCGAATACATGAATCACCGGCCTGCACCTGATAAAGAATGCGCCCGTCTGGCAATGGCGTATTGGTGGCAAATTGGACTCCCTGCGGTGAAGGCGCGGCTTGTGCCGGGAGCGAAATGCCAAACAGGACGAGAGCAATAAGAAAAAAGCCAATGACAACGATGGGGCGAAGTCTCATAATGAAAAATTATATCAGGAATCAAAATCAGCTGTCCTCACGAACCGCTGATTACTTCCCATATCTATTTCTGATCCCCGGCAGGAAATATTTATTGAAGAAAGCATCCTCATCATAGTCAGGTTTCCAGCCCCAATCTTTACGCGCAAGAGAGTCATCCACATCTTCCGGCCACGAGTCGACAATGCCCTGGCGGCGCGGGTTCGGTTCAAAAGTGATCTGCGCGCCGGGAAAAGCTTTCAGCGCACGATCACGGAATTTACCAGCCGTCATCGCAAATGCTGCCACGTTATAAATGATATGACTGAGATTTTCGCGCGGTGCATCGGTCAACATCAGCAGGGATTTGATTGCATCCGGCATCGCCATGAAGGAAATTTTTGTATCTTCGCGCACGAAGCACGCGTAGGGTTTTCCCTGCGCCGCGGCGTGCAGCATTTCAGGACCGTAATCACTCGTCCCGCCGCTGGGAAGGGTAAAGGCCGAGATCAGGCCGGGGAAACGGAGCGCGCGAAAGTCCAGCATGACCGGCGGCTTTTCGTCAAGATGACGCTGGCCGTTGAAACGACTGTAATACATCCCCAATTTTTCACAGTAAAGTTTATTGCATCCATACATGGTATGCGGCGCGTTGTATTCGTCTTCCTTCACACGTCCGGCCAATTTTTTCACATCAATGCCCGGCATTCCAAAAGCCGCAATCGAACTTGGAAATAAAAACTTCACAGCCTTGTTATATTTTTCCGAACGATAAGCCGCCAGCATCAGCAACTGCATCGTGCCCTCGACGTTGATGCGGTGCGCTTCTTCCGTCGCTATCTCGGCCTTCGACGAAAGCGAAGCCGCCAGATGAAAGATAACGTCAAAATCATAATCGTAAAAAGTTTTGATCTTATAAACCAGATCCCCCTGCACGTGCTCACTCACTAGGCTTTTAATCGTCTCCGGCAATGGTGCCATATCGGCGGTCACGACTCGGTAATCTCCCCGCTTCGATAGCTCCTGCACCAACGCCTGCCCGATCTCTCCACAGGCACCGGTAACCAGCACCGTCTTGTCAGTCATTGTTCACTCCTTGTGTGCTACAAAGTACTGCGCCAATCTCTAAAGAAGAATTTGATTTACCTCTTACCGTAGTAAAATCAGTTTAGAAATTGACGTAAAAAAAGCAGTAGAATATTATTATTGTACAACACCTCTCATTGAAAATTTTGCGCTGTTTGTCATCAATCAAAAATGATTTTCTCCCACTCAAAAACAAGATGTATCTTTTATAGGCTGATTATCTTGATCGGACTCATCGCAGGTCTGACCGGGTGCGCCAGCGTGGCGGACACATCCGTCATTGAACAATCTGCAACAGAAACTCCGTTTCCCTCCCCGACCATTGTCTGGTTCCCGCCTTCGGCCACAACTGGACCCCAGACCCTTTCCACCGCAGCTCCTACGCCCGAACAAAAACCCGGAGTCGGGAGCGCGATCTTCACTGACGATTTTTCCTCGCCCATTTTATGGAACACCGCCATCTCAGACCAAGCCACCGTCGATGTCAGCCGCAACCGCCTGACCATTGCCGCCCAACCCGGTATCTACATGTTGAGCATGCGGCAGGGCGTGACGTTGAGCAACTTCTACGCTGAGATCACAGCAAAACCCAGCTTGTGCCAGGGCAAGGATGACTATGGAATGCTCCTCCGTGCACCCAATAACGTGGCTTACTATCGCTTTGCCCTTTCATGCGATGGAACAGCGCGCGTCGAACGCATCAGCGTTGGAACACGCGAACCGCTCCAGTCACCCATGCCCAGCGGCGATGTCCCGCCCGGCGCGCCGGGAGAAGTTCGCATTGGCGTGTGGGCTGTCGGCTCTGAAATGCGATTCTTTTTGAATGACCGCTATCAATTCAGCGTGAACGATAAAAATTATCCGTCCGGCGCACTTGGCGTTTTTGCCCACGCCGCCGGAGATACTCCCGTCACCGTTACGTTTTCCGATTTGGTCATTTACGATGTGACTTATTCACCGCCAACGAAAACTCCATCCCCATAATGTCTTTGCGAGGAGCCGCTTCGCAGGCGACGAAGCAATCTGACGTTTGATGCTTATGTGAGATTGCCACGCCCACTCGCTTCGCTCGGAGCTCGCAATGACGATAAAATATAGTATGCCCAACAACAAACTCAACGATCTCGATTCAAAGACCTGGCTCAAATTCCAAAAATCATGGTTCATTCACAACCCGCCGCCGCGCAAGAAAGGCGTGCTGGTTCACCCAGCCAAATTCCCAGAGACGATGGCGCAGGATTTCATCGAATTTTTTACCAAGCGAAGCCAGACCGTGCTCGACCCAATGGCCGGCACCGGTTCGACTCTCATCGCCGCCCTGCGCGCCGGACGAAATTCCTACGGTATCGAATTGAACCCAAAGTACGCCGGGATCGCCGAACAGATTATCCAAGACGAACGAGTCACTCTCGGCGCACAGGCGGAAAACCTGATTTCCGAGATCATCAATGGAGATGCTTTAAAAGCAGCCAACTACAAACTGCCAACTGTCGACTACATTCTCACTTCGCCTCCCTACTGGGACATGTTGCATGCCAAAGGCGCCGAGACACAAAAGAAGCGCCGCACATCTTCCGAGACGGATGTTTTTTATTCAGATGATCCCAAAGATGTGGGTAACATTCACGATTACGAAAAATTTCTGGAAATGCTCGTTGAAATTTACACAGGCTTAAAACCCTTATTGCGCGAAAGGGCCTATCTCACCATCATCGTCAAGAACATTAAGAAGGGCGGAATGATCTATCCGCTGGCCTGGGATCTTGCACGCGAACTCGGCAAGGTCTATACGCTGAAAGATGAAAAACTCTGGTTACAAGATAATCAACCACTGGCGCCGTTCGGGCTGGGATCGGCGTGGGTAAGCAATACGTTCCATCATTATTGTCTTCAATTCAGAAATGACTTATGATGGATGCGATTAGAAAAGGACGACACGTCTTTGGGGCGGCGATCCTGTCGACTCTTCTGATCGTTGCAATCGGCGCGCTGACCAATTCGCTCGACATCCAAAAATACTCCTGGGATTTCCGCTACTACATTGCCATGGCTCAGAACGGATTCAACACGCCGCTAGCCAGTCCGTTTGCTTATCGCTATTTGACGCCATTTATCGTCTACGGATTGAATCATATTTTTGGCATCTCCATCGAAAACGGATTTAGAAGCATCGCCTATCTGGGGGCTTTTTTACAACTCGTTGGAATTTTTCTGTTCACATACTGGTTTACTCGTTCAACCAAAGGTGCGTATCTTGCACTGGTCATCACTGCCTTCTCCCTCTACAATGTCAAATTCCTGCTCTTCGATATTTATCGGCCTGATCATTTGGCTTATGCGCTCATTCTTCTTCAAACCTATTTCGCCTTCGAACGGAAATTCCTTCCGTTGTTTCTCATTACTTTGATCGCATCTCAAATCCGGGAATTCAACCTCATCCCATTGATCGCTTATCTCTTCGCATTTACGCACGAAAGAGATCGTTCAACCTTTATCAGAGAGATGATCATCTCCTCAATTGGACTCGCATTGGCAATCGGCCTTCCGAGAATCCTGATCCCGGCGGCGGAAAATTTTCAGTTCGCCGATCTGTCAACCGGCGGAATACTCAGAATAGTGATCGCACCCTTTATCCTGTCGCGGGACATGAATTTTATTTATTCACTGCTGGCTTATCTTTTGCCGACCTTGATGCTCATCAGTATCAAGGATGTGAAATCGATCGCGGCAAAGTTCAATGTTGAGGCAAGATCGTTTTTGATGATTTATAGCGGCCTGGTGCTGATATTTAGTTTTTTAGGCGGGACAGATTTTTACAGGTTTTCCACTTACTTATTCCTGCCTCAGGCAATCCTCCTTGGATTTATTTCGCAAACATTCACGAACCTGGAAATCAGCATCATGACCATTGCCGTCTTTATTTTTAATCGGATCTGGTTGCCTTTTCCAATCTCTTATGGCGATGTTTATTTGGATTTCTATGGGGCATTTGCAACACGATTTAACCTGGCCAGCCTTTCACGAATTATCGAATGTTCGGTTTTTGTAGTGATCGGCTTTCTTGTGAAACGACGCCCATCCATCATCAAGTCCAGGCCACCGCTGGCAACACAATGATTTCATCAAACGATTTCATCCGTCTGCCTTATACGCCCGATCTCACCGAAGGCGGCATCGCCTACGCCTGTCGCTCCCTGCCACATACCTATGATCGCATGGGCGGTTCGCCCTTCGAGCGTCTGCGGCGCATTGTGGCGGGCGTGGCTGTCGAGTTGGCTTTTCGACGCTATTTGTCACAGCAAAATATTCCTTTCGATATCAAGGGCGCAACACCTTTCACCGACCCTGACCGTTATGACGTTTCGCTCGGCGGGCATCGTTGCGACATCAAATCCTTCCTCATCACACATCGCGATCAGATCACGCTTCTTCATCGGGACCTCAGCCCGGCTCTGCAAGCCCCGGCTTTGGTTCCGCTCGATCAATATTCGCGCGATGGGCATGCCGATAACGATCTTTATCTTTTTGCATTTCTTACCGGATTAATTGCTGCCTCGCCGGATGACATGCAAAAAGCATCCGAAGCGGGACAACCCACCTACATGATCCACACTATGCCGAAAGCGTGGACGCGCCCGAATAACTGGATTCCGCTTGGGCGGCTGGTGCTGAAATCCGAATCAGATGAAACTCTGATGCTCGAAATCGGCGGCCAGGATTCGGGTCGAGACTTTGTGACGCGCTCCGTTGAACTTCCGCCGCACACACGCGTCGAAGTCGATGCAGATTTTTATTCGCTGGCTTACATCCACGTCAAATCCAGGCCGGGAGCACGATTGGGAATTTATTCTCCGTTGCAAAAAGAAACATACTTAATCGAGACGATTGCATGGAGCAATATCTGGGTATACGGTATGGATATTTATCTGGCGGGCTGGATCTCACGTGCAGATTTTCGACGTCAGGCAAATCTGGTCCATGAGGGAAGCCGCGTCTTTCAATACAACTTAACACGGACAAAGAATTTGGCCGTGCCTGTCTCCAGTCTAAAACCGCTGTCCGAATTATTCGAGCGCGTGCGCGATTGGGGGATGTAGTACAAGAAGGGGATGCTCATGCAAGTTAAGACTGCGTGACATTCTATAATAGGAGACGCCGTTGATAAAATTCAACGGCGTGTGCATTTAAGAAACCGCTCATTCAAATCTGGTACACTTTCTCTCATGTCAAAACGTACCAGATTAACAATCCTATTTGCCCTGGCTGGCATTTTCATCTTGAGCGTATTACTGTATCGAATTCCTGCGGTGAAAAGCCGCGTAGACTGGCGTTACTTCCGCATCACAACCTATCTTAACGGCATCATCCATCCGTTTAGCGCGGTGCCAACGGCGCTGGCGAACCCAACTGATCAAACCAGTGTGACTATCCCCACTGATCTCATAACTCCAACTCCGCTTTCCTTTACACCTCAAGCAGAAATTACAGCAACATCTACCGTCACCCCTCTTCCTGCGCAAGTCTCTTTGCCTGCACCGGCATTCGAGGACGAGAAAAAATTCCCCAACAATTGCGGACCTGCCACATTGACAATGGCCTTGCGCTTTTACGGTTGGACAGGGGATCAATTCGCCATCAGCAAAGTCATCAAGCCCAATCCCGATGACCGCAACGTCAACCCGGATGAGCTGGTGTGGTGGGTGCGAAATAATCCCGGCGGGTTGGGATTGCAGGCCGAGGCGCGTGTCAACGGAAATCTCACTGTGTTGAAAGAACTTTTAGCAGCGGGCTTTCCCGTCATGATCGAAGAGACGTTCATTTTTGATACAGCTTACTGGCCCAACGATGATTTATGGGCCGCGCATTATGTACTCCTGACCGGATACGATGATACAAAAAAAGAATTTATTATCCAGGATGCCTTCCACGGTCCCAATCTGACAGTTTCATACGACAAACTGGAACAGGATTGGGAACCGTTCAATCATCTTTATCTCATCGTCTATTTGCCCGATCAGGAACAGGGATTGCAAAACATTCTCGGTGCAGACTGGGATGCAAACATTAATCGTCAGAACGCGTTAACTGCCACTCAGGCCGCGACCGTTTCCAGCCCGAACGATTCGTTCGCCTGGTACAACTTCGGATCGAATCTGGTTTATTTCGAACGATACGAAGAAGCCGTTTCCGCTTACGATCAAGCGCGCAAGATCGGTCTTCCTCAGCGTATGATGCGTTACTCCTTCGGTCCGTTCCTGGCCGACTTCTATACCAATCGCATTGATGATCTATTGGTCATCACAAAAGACACATTAGACAAAGCATACAGCAACGGCAAGAAGTGGTCTGAAGAAGCATGGCTTTGGAAAGGCTGGGCATTCTATCGCCAAGGAAAAATCACAGATGCGATCAACGCTTGGAAGGTTGCCATTGACCTTCATCCAAATTATTGCGACGCGCAAAACGCGATCAGCTTTGTACAAGGAACTACTCCGCCCGCGTTTTGTATTCCGTAAAAAAAGAGCCGCCGATTTCTCGGCGGCTCTTTTTATATTTCCTGAAAACTATATCCTCCCGGCCAGGTTTGAATCAAATAAGGCTGTTTGCCCGAATCCATTTCCATTTTTTTTCGCAAACGATATATAACATTTTTTAATACTGCCACGTCGCCTCCTACACCCCACACTGTTTGCATGATCTCTTCATTCTTGAAAACATAACCCGGATGGCTCGTCAATAGATGCAATAGACGGAATTCCAGATTCGTCAACTTGATCTCACCTCCATCCGGTTCAAGTGCGGACCGGCGGGCCGGGTCCAGTTTCAATTTGCCTGCTCGCACCGGATTCATCGGCACGGACCAACTGCGCCGCGCCCAAGCCACGATCTTTGCCAAAAAGATGGCCGGGCTGATCGGCTTAACGACGCACTCATCCACACCATTTTGGTAGGCTTCAAGGATTTCCATTTCATTGTTGGCAGGCAGGAAAAGCAAAATGGGGCTGGCACTAAGTGCGCGAAATTTCCTGCAAAGTTCCATCCTCTGTGTATGTGGAGCATTCACGTCAATGACAATGAGATCCGGGATCTCCTCCATCGAACGTTCCATGGCTCTCTGCACAGATGTCTCAAGAATTGCAACCAATCCCTTTTCCCGAATAATATAGCCCCAAATTGGTGCGGTCGCATCCTGGTCGCAGATTACAAAAACTCTATGTGATATGCTCGAATCCGAATCAGTGATAGAAGGCAAAATAGTCATTTTGAAGAATTCCTTTCTTGCTATTATACGGTAATATCGTTTATAATGGTAATATAAAGTCACAAAAACTTACTGAATTATGACCTTTAGGGGATAGGAAATTTGTCCCATGTTCGTATACTGAGGCCAGAATTCAACGATAAAAAGGAGACTTTGAATGAAAAAATTATTCCCCATCCTAGTGGCGCTGGCTCTCATCAGCACCGCCTGCCAATTGGGTGGCAGTCAGGCACAGCCCACACCTCTGTCTGTTCCGACTGCCTTCCCAACTAATCCCGTTGTATTAAATCCAACAGCCCAGCCATCAGGCAATAACCAGGCTGCCGGAAGCGAGCGCACTTCCGCCGATGGAATGACTGAAATCTCGATCCCGGCGGGCACCTTCCAAATGGGTGGTATAGATCCAGCCGCATCAGATAACGAAAAGCCGGTCCATAAAGTGACTATGCATGCCTTCTGGATGGACAAATTCGAAGTCACTAATGCGATGTATGGACAATGCATAAAGGCGGGTGTGTGCGCTCCTCCGCAAGCCCTTAAGTCCGAGACCCGCGCTTCATACTTTAATAACCCCGATTTCAATGATTATCCTGTAGTTGAAGTAACTTGGGGCGATGCAGACGCCTACTGCAAGTGGGCTGGTCGCCATCTTCCCTCCGAAGCAGAATGGGAGCGCGCTGCCCGCGGCGATAGCATCAACACCTATCCGTGGGGCGATCAACGCCCTGACGCCACGCTCGCCAACTTCAATTATCAGCTTGGCGATACGGCCCGCGTCGGTTCCTACCCTGCAGGTGCCAGCCAATTTGGAGTCATGGACATGGCTGGCAATGTGGCTGAGTGGGTAAATGATTATTATAATGGAAACTATTATGCAAATGGCCCCGCTACCAATCCAAGCGGCCCAATCGCCCGTTCTGCTTACTTCGCTCGTGTCGTGCGTGGTGGTACGTTTGCAGATGCTGCAAGAGATATTCGCCTGTCCAAACGTTCGCAAGTGACAGGTTCAAACCTGCAAGCTGACCCAGGTTCAACTGCTTTCTTCGGCGATTTCTCCCCTCGAATTGGCTTCCGTTGCGCTTCAGACAACTAATAAACAATATTCAGTATTTAGAAATGTTGGGCTGTCCTTTGTGGACAGCCCTTTTTATTAATTGAACTCGTTCCAGTTTCAGCTCGAAGGAGCACTTCGAGCTAGGTGTTATTGACACACCGTTTCCTTTGCGGTATCATACCGTGCGCATCATGGCCGACTAGCTCAATGGTAGAGCAGTTGCCTCTTAAGCAATTGGTTCAGGGTTCGAGTCCCTGGTCGGTCACACGAAAACATCCCTCAAGTAGAGGGATGTTTGTTGTACCTTCAGCAGATATGCTTATGCTGAAGCGAAAGCCGCACCAGTATTCATCGTTGATATAAAGCCGAGTAAAAAGGATATGGAGACTGAATTCAATCTCCACATCCTTTTTTATTTATAATTCGCTTGATCTCTTTGCGATCCGATCCTTGATCCTCGCCATGAACTCGGCTAGTGGAATATTATTCTGTTGTGAGCCATCTCGCACACGCAGAGAAACTTGTCCAGCCTTCATCTCGTTCTCGCCAACAACCAACATATACGGCACTTTCATCAACTGCGCCGAACGGATTTTAGCATTCATGCGCTGGGCACTGATGTCTGCGCTGACGCGGACACCCTGCTCGCGCAATTGCTTTACGATCTGTTGAGCGTACTCATTCTGTCCGTCCGTAATTGGGATGATACGCACCTGCTCCGGGCACAGCCAAACCGGGAAGTTGCCCGCGTAATGCTCGATCAGGAATCCGATCATGCGCTCATGCGTTGAAAGCGGTGCGCGGTGTATGCACAACGGCACTTCTTCGTTGCCCTCCTTGTTCGTGAACTTCAAATCGAAACGGGCAGGCTGGGCAAAATCCACTTGATTCGTCGCCAGCGTGAATTCCTTGCCAATCGCGCTCCAAATCTGGACGTCGATCTTCGGACCGTAGAAGGCGGCTTCGTCTTCCACTTCCACGAAAGGCACGTTGCCATTTATCATGGCACGGCGCACCATATCCTCCGTCTTGACCCACAGACGCTCATTATCCACGTATTTCTTGCCGAGTCCCGCCTTGCTGTGAAGCGAGAGGCGCATGATATATTTCTCAATACCGAACAATTTAAAATACTTATGGTACAACGCGATCACACCCATGAATTCCTGCTCGAATTGTTCCTCGGCGCAGTACAGATGGGCATCGTTCATCTGCATTGAGCGCACGCGCATCAGACCGAACAACTCGCCGGATTTCTCATAGCGGTAACACGTACCATACTCCGCCAAGCGGATCGGTAAGTCGCGGTATGAGTGCGGCTTGGCGCCGAAAATCTTGTGGTGCATCGGGCAGTTCATCGGCTTGACGTAATACTTCACGCCCTCCAGTTCCATCGGCGGGTACATGCTCTCGGCATAGTATGGCAGGTGCCCTGATCTCAGAAACAAATCTTCTTTCGTCAGATTGGGAGTACGCACGCGCGAGTAACCAGCCTGGTCTTCCGTTTCTTTAGCCAGCTTCTCCAACTCCTCAATCATCACGCCGCCATTCGGAAGCCAAAGCGGCAAGCCCGGGCCGACTTCCTCATCGAAGATAAAAATCTCCAACTCTTTGCCCAACTTGCGGTGATCGCGCTTCTTGGCTTCTTCCAACTGCCAGAGATAATCCTTGAGCTGTTGCTCCGACTCCCAGGCCGTGCCATAGATGCGCTGCAGCATCTTATTCTTCTCATCGCCGCGCCAATACGCACCCGCCACCGACATCAGTTTAACGGCGGTCGGCTTGATCTGGCGCGTGTTATCGACGTGCGGCCCCCGGCACAAGTCCGTGAAAGTATCCTGCTGATAAATGGAAATAACCGGTTTCTCTTCGAGCGGTTCACCATATTCATCGAGTCCGCCTTTTTCGAGTCCATCAATTAATTCAAGTTTATAAGGCTGGTCTGCAAAGATCTTGCGTGCCTCTTCCGCCGAAACGATTGTCTTCTTGAACTCGAATCCGCCCTGGATGATGCCGCGCATGCGCTTTTCGATTTTCTCCAAATCTTCAGGCGTCAGATTGCGCGGCAGATCAAAGTCATAATAAAAACCATTCTCGACGGGCGGGCCGATGGTAACCTTGCCATCCGGGAAAAGCTCCAACACGGCCTGTGCCATGATGTGCGCCGCCGAATGACGGATCTTATAAAGCTGGGACTCTTCGTATTTTTCTTGAACCTGTTGTGCCATTTTCGCTTCCTTTCTTTACATTATGCCTGCCACCGTTTCGATTGATGACTCTTCCTTTGACGGTGGACGATGGACAGTTGACCGCATTATCCATCGTCCACGGTCTATCGTCCGAAAAATAAAAACTCTCGCCCGAAAACGGGGCGGGAGTTTTGCTCACGCGGTTCCACCCGATTTATGTCTTACGACATATCTCATTGAGCCGATAACGGAGCTATCCGTTCCACTTACTTGCCAACAGCTAATTGCTGAAAGCTTTCTGTTTTATGCTCGCGGGTGGTTTTCAGCGGTTGTTTCTGGAACAGGCTCTCAATCTAGACCCGTTCTCTCTGTCAGAAACGGAAACCACTTACTCGTCCCGGTCGACGCGATTTTATTGATTACTGAACATTGGTCACTGTTGACTGACCAAGTGGGCGGAATAGGGCTCGAACCTACGACCTCTGCTATGTCAAAGCAGTGCTCTAACCAACTGAGCTACCCGCCCGAGAGAGCAACATTATAACGAGGGTCTACGGTTTTGACAATAGAACAAATCTGAGACTTCTCCAATCTTACTGTTTTTAAATTTCAAGTAATTATTGTGACGTTAGATAGAAGTAATCTCGCGAGTGTGCGACGAGATAAAGGGTTGGATCGCTCTCCATTTGATCTAGCAATTGGACGGCCTTCAGTGGCGAATTTGGTTTATCAGTGGACTGATAAGTAACGAAGTGAGCATAATGCTGGTTGATATCCAATTGCATGGCGTTGTACGCCCCGGCATCTCGTAAGGCCTGGGTCAAGGTTTCAACCGTCGTCCCATTTCCAACGGCATAAATCAAGTAGCGTCCATCCTGTGTAATACCCAGTCCGGTCCGCCAGGTAATTTCTTTATTGCCAATCGTGTTTCCCCAAATTGTGCGGTTATCAACAGAAACTTGCGGATTGAGCTGTCCGTTTTGGATAATGAGTGGACAGTTTTGCCGGAAGGCAACTATATCTGCCGATGGAAGGATATCCTGTCCCCACGCGCCAATTTGAACATGACCATCGCGATAGATGGCAACGGTCGCTATACCAAGGATTGGTGGAAGCAAAGTAACTCCATTGACCATCATTCCATAATGTCCATTGACTGCTTTAAAGCCGCCGTTGAAGCCTGCAACAAGATTGCTTTGATCAGCCACCGGCATCAACCCCAGACTTGGAATCGCATTGATAACATCCTTTGTGTGGGATGGCTCGAGGAAACCGGGCTCCATGTGAAGTTTTAATTTCAAGAGATCAATGCGGACAAGTGCGATCCCGGCATAGGGACGTTGCGGATCCAGTGATAACAATGCCTGAGCCATCACGGGCGAACCGCTTACTGTCGGACCGTAAGCCTGCCAGCCGATCTGTGGCGGCGCGCTGACTGCGTTATTCCCCGTTAAAAGCAGCGCCTCTTGAGATGTTGATGCCACACTGGTCGCCTGTCCCTGCCCTGTGGGGGAATTCTGCCCCACATTATTTTGCGACAGGCTGATTCCTTTTTGTCCGCCGTTGTGAGCGGATAGAAATTGGTTGATGGTATCCTGTATGCGGAATGATATGCTTTCAAGTCCGGCTACCGGCTGAGGCCCAGCCACCGACCTTACCACATCGGCTATTTGTGCGCCAGCAGCCGGTGAGACTGCGGGCACAATTGCAATGATGCCAAATAACCCTGCAAATAATAATGCCACGGTGCCAATTAATTTTGCCCCCCAACGTTTTGTAAGTGTCTTTTCTCGACCTGAAATTTGATACATTCAAAACTCTCCAGCTTATATAAATCCGGCTACTTTCCTTTGTTGGATACAAGGAGCAGGCTGATGAGTATCTTACCTGTCACAGATGAACACTGCATGAATTTAAAATTTATTCTGTATTAATGATTTGATTCGTGCACAATTTCATTTTAAAGTCGTTCCTGCCAGGGTGCTATAATCTCCCCTGTTCTCTATCTATAAAAGGGAAACAAATAATGTTGAAGTTAAGACAAATACTTTTACTGATACTCATATTTGGACTTGCGGCTTGTAGCATCCCAAAACCAACGGCTATAGGAGTTTTACCTTCGCCTGTTACAGTTACGCAAACAACTTTAGTTCCAACCGTAGAAGCGCCAACGCCTGCCCCTTCCGAAACTGCGACAGAAATCCCCTTCCCTTCTCCAACGCCCGGCCTTGCGGCCTTAAACAACGACGATCTTAAATCGCAGATAGATCGACTAGCCGCATCATTCCTTGAACAGGGACAAACTCCGGGGCTTGGAATCGCTGTCGTTATCCGCAGCCCGCAAACGGGCCAATTGGAAGCGATGTTGTTGAACTACGGCACCACAGCTAAAGATCGCGGACTATCTGTAACTTCAGACACAGTCTATGAGATCGGGTCGATCACAAAAATTTTCACCGGCATCCTGCTCGCCGAAGCAGTCAACGCGGGCAAAGTCAAGTTCGATGATCCGATTCAAAAATATCTTCCGCCCGGCATTCAAGCGCCGACGTATAACGATATTCCGATCACATTGGTTAATCTGGCAACCCATCACGCTTCCCTGCCGCGCGACCTTGATTCCGATAATCTCCCCGATCTTTATAACTGGTTGAATAATTATCAACTTACCCGGGCGCCCGGTTCGAAATATAGCTATTCCAATCTGGGTTATTCTTTGCTCGGTGATATTCTTGCGCGGCTTTCAGGAAATGACTTTGGCATACTTGAGTATGAATCGCTCAGTCAGCCCTTGGGATTGATGGATACCAGCGAAACTTTATCGGACGATCAAAAAAACAGATTAGCCCAAGGTTATACAGGCGATGGCGCACTCGCGACTTACTTTCCTGATTCAGGCGCGATGAGTAGTGCAGGATATTTACGTTCCACCCTCAACGATATGACCCAATTCCTGGTTGACAACATGCAGCCGGATTCCACTCCCCTGGCATCTTCAATAAGACTCGCTCAAATGACGATTGCAGATGGACAGGAACCGGGTTCTGGCACAGGTTTAGGCTGGGAAATAGATCGTCCGAACACGCCCAGTGAAAGAGTCTGGAAAGGCGGCGGAACACCCGGCTTCACAACTTATATTTCTTTTGCCAAAGATGGCAGTTCCGGTTTTGTATTATTGACGAACGGACAATATGTCAATTATCTCGTGCCAACTATGCTTCAACTATTGGGCGAGAATGGCAACTAAAGTGGGTGGGGTTGCACGTAGAATATTTGTGCTATACTTTGCCCATGTCCCCCGTTATCCGTGCTTCTGAGATCGGTTCCTATCTTTATTGCCGACGCGCCTGGTGGTATCACAAGCAGGGCGTGGAATCAGAGAACCAGGCTGAACTCGCAACCGGAACTGAACTCCATCGCCAGCACGGGCGCAAGATCATCGCGGCGGGTCTTCTCCGGACCTTGAGTCTGATCCTGTTGCTCGCGGCTTTTATTTTGCTGGTAACTTATCTTGCCAATCTGTTTTTGAAATAGAGGCAGTATGTCCATCTTGAATCGCATTGCTTATTTTCAAAATCGCCGTGATGAGGTGCCGAATCAGCAGCTTGCGCGTGATCTTGCTGCCCAAAAAGATAAAATCGGCATTCGCGAAATTGCCGAAAATCTTTGGAGCAAGGATAAAAACATTCAAGCCGATTGCATCAAAGTTTTATACGAAGTCGGTTACATTAACCCGGCCTTGATTGCCGATTACACCGAAGATTTCATCAAGCTATTGAAAAATAAAAATAATCGACTCGTGTGGGGCGGGATGATCGCTCTTGGCACGGTTGCTGAAATAAAAGCCGACATTGTTTTTGCGCATCTGGCTGAAATCCAAAAAGCCATGGACGCAGGCTCGGTCATCACGATGGACAACGGCGTACTGGCTTTGGCACGTGCTGCGTCAAGGAATGAAAAATATAACAAATCCATTTTCCCATATTTGCTCGGTCATTTAAAAACCTGCCGTCCAAAAGACGTTGCCCAGCACTCCGAAAAAACTTTGCCCGCTGTAAATTCATCGAACAAAAAACAATTTGTCAATGCGCTAGAAAAACGGGCGGAGGATCTATCGGGTTCAGGTTTGGGGCGAGTGAAGAAGGTTATAAAAGAAGCTGAGAGACGTTAACCAATCAATGGATATTATGCTTTACATTGCCGTCTTCTTATTCATCTTCGCGTTTATCTTTTTCTTTCAAGGGAATCGTCAGCAAAAGGAAGCCGGTTTGCCGGGCGGACGCGTCATCTACACCGACACGCGTGCCTGGGACGAAGTGGAGAAGCCGCTCTTTTATCAGGAATTGGGATTGGCCGGCAAACCGGATTATCTCGTCGAGCAAAATGGCCGCATCATCCCGGTCGAAGTTAAAACGGGCCGCACGCCCGAAGCGCCGTATGATTCGCACATCTTTCAGGTTGCCGCCTATTGTCTGCTAGTGGAAAAGACTTATGGCAAACGTCCGCCGTATGGGATCATCCATTATCCCAACCGTGACTTCGCCGTGGATTACACTTCCGCGCTTGAGTCTTCCCTGCTCGATCTTTTAGCCGAATTAAAACGCGACGAAACGCGCACCAACGTTCAGCGTTCACACGATGACGCGGCGCGCTGTCGCAAGTGTGGATTCAGGAAAGTATGTGACCAGAGTTTAGCTTGATAGGATGGGAGTGTATAATATTTCAAATGTCTGAGCCATTCAACCCAAAGCGCCCTGTTGTCGTTTCATATCCGAAGATGCCGGATGCTTTCGCCGAAGCGGATTTAATCGTCCGGTTTTTGAAGGAAAAAGGCTTCGATACTTTGCAGGGTTCCTTGTACGATGAAGATCTGCGGCGACGCGTAAAAAGCGGCGAGTTCGATATGCTGATCGCGGTCGGCGGCGATGGGACCATGCTGCGGGCGGGACATTTATGTGCGCCCTGCGGCGTCCCCATTTTGGGAATCAATCTCGGACGGCTCGGCTTCCTGATCCAGATCGAACGCGATGAATGGCATCCGATGCTGGAGCGGCTTTTCAACGGCGAAGCCTGGATCGAGAATCGCATGATGATCCAGGCCGAACATGTGCGGGCTGGGGAAGTGCTGGGACACTGGCACGCGCTGAACGAAGCCGTGGTCAGCCGTGGACAGAATTTGCGTCCGGTGCGCCTCACAGCCAGCGTGGATGGACGCGTACTTACGACCTACGTTTGCGATGGCCTGATCGCGGCCACACCGACCGGTTCAACTGCCTACGCGTTAGCCGCGGGCGGACCGATCCTTCCACCTGACCTTCGCAACATTTTGATCGTCCCGATTGCGCCACACTTATCTGTGGACCGCGCCGTCGTTTTGGCCGAAGGTTCATCGGTCAGCATTATTGTGAAGAGCGAGAACGCGGTTGTCAGCGTGGATGGACAGCCGCCGTTGCCACTAGCCGAAGACGATCATGTGGATGTGCGTGCCGCTGAATACGCCGCGCAATTTGTCCGTTTTGGAGATCCGGGTTACTTCTATCGCAACCTCAACGCCCATATGAATCAACCCCACTTGTAGAGAAAAAACGATGACTAACGCCGACAATCTGTTTTGCTACGTTCACCCGAATCGCCCGACGACTTTGCGCTGTAATCGTTGCGAACGTCCGATCTGCGCGCAATGCGCCGTCCGCACGCCGACCGGTTATCGCTGCAAGGAATGTGTGAAATCGCAACAAAAGATTTTCGATACTGCCGTCTGGTACGACTATGTCGCGGCCTTCGTTGTCGGCGCGATTGGTTCGGGGATTGCCAGCGTGCTGGTGCTGGTGGTCAGCGGATTTTTCTTTGGTTTGCTTGTCCTGTTTATCGCTCCCGGCGCAGGCGCGGTGATTGGTAACCTCATCCTGCGCTTTATCAAAAATAGACGTTCGCGTCTGCTGTTCACCACTGCCGCAGTGGGCATCGTGGCTGGCGGAATACCCGCCCTGCTCATGTTCACCCTGCCTGCCGTTCTTATGATTTTTTCAAGCGGCATTCAAGGTCTTGGCACTCTCCTGCCCGCAATCTGGCAGGTCGTTTATCTGGTAATGGCCGTGCCCGCCGCGTACACACAAATTTCCGGCATTCGTATTGGTGGATAGCGAGAGCGTATGCTGACCGAACTCCACATTCAAAACTTCGCCATCATTGACAAACTCAATCTTAAACTTGGCCCCGGCCTCATCATTCTGACCGGTGAGACCGGCGCGGGCAAATCCATCATCCTTGATGCAGTGGATGTGATGGTGGGCGGCCGCGCCGATGCCACGATGGTCAGGGCTGAGGCGGACAATGCCTTCGTCGAAGGCGTGTTCCAGCTCAAGGGTCCGGAAAAAGAAGCGGTGCAACTCATCCTCAAGCGTGAAGACTTGTTAGATGATCCCAACTATGTGACCTTGACGCGCGAGATCCGCCGCGAAGGACGAAGCACCGCCCGCGTCAATGGCCGGACTGCGGGCGTGTCGCTGCTCAAGGAAATTGGCGCGGCGCTGGTGGATATCCACGGCCAATCTGAACATTTATCTCTGCTCGACTGGCACGCGCATCTCGGTTTGTTGGATCGTTACGCTGACATCGCAAAGCCGCTCAGTGAATATCGTCAGTCTTATCAAAAATTGCTGACCATCCGCCGCGAGTTGAACGAATTGCGCGCCGCGCAAGCGGACGCCGACCGCCGTCTCGAAATGCTGACTTTCCAAGCCGACGAAATTGAATCGGCCAAACTTAAACCCGGCGAAGAAGATGACTTGCGCAAAGAGAGAGATCGTCTGGCAAATGCCGAATCACTGGCACAGTACGCGCAACACGCGCTGGAAGTTTTGGATGAAGGCTCGCAGGAAACTACCGCGGCCAGTGATTTGATCGGCCAGGCCGCGCAGGCCTTGGCCGCGCTTGCAAAAATTGACAAGGCGCAGGAAGAACTTGCGAATCAAGCCGCGATCTTGGAAGATACACTTGCGGATCTCGTCCGCAGTTTGCGGAATTATTTGGATGAGATCGAATTCAACCCAAAACGTTTGGATGAAGTTGAAGAACGCTTGAATCTCATCCATCATCTGACGCGCAAATATGGCGGAAGCATTCAGGCCGTGATCGCCTTCGGTGCGGACGCGCGCAAGCAGTTGGAAACTATTTCCAACGCGGGCGAACGCATCGGCGTGTTGGAAGCGGAAGAAAATAAATTACTTCAGACTTTATCGAAACATGGTCAGGCACTTTCAGACAAACGCAAATCATCCGCGGAAAAATTAGGCAAAGCCATCGAAATTGAACTCGATGATCTCAAAATGGCCGCCGCCCGCTTTGGCGTCGACTTTCAGACTCGTCCCGACCCGAACGGCATTCCACTGGCTGACGATGCACGTGTGGCTTTCGACCAGAACGGTCTCGACCGTGTTGAATTTTTGGTTGCGCCGAATCCCGGTGAAGGACTCAAGCCGCTGGCGAAGATCGCCTCCGGCGGTGAGACTTCGCGCTTGATGCTGGCCTTAAAAAATATCCTCGCCAGCGCGGACCAAATTCCGTCGCTGATCTTCGATGAAATTGATCAAGGCATCGGCGGCCGCGTCGGCCTGATCGTTGGATTCAAACTCTGGCATCTGGGACGCACTCATCAGGTTTTCTGCGTGACGCATCTTCCGCAATTGGCAGCTTTCGGCGACCAGCATTATCAAGTCCAAAAATTAATTCAAGGCAACCGCACGTTGACTCGCGTCGAACGGCTGGACGGCGAGCCGCAACTGCTCGAACTCTCGCAGATGCTCGGCGAAGTGGGCGAAGGCACGCTCCGCTCCGCGCATGAGTTGATGCAGACTGCGCGGCAGATGACGAAGAGTGGGAAGTAATTTTGGTTCCGTAATAGGGAGAAACATGCTAAAGCTAAAAACAACTCAGGCCCAAGCACAAATAATTGTGGCCATTATTGGCCTTGTTGGCATAATAATCACGGGCATTTTTTTAGTTCAAGCAGCCAAAGAACCCATATTGCTGTCAATTCAGTTAACCCAAAATGCTAACTTAACTTCGGTAGCTCAATCCGCCACACAGGTAACCAGTACGTTAGTTCCTTCGGCAATTCAAACTGCAACAGAAAGTAATTTGCCTATAACTCCTTTAATTATTCGCCAAGATTGTTTTGATCAATCGCTTTGGATGCCTTATAAAAAAGATTCTAATTCTTCGACATCTGAAAAAGGTTGTTTGAATCTCTCAACTTGGGGATTCTTTGCAAGAGACAACGGTCTTTTAATATTCCCAGACTACCCTTTACCAGCAGGTCAATTTCATGGCATATATACACCAATCTCTAACTATATAACTAATTCTGCCAAAGCAGAAATTCGATTCAAAATTCAAATTGAGAAAATTGATGTTGCCAGTGATAGATCTGCTAATATCGGAATTGGCATAATAAATTTAGACCCGCCCGGTCTAGCATCGAGTAGGCTCATTTTTTATCACTATATCCCTCAAGTCTCGTCTTCTAACATCGACCTAAATATTGGAATTGATGGGAATTATGATGATGCCTTACCATATTCCCTTGCAATTTCGTCTTCTCAAGAAGTAACCCTTATCATCGATGGCCCTGTTTTGACCGTAGTAATTGATGGGCACACTCTCAGCAATATTATAAAAATTCCATTTGAAAAACGGGCGCTTTGGATTAGTTATTCGCTTCCTCAAGGCGGTTTAATGAAAGCCAATATTTATGATCTAGAAATTGGGCAACCATGATTTTGTTTTAGTTGTTCAATCTCCTTTTGTATCAAATTGTTTTCCTTGCTATAGAACAGGATTGTAGCAACTCTACATTTTCAAATGGCAAACAAAAAATTCGCGGATAATTTTTTAGAGCGCGGACTTTTAGTCCGCGCTTTGTTTTTGCATGTGCGAACTCAAGTCCGCATTCCCAATAAAACAAAAAAAACGTGTCGCTTCGTGCAATTCGCGGACAAGCTTTTTAATATCTTTCCCGAACGAACATGCCAGACAAAATTTATCTGGCGTCATTTTTTATGTGACTCTCATCCTCACCTTGTAAAATCTACATTGGCACATTTGCCTCGAAAAGTACAACAAATTATCTTGGAGGAAAAATGGCGATAAAAAGATGGATGTATCGTGGGGGGCGCCCGAACCAATTAACCAAAATAATAAATGCGGGCTGGGCAATACTTCACACCCTGGGACTTTATCCAAACCGTTTTGTCACGCTGGAAGTAGTGGGGAGACAATCAGGAAAAACGATCAGTTTTCCGCTGGCAATGACAGTCATGAACGGAGGAGATACCTCGTGTCCATGTTGGGAGAGGAAACGAACTGGGTGCGAAACGTCAAGGCGGCAGGCGGAAAAGCGCGGCTCAGACACGGAATCAGCGAGCAAGTTCTCCTGACAGAAGTAGATGTCAACCAGAGAGCGCCGATCTTGAAGGCATATTTACAGCTTGCACCCGGAGCGCGTCCGCATATACCAGTGAGCAAAGATGCACCAGTTTCAGAGTTTGAAAAAATAACATCGAAGTATCTGGTATTTAGAGTGGAAACAATAAAATAACAAACCTGCTCGACAAAGCATGCGCTTGGAAAAGTAAACCAAGCACTTCACACAACCGTCTCTATACTCAAGACGGTTGCTGTTTTTTATTATTTGACTCTCATCCTTCCTTTGTAAAATCTATATAAATCTACATTGACGCATTTGCCCCGAAAAGTACAATTCAGCGTCAGAGTCGAGGGCGCAAACGCCCTTGCTATGTTTAAGAACAAAGGCAATTATGCAGCAATTTATTTTTCGATCAAAAGATAGAAACATCATCAGGTGGACCATATGAGCGAAGATTGGCTTTCGCTGAGCGGCGCGGCGGAACTGCTCGGCGTCCACCCCAGCACCGTGCGCTTGTGGTCGAACAAAGGCTTATTGCCGGTGCAGATCACTAAAGGTGGGCATCGCCGCTATAAACGCGTCGATGTGGAATTGTGGGCCGAACATGCCCGCAAACGCAGCGATATCGCGCCCGAAGCAATGATGCAATCCGCGGTGCGGAATGTCCGTTTGCGCATCACCGAGGGGAAACTTGAAGCCGAGGCCTGGTATCAAAAATTGGATCAGGAAGCGCGCATGCAATATCGTCGCAGCGCTCATATGCTTTTTCAGGGACTGATGTCCTACATCGCGGCCAATGGACAGGACGCGTCCTCCGAAGTCCACGCCATTGGATATGAATACGCTTCTCGTGCCCATCGTTTCGGATTGAGCAGTCTCGAAGCGGTGCGGGCATTTTTATTTTTCCGCGACGTTTTACTAGAATCGATCATTAGCGTTTATCAGGATGCCAACATCCCATCCGGGCAGGCCTGGGGCGAGATGCTGCATCAAGTGCACACATTTACAGATTTGATTCTGTTAAATCTGCTTGAAACTTTTCAATTGCTGGAGATGGTTTAATGAAAAAATCAAATCAGTCCAAGCGATTTGATCCGTCCTTTTGGACGGAAAAACTGGTCCCGGTTTTGCTTGGCTTGCTGGTGTTGATCCTGCTGGCCGTGCTCGTCATTCTTGTCATGTCGCTGTTGGGTCTCACACCCGGCGCATAATTTTTCGTTTGGAGATAACATGAACTACATACCCTATCTTTCCACCATCATTACTTTTGCTTTCGTCGTGGCAGTCTTCATCCGCTATCGTCAGCGCGGCGGCATTCATCTTTTGCTGTGGTCCATCGGTTTGCTTTTTTATGGAATCGGGACACTCACCGAAGTCATCCTCGGTCTGACCTTCAACAGTCTTATCGTCAAGATCTGGTATTTGACTGGTGCAATGCTGACCGCTGCCTGGCTCGGAATGGGTTCCGTCCATTTGCTGATCCGCAAAGGCAACACGGCTCAAATCCTGACCTGGGTGCTGGCCGCCGTTTCGGCGCTTGCGATTCTACTTGTGCTTGTCGCCCCGACTTCATCTCCAAACTTCAACACAGCCAAAACAGTCTCGGAACAATATAAAGAAATCTTCGCTCGCAGCGGCTTCATTATTTTGTTGACTATCCTTTTGAACATCTACGGCACGCTGACATTGGTCGGCGGCGCGATCTATTCCGCATTTCTTTTCTGGCGCAAGAAAGTTCTCGCCAACCGCATGTTCGGGAATATTCTCATCGCGGCGGGTGCGCTTGCTCCCGCCACCGGTGGAACTTTTATCAAGGCCGGTCTTACCGACCTGCTTTACCTCAGCGAATTTGTCGGCGCGATCCTGATGTTCATTGGCTTCATGCTGGCGACATCGGGTAAATCTGAATCAGCTGAATAATTTAACATGATCGGAGTGCGGCGACTCCTGTCGTCGCAACCGAAGTCTGGAGACTTCGGACTCCTTTTGACTTCAATTAAAGCGACAGTCAATTGACTGTCGCTTCTTTTTTAGATTTATAATCATCACATGAACAACATTCTTGATCTACCCTTCGTGCTTGAGACCCGGCGTAACCATGCGCTCGAACATGCCACGCTGCATGTGCTGGCCGAGAAATATCCAAACCAGCACATGGCTGGACATTCCAACCCGACCGGCTTCTTCATCCTCGGCGACTTCCCCATCGACAAGGTTCAATCCGCGGTGACCCAGGCGTTGACGCGTCTGCGCGCCGGTGAAAGCGGACTCGCTATCCACGCCGGGTGCGGGACCAACCTCGCCACCACTGCGCTTCTGGCCGGGACCTTTGCCTGGTTCGCGCTTCGAGGAGCGCGTTCCACCCTCGGGCGGATTCTGCGCCTGCCGTTCGCGGTCGCGTTTGCGCTGACGGGCTTCGCACTCAGCCAGCCGCTCGGTCCCATCCTTCAGCAAAAGATTACCACCGATGCCGACATGGGGAATCTTCAACTTGTTGAGGTTCGCCCGTCCATGCATGGACGCGTCACCGCACATCGCATAATTACACACATGTAGGGGCACAGCGACGCTGTGCCCCTACCACGCGATTTATGTCTAACATCACCTTTCTCTTCGGCAATGACGAATTTGCCATCTCGCGTAAACTCGCTGAATTTGCCGCAGACTTTCCCGATCCCACCAGCGCGGACATGAACACGGCGCGCCTTGAAGCGCGCATCATGAGCGAAGATGATTTGAACAATGCAGCCAATGCCATGCCGTTCCTGTCAAAATATCGGCTGGTCCTGCTGGCCAACCCATCGGCAAAATACAATAATCCATCTGCCAGAAAAAAATTCATTGAGTTCATTGAAAAAATTCCCGAGTCTACGCGGCTGGTGATATATGAATCCGTCGAGCCGAAGGAAGCCGATAAACATTGGTTAAACAAGTGGGCTGAAAAACAAAATGGAAATGTGAAGACGCAGGCTTTTATGATGCCGCGTCTCAAAGACATGAGCGGATGGATCGTCAATGAGACGAAACGCCAGGGTGGGGGGATCGATTCCGCCGCGGCCGCCAAACTGGTCGAGATGGTCGGCGCGGACACGCGTCAGGCCGCGCAGGAAATCACCAAACTGCTGGCGTATGCCAATTGGGCGCGCCCGCTAAAAGTCGAGGATGTGGAAGCGGTCAGCATCGTCACCGCCTCTCCCGACATCTTTGCAATGGTCGACGCGCTGGCATCCGGCAACGGTCGCTCTGCTCAAAAATTGTTGCACCAGCTTTTGGAAAACGACGATCCGTTCAGCGTGTGGGGAATGGTGGTGCGGCAGTTCCGTTTGTTGCTGCAGGCGCGCGAAGTTTTGGACGCGCATGGTGGGCAAGCCGAAATTGCGAGCGCGTTGGGCGTGCATCCGTTCGTGGCCGAGAAGGTTGCGGGACAGGCCAAACGTTTTTCGATGACCGCACTGGAAAAAATCCATCACAAACTTTTGGAAATTGATGAGGCGGCAAAAACAGGCCAGGTCGCATTGGACCTGGCTATGGAAACTTTGGTCGTCGAGCTGACCGCGTAATCAGCTTGCTTTTAAAATCAATTCTGCGGAGAGGATGTTCTTCCTGCTGATGAGCGCGGTCAAATCATCTTGGATCCCAATAAACTGGTCCTAGCTCAGAGATTAAGATTATCCTCTTGCGCCCACCCTGCAATGGCGCGGCTGCCGCCAGGCGTGGTGCGGCAACAGCCGTCAATGATTTGCGCGCCGTCCTCATACCATTGACGCACTGCTTCTTTGGTGGCTTCAACTCCACCAACTATAAATTCCATCTGGCGATATATTTCGTTGATGCGCGATTTTCAGTCGATTTTTTAGAGCTTCCCGAGCTCCCGCGCGATCGCCATGCCGATCACGGCAATGACCATCAGTACCGCTCCCCAGCGTGAAGCATTTGAAATTCTATCCAGCAGAACGTGCAGCTCTGCCATTTGGGAGGGCGTAGGTGGTCTGCCCGCGGCTTGAATCTCTTTTTGTAGCGCTGCCATCCGCGCGCTGGCCGGCGCTTGAACGGCCAAGCCTAAGAGAAAGGCCAGAATTCCCGCTAGGCTCCCAATCGTCATAGTAACCCCGGACGCTGTAGAAATCCAATTTATCTGAAAGCCACCGGAGTCGATCAAGTACATCAAGAAGCCGGCTGCCACGGTCAAAATGCTCGAGACGGCCATCACCAGAGGGAATCGCGTGAGGGTCAAGCGGCCCATGACCGTGCCGCCTGCCGGACCGGCGGCTGTGATGGTCGGCTCAAGGAGGAGGACGAAGAAGAACGCAGTCCCCACCCAGAAGATTCCGGCAAAGATGTGCAGCAATCGCAGAATGATCATGTAAATGTCCATCGTTTTACTCCTTTGGTTAATTTGTTTCAGTGTTCCAAACAAAATTGGTCGTTTTCCTGATAGCATCTGTACTTGCGCTTAGTCCAACAACCTTTGGACGATTGGCCTCACAGTCTAATCGCCTAAATGAATTAGGACATTATACGGAGAAAGATATAAATTCATTAGGTTTCTCGTACCCACCCTGCAATGGCACGGATGTCATCGGGCGTGGTGCGGCAACAGCCGCCGATGATTTGCGCGCCGTCCTCATACCACTGACGCGCTTCTTCTCCGAACGCTGTACAAAATATGTCGCCGTTCCAGTCATGGATTTCGGCGTTATACGTCTCGCCCGAATTCGGATAGACCAGAATCGGCTTGGAAGTTTGGTTTTTCGCTTCGCGAATCAGCGATGAAATAAATTTCGGCGACGTGCAATTGACTCCCAATGCCGTGACCTGCGGATGCGTGTCCAGCCACGCGGCGCAATCCGCCAATCGTTCGCCGTTGCTGATGTGCGTTTCATCTTTTGCGCTAAAGCTAACCCAGGCACTGACGCTGGGAAATTCTTCCAGCAAATGGACGATGGCCTGTGCTTCTATCAAACATGGAATTGTTTCGCACGCCAAAATGTCGGCGTTGGAATCGACCAGCACTTTCATGCGCGGACGATGGAAGTCAATCAATTCTGCTTCGGTCAAGCCATAATTTCCGCGATACTCCGAGCCGTCGGCGAGAAACGCGCCGTACGGTCCGACCGAGGCGGCCACGAATGGACGCGGCCTGCTGATGCGATTGACTTCATTTTTCCAAAAGTCATCGCGCGCCTCGGCCGCGATCTGAACGGATTTTTGAATCAGCTTTATGGCTTGCTCTTCGCTCAAGCCGCGCCGCATGAAACCTTCGATGGTGGCCTGATAACTGGACGTGATGGCACAGTCCGCGCCCGCCATAAAATAATCCATGTGAAGCTGCCGGATCATTTCTGGATTTTCGATCAGCAATTTCGCGGACCAAAGTTTGTCCTTCAAGTCCGCGCCGCGTCGTTCAAGTTCGGTAGCCAGCGCGCCATCGAGGATGACGGCGGGATAATTTTGTAAGATGGATTCAATTGAGTTCATGATTTTTCTCATGTCATTGCGAGGAGGGTGTTATTCCCGACGAAGCAATCTCTTGCAATGTCGAGAATATTGCTTCGCTACGCTCGCAATGACATACAAGTCAGAAAAGTTCTTCCTGTTTCGGTTCGTCGGCTTCGTCCAAACCGTGCCAGCCGTATTTTTTCAAATCAACTTTATCCTTCACAAAAACAATTCCCTCTTCTTCCAACAATTGACGTTGTTTTTCCGCGCCGGGGCGTTCGCTGATTTTTCCCTGCGAGTTGATGACGCGCTGCCACGGCACATCGTCGGGGCAGGCGGCCATTGCGCTTCCCACCCAGCGCGGACCAAAAGCTTTGTGGGAATCAAAATCCACGCCGTTTGGCGCGGGCAACATTAATGCGATCTGCCCGTAGGTTGCGACTTTGCCGCGCGGCACCTGCCTGACTAATTGCCAGACGCGTTCATTAAATTCCTGCGGGTTGGGCGGGGAGGTAAATTGCATATCACGCTCCTGACGGTAGACCGTGGACGATAGACAGCGACACAACTGTCTACGGTCTATCGTCCATCGTCTATTCTACAAACGTTCCGCCGTTCGCCTGCTTCTCGATCAGTTTCCTTGACGAGTCGAACTTCAATTCTATTTCGATCTGCTGAAAGCAATGTCCACTGCCCATCACAATCTTACGGACATAATAGACTTCGCCGCCGTCCTCGTAGTCAACGCTCGGGTCGTTGCTCAAGTTGATCCGACCTTCGATGATCTCAGCACAGCGATTGCATTTGACCGCGAACGAGTAAAAATTAGCTTGAGATGGAGAAGTCGGGCCACTGAACAGGTCCTTCAGAAAGTTCATGCTTAACCTTTCAGAATAGTCTCAATCTTTTCTAATTCGTCTTGGGCAAACTTCAAATTATTCAACGCGGCGAGATTATCTTCGAGTTGCTTCACGCTGCTCGCGCCGATCAATGCGGACGTCACCGCCGGTTTGCGGAGCACCCATGCCAGCGCCATCTGCGCCAGGGATTGCCCGCGCGCTTTTGCAAGCTCGTTCAACTTTTGGGCTTTGGGTAAATTCTTTTTCACATCGTCAGGAGTCAGCCATACGCGCTCGGTCTTGGTGGCACGCGCCCCAGCGGGGATTCCGTTCAGGTAACGGTCAGTAAGCTGTCCCTGCGCGAGAGGCGAGAAGGCGATACAGCCGACGCCCTCCTCAATCAATACGTCGAGCAGTCCGCCTTCGATCCAGCGGTTGAACATGCTGTACGAAGGCTGGTGGATGAGACACGGCGTGCCGAGATCGTTCAGGATTTCGATTGCGTCTTCAGTCTGTTCGGGATTGTAGCTGGAGATGCCAACGTACAAAGCTTTGCCCTGTCTGACGGCAGAATCAAGTGCGCCCATTGTTTCTTCGAGCGGCGTCTCGGGGTCGGGACGATGGCTGTAAAAAATGTCGACGTAATCGAGCTTCATGCGTTTGAGTGACGCGTCCAGACTCGCCAGCAGATATTTGCGCGAGCCCCATTCGCCATACGGACCCGGCCACATGTCGTAACCAGCTTTGGTGGAAACAATTAATTCGTCGCGATACGGATGAAAATCCTGCTCGAAGAGTTTGCCAAAATTTTCTTCGGCAGAGCCGGGCGGCGGGCCGTAATTGTTGGCGAGATCAAAATGCGTCACACCCATGTCGAAGGCGCGGCGTGCGATGGCACGGCCGTTTTCGAACACGTCGAGGCCGCCGAAGTTGTACCACCAGCCGAGCGAAATAGCTGGAAGTTTCAGTCCGCTGTGGCCGACTCGGTTGTAGAGCATTGAAGAGTAACGGGGTTCGAGCGCATTGTATGACATGGTGTCTCCTTCCAATGATAGGTTTTATTTTTCTTTCCTGGTATCCTGCCCGTACAACTCCACCTTGAAGGCGGAAAGCGAGCGGTTGATATCTGCGATGAAAGCAAAAAGTGAAGCGATCAAGGAAATCATGCAACACACGAAAATAATGCTGATCAGCCATGCGTCCTCCAGCCCAAAAAGCGCAGTGACAAACAAGACAATGATGAGGAACGCCGCGCACAAAACACTGGCAGCCGCAAGCAAAATGGATAGACGAATCAGACGTGCCTGTCCCCACAGAATATCGATCTGCTCAAGCAACCGTTCGCGAGCGGGACCTTCCGTCGCTTCAGAAGTAGCAAGCAGGTTCCTGGCACGTTCGATCACGCGCGAGAGACGGTTGGTCATGCTCAATAAAAGCAGACCGACACCCGAGATCAAAATCACGGGGCCGATGGCGGTTTGCAAAACGGGAATCAATTCACTGATGGACGTCATTATTTCCACTTCCACTTCTTCAACACATCCATTGCCTTGTAGTGAGTCAAATCCAATTGCAATGGTGTGATGGATACGTAGCCATCCTTCATCGCGCCGAAGTCGGTGCCATCTTCAGCGATGCCGGTTGGGGCTTCGCCTCCGATCCAATAGTACGGACGCCCGCGTGGGTCAAGGCGCGAATCGAGTTCGTCCCGGTAGACGCGCAATCCCTGGCGTGTGATCATGTAGCCTTTGAGTTCCGCCTCTTTTAAGTATGGCACATTTACATTCAACACCACGCCTTCGGGCAAACCATCATTGATGACCTGTTCGATGACCTTGTGCGCAACGATTGCGGCGGTGTTGTAATCGAGCACGTCATGAAAGCCTTCGGGTGAATCGAGCGAAACGGCAATGCCTTTTACGCCGGCGATGACCGCTTCCATCGCGGCAGTGACCGTCCCGGAATAGGTAACATCGTGGCCGATGTTAGCGTTCGGGTTGATGCCCGAAACGACAAGATCAATAGTTTCCTCGACCAGTCCAAGCAAAGCCAAAGCCACGCAATCTGACGGCGCGCCATCGGACATGAATGCGGGTGTACCATCTGAAAGAGTTGTCTCACGGACGCGTAAAGGTCTTTCCATTGTTTTGACGTGGCCCGAGGCCGACCAGTTGTGGTCAGGTGCGAAGACAGTGACCTTTCCGAGCGGCCGCATGGCGGTTGCCAAAGCCAAAAGCCCGGGAGCTTGAATGCCGTCATCGTTAGTGACAAGAATATGCATGGCTAATTTCCGATTTCAGATTTTGAATTGATGATTGCACGCGATTATAACTCTGTCGTTTGCATCAGGCTGATGGATTATAAAAAGACCGCGAGTTCGGCTCGCAGTCTTTCGTCTATTCCTTCATCGCCTTTTTGAAATTTTCCAGCAAGGCCACCGGCGTCGGGTCAACACCGTAAGCCATCGCCAGATAATATGCCATGTAATCGCCGAACAGGATCATCGTCCACATTTGCGCCAAGGGCGACTCGCCGCGCGCGTCGAGAAAATCCGTGTTCAAACCTTCAAGCATGAAGGCCTGCTTCGTCAGATCGAGACGTTTGCGATTATTGCGATGATCGGCAGGTGCGCGCAGGAACAAGTTCATCGTATGCGGCATCAAGACTTCCTCGGGATGGACTGTGCCTGCTAAAGTGTTGTAGTCCGCTTCGGGCAGGACCTCGAAGTTGGCCCCGGCTTTCGAGATTTCATTGACCTGATATTTGAATCTGCGCGCGACGGGCGCGAGAATCCCCCCCGCGAAAAATGTCACCCAGCGCCCCATGAGTTGACCGGCGTAGCGTTTGGCCGGATTCAGCGCAGCGGGAATATCAGCGCGGATCTTTTCCCGCGATTTCTTCATGACGCTGACGGCTTCGTCCACATCTTTGGATGGATCGGGAATCAAATTTAATCGAGCAAACAAAGCCAGCATCAGACCGAAAGAAAATCCAAGTGCGGCACGCGGCTGGCCTTTGTGATTGATAATCCAGGCTGGAATATTTTTTTCTTTGGCGCGTTTGACCAATTCTCCGCCAGTGGAAATCACGACGATGGTGCAGTCATTTTTTACAGCGGCATCAAACGAATCGAGCGTCTCCTCGGTGTCACCAGAATGGGATGAAGCGATGAAGAGAGTTTGCCTGCCGCGCGCAAAAGCTGGCAGGCCGTAATCGCGGTGAACGATCACAGGCACGGAACAGGTCGATGAAACGAGAGCCGCTAAAAGGTCCGCGCCGAGCGCTGAATCGCCCATGCCGGAAATGACCACGCGTTGAATATCTTTTGCGTCCGGCAGAATCTTAGTCTGTCCCAAATCCCACGCGGACTTTAATTGATCCGGCAGGCCGTCAATTTCGGACAGCATATTTTGGCTATCAAGTTGCTTGAAGCGGTCGAGTTCGTCGAGAAACATATCAGCTGGCGCCTTGAATGAAATCGGCGAGATCGGTTTTGAGCTCGGCCAGCGACGGCAGATGAACGTACATCATGTGACCGGCTTCGTAATAACCCATGCTGACATTTTTGCGTATGGCTTCGTCGAGACCGAGATGATTGAAAGTGTATTCAGTGGCGAAGTAGGGCGTGCCGAGATCGAAGTAGCCGTTGGCGACAAAAACTTTGAGATGCGGGTTATATGTCATGGCTTGTCGCAGTGTTTCGCCGACATTGACAAATTGACCCTCAAATTCTTTATATGACCATGGATGAACAAAGTTGCTCAGAATTTCATAGGGCAGGTCTGTTTCAAATTTGAGCTCGGTGCGGACGTAATCATAGAACGCGGCGGTGTATGGCCCTTGAACGTTAGTCAGCAGCGGATCGTATTCGGGTTTTTCTGTGACGCCGATACGGTCGCGGCCAAGGAAGCGGCTGTCGAGGCGGCCGATGGTTTGTCCGCGGTCGCGCAGAAGTTCCTTGAAGAAATGCTGGTCGTTGATGCGCAAATTGCTGCGGTTAATGAACTCCGGCGAGAGGCCGGTGTAACGCGCCATCTTCTCGATGATCTGTTCGCGCTCGCGTTTGGTAAGCGCGTCGCCTTTGAGCAATGCGCTGGCATATTCGCCAAGAGCAAATTGTTCCACTTCTTTTAACAACGTTTGCAATGGTTTGCGAATCTTGAGTTTGTGGTGATACCAGGCCGCCGCGGCATAGGCGGGCAAATACATTACGTAAGGCATTTCGTTGTTGACAGTAAAGTCAAGTGTAGTGAAATCCAGCACGGCAGACACGAGCATCATGCCATTCAGATAAAGTCCGTGGCGTTCCTGCAGATAACCGGAGAGGCCGGATGCACGCGTGGTGCCATACGATTCGCCAATTAAAAATTTGGGCGAGAGCCAGCGCGCGTAACGCGTGGTGTACAAACGAATAAAGTCGCCGACCAGTTGAATGTCCTTGCCGAATCCATGCCACTCTTTGGGTTTCTCACCCTCCACCGGACGACTGTAACCAGTGCTCATTGGGTCAATGAAAACCAGGTCGGTTTCATCGAGCAGGGAATATTCGTTATCGGTTAATTTGAAGGGCGGCTTTGGTAAACTGCCATCATCCTCCAAGACCACGCGGCGCGGACCGAGCAATCCAAGATGCATCCACACGGATGCAGAACCTGGGCCGCCGTTAAAGGAAAACGTCAGCGGACGTTTGGCTTTTTCTTCCACGTCATCCTTGGTGTAGGCCGCAAAGAAAACCTGAGCGCGCGGCTTCTCCCCTTCCGATTCTTTCTCACGGTCGGGCGTCTCTTCCTTCATCACCATCGTTCCGGTAATGACGGTGTATTTAATTTCCTTGCCGTTGATCTTGATCGAATGCTTGGTCTCGACCAAATTATCTTTCGGCTTCGGCTTTTCTTCCTTCTTCTCGTCAGGCTTCTTTTCTTCTTCGGGTTTCTTGGGTTCAGTTGATTCGGTCATGTGAAACTCCTTATTTGTTTTGATTGATGAAAGCGTAAATTTCTTTTTTATTCCAGCCGCTTTGCTCTGCCAATTCAGCGGAAATTTCTTTTGCAGATTTTTTGCTCTTCAATTCTTTTTTGATCGCTTTCAATAATTGGTCTTCCGTCCACTTTTCATTTGCTTCTTTTGTTTTTCCTTCGACCACCAGCGTGAATTCTCCGCGCGCGGGCTGAGACTTGAAATGCTCAATTGCGCCGCTGACTCCTCCGCGCCAATATTCTTCGAACATCTTGGTCATCTCACGTCCGACAAAAACGCGGCGATCTCCGAACGTGGACAAAATATCTTTTAGCGATTTAACAATGCGGTGAGGAGACTCTAAAAAGATCAACGTGTAGGTCAAGTTTGCAATTTGCTCCAGGGCTTTGCGTCGTTCGCCCGCTTTGTGTGGCAAATAACCCAGATAAAGGAACGCGTCTGTGGGCAAGCCGGAAACGGCCAGGGCGGCGACAGGGGCCGAGGGTCCCGGAACCGGTTTGACGTCGAAGCCTGAGGCGAGCGCAGCTTTGACCAATTCATAGCCGGGGTCGTTAATGGCCGGTGTGCCTGCATCCGAGACTAAAGCCACATCACCATTCCGCAATTTGGCGATGATGGAATCCAGCTTGGTCAGTTTGTTATGTTCAAAGTAACTTGTGGTGGGAGTGGAAATATCAAAATGCTTGAGCAAAATCCCCGTGTGACGTGTATCCTCAGCGGCGATAAGGCTGACCTCGCGCAAAATGCGAACCGCGCGCGGCGACATGTCCTCGAGGTTGCCAATCGGCGTGGCAACGAGATAAAGAATTCCCATACAGATATTTTATCATCCCGAATGCCGATAAAAAAACGACTCCCAAAAAATGGAGAGTCGTTTTTATGTTCACTATTTTACTATGATCGTTCCGGTATATTTGTCGGCTTCGTTGCTTGAATGATAAGGGAACGTGCCTGCCTGAGCAAATGTGAAAGTGAACGTGGCTCCAGGCTGGATGGGACCACTATCGAAAGCCCCTTTCGTGTCAGAAGTGACAGAATGCGGCATAGTATCACTGTTGGTCCAGCTGATAGTTGTTCCGACGGCCACATCCAGCGTATGCGGCGAGAAGTTTACGCTTGTGATTTTGACGGCGTTTGCGTTGGCCGCCGGTTTGGCAGAATTGGCTTTGGCCGGCTGATCGGTCGGCGCCATGCCAAGCATTTTCCTTATTCCCAAAGAGCAGGATGACAGCATTAGAGCAGAGACGAGCATAAGTATTACAAAGGTGAATTTTTTCATTTTGCCTCCAAGTAGCGACCGAAATATTACACTGGCAAGCTTAGAATAAGATGTGACTTTGCTAAGCATTATTTAACTATGAGTATGTTTCAAATCAAACATCGAAAAGAAGGATTCAAGATTGTGCCTGGTGTGGCGGCACGGAAAAGCGCGTCCACAAAGTTATTTTATTATCCTGCAGGGTGCTATAATGTTTCCAACAAATCCGCGCAGTTCATTACCCACGAAAGGAATGGAAAATTGGCTAAAGTAAATTATCAATACGAAAAACGTCAGAAAGAATTGGAAAAGAAAAAGAAGAAAGAACAGAAATTAAGACGCAAGGAGATCAAGAAGAGTACTCAGCAACCTGAGGAGACTCCTGTTCAGACTCCGGCTCCGTCTTCAGAGAAAAAAGAGACCCCACCAGCGTAAAGATATTTCTGTTTGCTCATAACGCGCATTACAAGCAAAGAGACCAGTTCTGTGAAGAGTCTGGTCTCTTTGCTTTTGAAGTTTGACAATATCAGGATGCCGTAAAGATCAACGAACAACAGGTGACTGCGCCTTCGGCCTTGGCGAGTTCATCCGCGTCGATCGTGACCAGTTTGATGCCCACAGCTTCGAGGCGCTTTTGCGTCTTCGGGAAGGATGTCGGATAAATAATAGTTTCTCTGATCATAACGGCGTTGGCTGCGTAAGGCTCGGACGGATCGATCTCGATAAATTTCATTCCGCCGAAAAGATTCTTGTCGACCCATTCGGGGTTGATCAGCAAAGTGTCTTTTGTAACCGGGGTGACCGCGGACTTTAAATGCAGGCAACCGGTCACGGTCATACCTTTGACTTCGTAACCGAAAGGCCGCAAATAGTTTTGCATTTGTTCCATCGCGTTGTTGTCGCTTCGCGTGGACAGGCCCACGTAAATCTTTCTGCCTACGCGCAGGATGTCGCCGCCGTCTACGCGGGCAGGCGCTTTGATGTGAAAAAGTTTACGGTAGGGCGTGAGAACTTTGACAATTGAGTCAACTTCCGGCTTGCGGGAGTCCGCGCCGGGACGGGTGATGATCGCACATTCATCCAGCACAAGGGCTGTGTCTTCCACAAAAACAGAATCGGGCAAGTTCGCGTCGGCGGGCAGGGTTTGGACTTCCAACCCAAGCAAACGCAGGGCGGCTACATATTGCTTATGTTGTTCGCAGGCGCGTTCATAATTGATTGGCTGGCGCTCGAGATTGGTCAACTCACATTCATTGATGGACGGGCTGACTTCGCGTGTAATAGCAACGAGCATTTTATTTTCTCCAAATTTGATATAAACCCAATCTTTTATTTTCCCCGTCCGAATAAAACGTTTCAACAATTTTAAAGCTGCTGGCTTTGGCTAGTTCGGCTAATTCTACTTCATCAAAATGATGGACGTAACGCAGACTTGTTCCGCCGCGTTTCCAATCAAGCAGGTAATCATCAACTTCGACATCCTCCGGCACAAATCCAATTTCATCCCAGGGATGGATTCCGGCTTTCAATCTTTCGCTGCTCAGAAATTGCCAGTTGGAATGGATGAAGCATCCGCCCACTTCGAGCAGATTATGAATTTCCCTGATAATGTTCAGGCGCAGTTCAAATCCAGGAATATGATGAAATACTGCAAAGGCAAAGATCAAATCAAAAGTAGATGGGGGAAGTTTGGAGCACCAGTTTTCGGCTGTGATATCCATAGCTAGGAATTTAACAGGAAAAGAAAAGGGCTCGCGTTCAGCCTCGTTGAGGAGCGGCAAGCTAAAGTCGAGGCCCAGATACGAGCCGGAGTGCTTGCGTCGCGATAACGTGCGCGCCAGTTCGCCGTTGCCGCATCCGAGATCGAGAATCGATTCATCCCCGCATAAAGAGTCAAGCACTCGCATCACGCCCATTTGCAGGCGTTCACGCGTCGCTGAAAATTCACGGCCATGATCCGTGTAGAACTGGCGGTTGAGGGTGAGCAGGCGTTGAACGGTGGTCGTGTCCACGCCAACATTATAACGGGTATAATTTTTGTCTATGTTCTCCAAAGAAGAAATCAGCGCATCTTTTCAATCGCAGAGCAGGCTGCTCCTGCACATCGGCACGCGCATCACGCCCGAGGAAGTGCAATGAGATCCGAAAAGCAACAAGCCTGGGTAACGACTCACACCATCAAATCTGAATGGTTGACTTTGGCGCGCCAGGTGATGACGGAGATCCGAAGCGGTAAACCCGTAATGGACGCGCTGCGCAAGCATCCGCTCGAAGAAGGCGGCTATTTGGGCAAATATGTTTTGGTCGCCATGTATCATGAGATGGTCAGCGCCGGAGAAATGCGCCCCGATTCGCGTCTGCTCGAACGTTTGCGGATGAAACCCATGCGCACGCTTTCGGGCGTGACCACGGTCACGGTGCTGACCAAGCCCTATCCGTGCCCCGGCAAATGTATCTTCTGCCCGACCGATGTGCGGATGCCAAAATCGTACCTGCCTGACGAGCCAGGTGCAATGCGCGCATTGGAGCATGACTTTGATCCATACACACAGGTCAAGTCGCGCATCCAGGCTCTGGAGATTTTAGGGCATCCAACCGACAAGATCGAGTTACTTATTTTGGGCGGCACATGGAGTTCTTACCGCCGCGATTATCAGGAATGGTTTGTGCAGAGATGCTTCGACGCGATGAATGATATCCCTCGCCAAATTTTGGGAGAGGGTCAAGGGGGTGAAGAAAATTTATCCGAAGCACAAGCATTGAATGAAAATGCGCCTCATCGCAACGTGGGACTTGTGATCGAAACCCGCCCTGACGAAATTACCCCGAATGAAATTCGCTGGCTGCGTCACCTCGGCGTGACCAAAGTCCAGATGGGCGCACAGAGTCTGGATGACCGTATCCTTGACATGAACAAGCGCGGACACGATGTCGAATGCACGCGGCGTGCTACGGCCTTACTGCGCGCGGCCGGATTCAAAATTGTTTTACATTGGATGCCCAACCTGCACGGCGCAACGCCCGAATCAGACCATGAAGATTTCGCCCGTTTGTGGCAGGGCTTTTGCCCGGACGAGATTAAGATTTATCCGAATCAACTTTTGGCGAACGCGGAATTGTACGAATATTGGCAGCGCGGTGAGTTTCATCCGTACACCACTGAGCAGCTGATCGATCTGATCGTTGACATCAAGCCGACCATCCCGCGCTACTGCCGCGTCAACCGCGTGATCCGCGATATTCCATCCACGAATGTAGTCGAGGGCAATCGCCGCACCAGCCTGCGGCAGGATATTCACGCTGAGATGAAGCGGCGCGGCAAGGTTTGTCAATGTGTGCGTTGTCGTGAAGTGCGCAGCAAGGTTGTTGACGCAGCCTCTTTAAAATTGGATGATCTTATTTACAATGCCGATGGAGCGGAGGAATATTTCATTTCGTTTGTCACGCCTGATGACAAACTGGCCGGATTTATCCGCCTGTCGTTGCCAGCGGAAGATTCTCCAGAAACCGGCCTGGCCGATCTCGATGGCGCGGCCCTGATCCGCGAAGTGCATGTCTATGGACAGTCGCTGGCCGTGGGAGCGGAGAGGGAAGGCTCGGCCCAACATTCGGGCCTGGGCACGCGTCTGCTCGAACGGGCGGATGTAATTGCAAAGGAAAATGGTTTTGCGCGCATGGCCGTTATTTCTGCAATTGGCACACGCCAGTATTATCTTGAGCGCGGTTTCGAGCGCGGCGGGTTATATTTAGTGAAGAAGTTGTAGCAAGAATTGTTTTTGTAAAAAACAGAAGAGCGGCTCATCCGCTCCTCTGTTTTTTATATACCGGGTGTATATGTCCTTTCCCACTCCGCGACCGCGGCCCTGATTGCCGCCAGAATTTCTGCCTCAGGTACATCTGAAATGTTCTCATATTTTTGAGTGCCGACCATAACGATGACGCCTCCTTGTATCGATTCATTAAGGCGAATACCACGATTTTCCAGCGGAGTCCCGAACAGATTCGTTTGCAAAATGGCATCAATTTGTGCAACCATGCTAGTCGGCGGTGGCGGCGCTTCCTTCAATGGCGGAATGAGCACAGTAGCCAGGCGCGATGGCTTTGGCTGGGAAACGGAGGCCGCTGCCGGCGGAGTCCGCACCGGCCTTGAAAGCGGGGGAGTTTGCGCGGCCAATGGCCGCGCTGTCTGTTGCGGAGTCGCGGCTGGAGCTACTTTGCCTTCAACCCATGGACGCATTGTCCCCATCAAATCAATCAATTGCTCGCGTTGTTTCTGCGTCATTTGTGATATGTTCACTCGCTGACCGTAAAGGTCAAGTTGAGATTGGCTGTTCTTATCGAGGCTGAGTTTGAGCAGGCTGTTTTCGACTGGCATCGCCGGTGGGTCGGGAGCGGGAAGCGGCGTTTCGATATCGGCCTTTGTCTTCGTTTCAGCCGCTTCCTCTTTCTGGCGTTTCTTATAGCCCTGACCGCGTCCTTCAAGCAGACCCAGATAATTTCCAACGACGAGGATCATGAGGCCGATAAAAAAAGCGACGATTAGGTTGAGAGATATCTGCATAACTTACTCCGTTTGACATTTGGGGCAGACGTGCGTGCCGCGTTGCCCGACGAACAATTTTTTTATCGTTGTTCCGCACACCGGACAAGGCTCTCCATCGCGGCCATATACGCGGAATTGATTTTGGAATCCGCCGCCGCGATAGACCCAATCTATGCTGGCGCCGTTGCGGCGAATACCTTCTTGAAGTACAGACCGAATGGCTTTGTGTAATTTTTCAGCCTGTTTGGCGGTGACTGAATCCGAAAGCATTAGCGGATGCAGTTTCGCGATGTGCAGGCTCTCATCAGTGTAGATATTACCGAGGCCGGCCAGAAAGGTCTGGTCGAGAAGCAGTGGCTTGAGTTGACGATGACGCGCCTGCAAAGCATCGAGCAACCAGTGCGGGGTGAAATCATTGCTCAACGGTTCCGGGCCAAGTTTGCCCAACACTTCATCCACATTATTTGTTAACCAGACACGACCGAATTTGCGCGTGTCGTTGAAAGCCAGGTATTTATTTCCAGACAGACGCAATACCAATCGGTCATGCTTCTCTGGCCCGATTTTACCTTCTTTGACAAACAAATCTCCGCTCATGCGGAGATGTATAAGGAGATTGTAAGCTGTTAGTTTAATATCCAGGAACTTGGCGCGGCGGCCCACGCTTTGAATAACCTGACCTTTGATCTGCTCCTTGAATTTCTTTGCTGACGGAGCTGCCAGCGTGCGCGCCCAGCGGACATCCGCCTCGAGGATGGTCTTGCCGACGAGGTCTGAACTCAGCTTGCGGGCGATGGTTTCAACTTCAGGAAGTTCTGGCATGGTTTTAGCGGTTAGCTATAAGCAATCAGCAATTGGCTACTAGCGCTTAGCTGTCAAAGGCCGACTGCTAACAGCTAAACGCTAAAAGCTATTCGTTGAACATCTCTCCCACGCTTCGGCCTTCGTGGGCGCGCTTGATGACCTCACCCAACAGCTTGGATACAGACAACACAGTGATGCGGCCTTTGAGATGCTTCATATTTTCAGCCGAGATCGGGACTGAGTCAGTGGTGATAATGTGTTTTATCGGCAGAGCCGCCAAACGTTCCGCGGCGTTGCGGGAGAGAATCGGATGAACGAATGCCAGATAAACATCGAGCGCACCATTCGACTTCACAAGGTTGACCGCCTGCGAGATCGAGCCGCCGGTGTCAACCTCGTCATCCACGATCAGCACATCGCGATTTTCCACTTCGCCGATCAAGGTCAGTGCTTCGGCCTTTGCATCGTTGCCTGAACGACGTTTTTCTATAAAGGCAACAGGCATATCCATATCGGCCGCGTAGTTGCGCGCTTTTTTGGCGAAGCCCAAATCAGTGGCAACCACCACCGGGTTGGTGAGCTGGGCACGTATAGTGGCGTTGATATGGCCGACGATCAGGTGCGAAGCGGTCAGCACATCGCCGGGGATGGAGAAAAAGCCCTGGACCTGACCAGCGTGCGGGTCGAGGGTCATGTAGCGGTCCGCGCCTGCCACTTCGATCATATCCGCTACAAGACGTCCCGTAATCGGCACGCGCGGCTGGTCCTTCTTATCCGAGCGTCCGTACGCAAGATATGGGATGACTGCGGTGATGCGCGCTGCCGAGTCCAGACGCAGAGTTTGAATGGTGATGAGCAGTTCCATCAAGTTTCGATGAACAGGCGAAGCTGTGTGTTGAATCAGATATACATCCTGTCCGCGCACGCTGTGTTTAAGTTTGACAAACAGGTTTTCATTAGGGAACTCGACTATTTCGTAATCACATAACGGCACCTTCAGATAGTCCGCAATCTTTCCTGCAAGGTCAGGCGAACCTGTTCCGCAGAACAGCTTGACCTCGCCATACACTTTCATTTCATGTTGGTGCTTATGATTGCTCATTTCTTCTCCCGGGTCGCGTCCCACTCCGAACGCAAAACGCTCATAAAATGTACATCGACATATTTGCCGTGTTTGTAAACCGCCTGACGCATCGTGCCGTCCAAAACAAAGCCCGCCTTTTCATAGGCCCTTCTGGCGCGCAGGTTTGTGGAATACACGCGCAGATAAATGCTATTCAAGTTTAACGTTTCGAAGCCGTGTTGCAGAATCATTTCCACTGCTTCAGTACCGTAACCTTTATTCCACACCGACTTGTCGCCGATCATGATGCCGAACTCAGCTACACTGTTTATCCACTCGATATGAAAGAAACTCCAACTACCGATCAACCGCCAGCCGCGTTTTTCTTTTATCTCGATTGCCAGCGGCTTCTCAGCCTGCTCCCCTTTGCTGGCACGTTCAATCCAATTCTCCTCATCAGCAAGCGACATCGGCAGGTTGACCAGCAATCCTTCCGTCACTTCGGGATCGTTGATCCATTCGTAAAATTTCTGCACGTCGCTTTTTTCCACACTGCGAAAACGGATGCGTTTGCCGTAGATCATTTCGACCTTCCGTTTGTCAACATCTTGACAGCTTCCCACGGCGACAGGCTTCTTTTATAGACTTGCATCATCACCTCATCATATTTGGATTCGGGGACGCGTTCGCGAAATTGCCTGACCAGCGTTTCCTGCAAAGCCGCGTCCATCTCGGACTCGAGGCGGGCGCGCTCACGAGCAGCCCAATCCCCGCTGACGAGTAAATGCTGTGCGTGAATCGCAATCTGTTCAGCCAGCTCAGGAACGCCTGTACCGTCAATTGAAATCGTCCGTTGAATGGGCGGAATCCAAAACGCCGCGCCCTTCACCTCCGACGCGACGCTCATTATTCTTCCGTGATGCGAAAATACATGTTGCATCGGATGCGCCAGTTCCAGCATGGACTTCAAGGCCTTTTCAGTATTCTCCACACCGGGACGGTCCGCTTTATTGACGACCAGAATGTCTGCAATTTCCAGAATGCCTGCCTTGATGGCTTGGATGTCATCGCCGAGGCCGGGTGCTTCCACTACCAGCGTGGTGTGGGCCAATCGGGCGATGTCCACTTCGCTTTGTCCCGCCCCGACCGTTTCTATCATCACGATTTCAAAGCCAGCCGCGTCGAAGACTTGCACCATGCCCGCGGTGGCCTGCGCCAATCCGCCGAGTGAACCGCGTGTCGCCATCGAGCGGATGAACACGCTCGCGTCGCCGCTCAAGTCTCTCATGCGCACGCGGTCGCCCAACACCGCGCCGCCTGTGAACGGGCTGGACGGATCGACCGCCACGATTGCCACGCGCTTATTTTGTTTGCGAAAATATAACGCCAGTTGATTGACCAGCGATGATTTGCCCGTGCCCGGCGCGCCCGTCACACCGATCAGGTGCGCTTTGCCAGTGTGGGAAAACAGCGTCGCCAAAGCAGTGCGGCCATCCTGTGTGTCATTCTCGATTTGAGTTAACACACGCGCTAACGCCAGACGATCACCGTTGAGAACAGAATCTGCTAAAGTCATCCATTATCCTTACGCAATACGTAATGCGTAATCTATTTCACAGCTTCCCGAATATCCTTGATGATATCTTCCGTTGAAGCGCCGGGACCGTATACACCAGTCACGCCGATCGCCTTCAATTGCGGCACGTCTTCATCTGGAACGATCCCACCGATGAAGACCTTGACTTTGCTCTGCCCATTGGCTTTCAATAACTCAAGGATGCGCGGTGCAAGCGCCATGTGCGCACCTGAAAGAATGGACAAACCGACGATATCCACATCTTCCTGCAAGGCAGCTTCGGCGATCATCTCGGGGGTTTGGCGCAGGCCGGTGTAAATGACTTCCATACCGGCATCGCGCAGCGCACGCGCGACCACTTTTGCGCCGCGGTCGTGCCCGTCCAGGCCGGGTTTGGCTACCAGCACACGGATCTTTTTATCTGTCATGTTTCCTCCGCGAGGGGTTTCTGTTGGGATTATACTATGCCACGCTTCTCTTCCCTGAATGTTTTTGCATTTACAATTATGCCGGAAACAAGAGAAAAATTAAAAGAAACGTTTCTCGTTCTCATCTCACGGAGATGGAGCATCATAAATTAGTTTAGAAGGAGGCTCCCATGCAGCCCGATTTGACTAAAAAAATTCTTGAGCTGATCCGCCTCACGTCCAGCAGTCTGCCGCCGAATGTGGAAAAGCGTGTGCGTGAATCAATTGAAAAGGAAGAGCCGGGTTCAGCGGCACGCGGTGCGCTCGAGACGATCATAAAGAACGTCGAGCTTTCGCGCGTCAATTCCACGCCGATCTGCCAGGATACCGGCACGCCGATTTTTTACGTTCACTACCCCGAAGGCTGGTCGACGCGTAAGCTCAAAGAACAAATTCGGGCTGCGATGGTGGAAGCCACCAAGCGCAACTTCATGCGTCCCAACGCGGTGGATGCCGTCTATGACAAGAACAGCGGCAACAACCTCGGCGGCGAAGATTTCCCAACCATCCATTTCGATGAAATAGATTCCGACCAGCCGCTCGTAATCGAGTTAATGCTCAAAGGCGGCGGATGCGAAAATGTCGGACGGCAATATTCATTGCCCGATAACAGCCTCGGCGCGGGGCGCGATCTGGCCGGGGTGAGAAAAGTCGCTCTCGACGCGGTGCAAAAGGCACAGGGTCAAGGTTGTGCGCCGGGCATTCTCGGCATTGCCATCGGCGGCGACCGCGGCTCATCCTATGCCAAATCCAAAGAAGTGTTGTTCACCGAAATGGGCACACGCAACGCCGACCCGGAGCTCGCAAAGTTGGAAGAACGCCTGATAAAAGAATCCAATGAAATGGGCATCGGCCCGATGGGCTTCGGCGGCAAGACAACCGTGCTGGATACAAAGATCGCAGGTATGCACCGACTGCCCGCTTCATACTTTGTGTCTGTCTCTTATATGTGCTGGGCATATCGCCGTCAAAAGATGACGGTGAGGGATGATGAAGTTCTGTACAATTAATGCATTTTACGGATTACGCATCACGTAAAACGCAAGGAGAAACCATGCACGAAATAACTTTACCCATCAGCGATGAAACCATTCGCAGTCTGCACGTCGGCGAACCCGTGACGTTGACCGGAACGATGGTCACCGGGCGCGACGCAGCCCACAAGTGGCTGATCGAGACCTTCATCAAGAAAACCCGTCAGCCTCAAGGCGATGACTTGAAAGTGTATGATGAATTAAAGAGACTGCTCAATGGTTCGGTCATCTATCATTGCGGCCCGGTCGTCTCCGGGCTGGACACAAAAGATTACAAGTTCGTCGCAGCTGGGCCGACCACATCCATCCGCGAAGAACCGTACCAGGCCGATGTGATGAAGCACTTCAACGTCAAGGGCGTGATCGGCAAGGGCGGCATGGGCCCGAAAACATTGAAGGGCTGCCAGGAAACGCCAGGAGTTTATTTCCACGCCATCGGCGGCGCGGCCTCGTTCATCGCTCAACGCGTGACGAAAGTGTTGGGCGCCTACAAAATGGAATTTGGCGTACCGGAGGCGATGTGGGTGATCGAAGTTAATGAATTCCCGGTCGTCGTTACCATGGACGCACATGGCGCGAGCCAGCACGCGGTGATTGAGGAAGGTTCCAAGAAAGTGCTGGATGATTTACTGGCGAAACCGTACTAACCGATCATCTGGGTGACACTTACACTGCCGCCCAGTATTTTTTGAAACCACTTCCTGCCGGACCTTGAACCTGATTCCCGTTATATCGTCATTCTCAGCCCCTTCACTTAGGGGTATACTCGCCGCATCCCATTTATGAGGAGTAAGTCTTATGAAACGTGCAGTCAGCATCAGCATTGGCTCTTCAAAACGTGACAAAGCAGTTGAAGTAACTCTACTGGGCGAGAAAGTCAGCATTGAACGTATCGGTACCGACGGCAATATGGAAACCGCTGCGCTTAAATATAAGGAATTAGATGGCAAAGTAGATGCCTTCGGCGTCGGCGGTGCGGACCTGGGAGCGCTGGCTGATGGAAAATGGTATCCCTTTTATTCAGTGAAACCTATGGTGCGCTTCGTCAAAAAGACTCCACTGGTAGATGGCGGCGGCCTTAAGAATACGCTCGAAAACAAAGCTCCCGCATTTTTAGATCAGAAAATTGGTGAATACATCAATTCGCGCGGACGCAAGGTGCTGGTGACGGTCGGCGTTGACCGCTGGGGACTCTCCAAATCCTTTGTCGAGGCCGGTTACGAAACCGTCTTTGGCGATTTGATGTTCGGCTTGGATATTCCGATTGCCATCCATAAGATCAGCCAACTCAAAATCTTGGCTGCATTGCTCATGCCCATCGCCGGACGATTGCCCTTCGAATGGATCTATCCGACAGGTGAAAAACAGGAAAAGCGCACACCAAAATGGGAAAAATACTATCAATGGGCAACGGTGGTTGCAGGTGACTGCCATTACATAAAACGCAATATGCCATATGATATGCAGGGCAAAGTGATCGTCACCAACACAACCACGCCTGAGGATGTGGAAACTTTCCGCAAAGCGGGTGTTAAGTATCTCGTCACCACCACGCCCGTGCTGGATGGCCGTTCCTTTGGAACCAACATGATGGAAGCCGCGCTGGTTGCGATTTCTGGCAAGGGCCGCCCATTGACCTGGCCTGAATTAACCGACATGTTGGATAAGCTCGGCTTTGAGCCACAGTTACAAGAATTAAATTAATTTTCTTCCTCGCGACCCTCTCCATTTGGAACAGGGTCAGAGGTATTGGAAAAGGAGATATTTATGGATGCAGTCGTTACCGCCGGTGGAATTCCACAACCCGATGAGCCTTTATATGCGTATTCCAAAGGCGATGCAAAGGCATTGATCGATGTGGCTGGTAAGCCCATGATCCAATGGGTGTTGGACGCGTTAAGCGAAGCAAAAACCATTGACCGCGTAGTCGTCATCGGCATCTCAGCCAAGTCAAACTTGACCTGCAAAAAGCCGCTCACATACATGTCCAATCAGGGCAAAATGCTGGATAACCTGAAGGCCGGCACAGCGAAAGTGATGGAACTTAACCCCAGAGCCAAATATGTATTATTCGTCTCTTCGGATATCCCCAGTATCACCGCCGAGATGGTGGATTGGATGGTCAACACCACCAGCGAAACGAAAGATGATATTTATTACAATGTCGTTCTCCGCGAAGATATGGAAGCACGCTTTCCCGGCTCAAAAAGAACCTACACCCCGCTGAAAGACATGGAAGTCTGCGGTGGTGACATGAACGTAGCCCGCACCGCCATTGTTAATCAGAACTCTGAATTTTGGAATAAGTTGATCGAAGCCCGCAAGAATCCCGCCGCACAGGCGGCTATGATCGGCTTTGACATCATCTTCAAATTCATAATCCGCCAATTGACCATTGACGATGTAATCAAACGCGTGGCAGATAAGTTGAACTTGAAAGGCCGCGCCATTGTCTGCCCCTACCCCGAAGTCGGCATGGATGTGGACAAGCCTCACCAACTCGAACTGATGCGCGCAGATATGGAAAAGCGTGTCAGCAAAGCATCCAAGGCATCGGCTCCGAAGTCTGCATCGAAGGCGAAGCCGGTCAAGAAGGTCGCCGCGAAGAAAACATCTTCGCCAAAGAGCAAGCCCGCACCGAAGAAGCCGGCTGTCAAAACCAAAAAGAAATAGAGCCCCGCCACAGGGTAGATTGTGGGAACACGCATCAAGACTCTTGGACCGCGAAGCCCGCAAAGAACGCAAAGAAAACTTTTAAATCTTTGCGAACTTTGTGAACTTCGCGGTTGTTTTTGCCAGGCAAGTGGGCTCCAAAATCTGCAATAATGTTTCCCGTCTTTATTCCAGGTGAATATGAATTTCAAATCTATTCTTCAACTCGACGCTGATACATCGAACAAATTGCGCGTGGCGGAAAAACCCGGCACGCTTCGCAGCTTCGCCGTCTTCTTCGCCCACTCCGGCGACTCATGGTTCTGGGGATTGGGACTGGTCATCATGTGGTTGGCTGGGGACACATTCTGGAAACAATGGGCTATCGTGATATTGGCTGGCATCTCAATATTGGCCTTGCTGGTGATGTCGCTCAAATTCAGTATCCGGCGCAGACGCCCCGAAGGCGAATGGGGCAGTATCTATCGCAACACCGATCCGCATTCATTTCCATCGGGACACGCCGCACGTGCGTTCATGGTCGCAGTGGCCGCGGCCGGTTTGGGTCCGGGCTGGGTTGCGCTGCTATTATGGATTTGGGCGCCGCTCGTGGCGCTGGCGCGCGTCGCAATGGGAGTCCATTATGTATCCGACATTGTTGCGGGATTCTTAGTCGGCATCTTCATGGGATTGTTTGTTCTTGAAATTTACCCACTGTTTTTAAACTGGCTGGTATCGTTTATTCATTTACCGCTTTGGTAATCACAAAATAAGAAAAACATCCGCAGAAAATTTCTGCGGATGTTTTTCTTATTCAACAATCACTTCGCTTTCTTCACGCTTTCCAAATGCTCTTTGATATGACCCAGGTCACGCTCGATCCAGGTTTGCAAAGTCAGGCCACCACCTTGAATTAAATGATGCGACTCGCGTATCCATGATGCACTGGGCAGGCCGCGCAAAGTAGTCACCAACGACGAAACACTCAGCACAAAGCCGTCCAACATCGAGGCTAAATTTTCCTCGGCATCATAATGTTTTGCCATGTAGGCATCGCCGTCAAAATTTTCAAACTGAGGATTGTCTTCTTCCAACGTGCGGCGGGCACGCATTCCGTAAACCAATTTATCCACATCGCGCGTATGCGCCGCCAACTGATGTACATTCCATCCACCTTCTTCAATCGGGGAATGTGGATTCTTAACTGCCAGGCACACAGCGCGAAATTCCTTTGCAGATGCTTCAAGGTTGTCCATCAATTGCTTCCGATACTCCTTCAATTCCTTCATCGCTCCTCCAGATTGACAATTTGACCGTTCAAATCCGACCGGCATAAATACAACACTGACTCGATCAAATCAGCAGGGACGGATGGGTGGACATGCTGGAATTCAGGAAAGCCCGTCCCCACCGCGTGCACATGGACGCCATAAGACGCGAACTCGATGGATGCAGAGCGCGTCAACGCGACCAGACCAGCCATGCTGGCAAGATAGGCCGCTTCTTTCTCCGACCCTTCGACTTCGCTCACCTGTGCCTGCGGCACTGGCGCAGGCAGGGCAAGCCTGTGGCGGGTCGCCGTTATCAAATTGATGATTACACCCGAACCTTTTGCGCGCATCACGCGTCCCGCGGATTGCATCATCAAAAATGTGCCGGTCAAATTGACGTCCAACACACGGTGCCAATCCCATTCATCCATCTTGAGCAAGTCCGCGCGCGGCTCGACGGCGGCATGATTGATCAAAATATCAATGCCGCCAAAGTCATCTTCGACCTGATTGATAATGGCCTGCGCCGCGACCTTTTTTGCCACATCATCAACATAAGCTTTGATCTTTCCGCCGCTTTGCAAAACCAGATCATCGAGATTGACCGGCGAAATATCATTGACCGCTACAAATGCGCCGCGCGCCGAAAAGGCTTCAGCCAATGTGCGGCCCTTGCCCTTCCCCGCGCCGGTGATGAGAACTACTTTACCTTCAAAATCATTTGTCATGATTACTCGATTTGCAGACTGGAATTTGATCTATATTTTGATTTGCGTTCAACGCCAGACCAAAGTATGGCGAAGGATCATAAGTGTTGCTGATGTCCAACTCGTTCATAAACTGTCAACCGTTATCTTTGACTATGGAAACATGCAAATGCACGCCGACGGGGTTGTTCGGGTCACCGGAGTAATCGCCTTGATAGCCAAGCAAAGTGCCCGCCTCGACCGGTCTCTCGGATGTGCCCGGCGGGAAATCAGGCAAGATAAACGAGTTGCCTTTCGCGTCGGCCATGTGAGTGTAATAAACCCAGATCTGACGACCGGATTGGAACGGGTCGCTGGGAATTCGTACGATGACAGACGACTTCCAATCGGGCAGGCGCGTCAAATAGCCAGGATAAGCCGCAATTACCTTGGTTGCATCAATGTCCGTCCCGGCAAATACATCAATTCCTTGATGACGATGACCGGCTTGAAAAGAGTCATCCCAGATAAAGCCGACGATGCCGGTAGTTGGAAAAACAAAAGGGGCCGATCCGCATTTCGAACCAGCGGCCATCACGAGCTCCGGACGAGAGGCGGGAGCCTTGAGCCACGCGAAAACCTGGATAGCCCGCGCACTGCCAGTTCGATAAGTCCGATAGAGATAATAAGCGCTCGTTGCAAGCGCGACAAGAACTATGGACGCAAAAAGGAAGCGTTTAAACATAGGCCCAGATTATACCTTTGGCTCGAACAATTTCAAAAAAAGCTGACAAATAATCTGCCGTGAGGTGGGGACGCAAAGTTATGGGGTTGTGAGTGAAACGAGTGTAGAACAGACCGCCGAATTTTTTCGGCGGTTTTTTAATTAGAAAGAGATGGTAATTATTCCAATACAAAAATAGGTCATTCACGAAAAGCCATTAACGCCAAAGCAAAAATAACTACATGAGGAGTTCTGGTTCATGAAAGAAAATGGTTTTAAAGGTTTTTGAGCATATCTGAATTGCTCATCCAATTACGCAAGGACACAGTCACTTAACCTTATTAGGACTTTCGCTTGAATCTGTCCTTCGACTATGCCTCACTCCGCTCGGGAGGAAGACTCTCCTCGCTGAGCGGAGTGAGGACTTGCTCTCCGCATAGCGGTGGATGTTTCAGCCAAAAACGAGAGCGTGCTGTCCAAAAAGCCGTTGGACGGCTTTTCGTGATCTCATCTCCGGAGCGAAGCGTAGGAGGCGGCACTCCCGAAGGCAGTTAAGCCGTCACCTGTGCTAACGGACTCGTAAACCTAACCTATTTTTCCCCTTTCCCGGATTTTTTATGATGGTACATCAGGCTATCTGCTTGGGCGATCAATTCATTTAGCGTGCAGGGAGCCTCAGGATCGAAGCGCGTAATACCTACGCTAAGGGTAAGTTGATAGGGCCGGCTGCCCTCCTGGTTGCGCTTCTCCAGGGCGGCCTGGATGCGGTTTACCAGGATATCCGCGCTTTCAATCGAGGCATCCACAGCGAGAACCACAAACTCATCCCCCCCGAACCGGGCTGCGATATCCGCCTCGCGAAAAATTTCTTTCAAGATGGCAGATACTTCCTTCAAAGCCAGGTCGCCTTGAACATGCGCATGGGTGTCATTGATTACCTTCAGGTCGTCCACATCGCCGAAGAATAACAGCATGCTTCTCTTTATCCGGTACGCTAGTTTCACCTCCTGTTCAGCCAGAAGGGTGAAGCCCCGCCGGTTGTACAATCCGGTCAACTCATCAATCAATGATAAACTGCGGATCTCCTCTTCCATGCGCTTGCGTTCGATCGCCTGTGCCACCTGGGTGGAGACAAATTCCAAAAGGTTCAAGTCCTCCTGGCCGAAATGGATCCCCTCTGTGTAACTTTGCACCGCCATGACGCCGATCATGCGCCCTTCAGCTTTCAATGGCGCACCCATCCAGTCCACACCCACCGTCCCTACCGCCTGCACTTCGCCTTGTCCGATGAGCCGGTCAAAGATCTCTCGCGTGGCCAATAAGGGACGTCCGTTACGAATGACATATCCCGTCAGCCCCTGGAGTGGCGTCGCCCCGGTTGGCGGTTCGTCATATTGATCAACATAATAGGGAAAGCTGATCAATTCGTTGACTGGATCATACAATGCAATGTAGAAATTCTCCGTCGGGATCAATTCTCCAAGGATGGAGTGAATGGAATGGTAGAGCGTCTCGATCCTATCGCTGGTTATTGCAGTTTGGGTGATCCTGTAAATTGCATTCTGGATCAATTCATTTCGCTTACGCTCAGTAATATCGCTTAACATGCCGCGGTTGCCCACAGGTCGGCCGGCCTCGACGATAACTTGAGGGCGGATCTCAACAAAGGCTTTAGAGCCATCCTGACGAATCACCTCGGTCGTGACCAAGCTTGAATTCTTTCCCGTCGTCAGGGCAGCCTGGTATTGCTCACTAAGGTCGCCGGATTTTTCGGGCGGAACGAATTCCAGGAAACTATGCCCGATGACTGCCTCGGGGTGTTCGAAGCCGAGGATGCGAGCCAGGGCGCGGTTGGCAAACGTGAGTTTGCCGTAAGGGTCGCTAATATAGAAGCCGTCGCTGACTTCGTCCACGAGGCTGCGGTACTTGGCCTCGTTCTCATTTAAAAACGCCTCGCTTTGCTTGAGGGTGCTTTCTGCTCGGATGCGCGCCTGGTTGCTGCGTTCAATTTCTGTACTTAAGTTATTTGCGATGAGGGAAATGATAAGGATGACAATCAACAAGGACACAAGCGCAGCAAGAGCTACCCTTATTGCTGGGTTTGTGATCAAGGGAGCAGGATCTCTACTGAGAAGACCCTGGATCAGGACAATTAAGATCGAGGTCGGTATAAACGCTCGCATCAAGCGAGCCTTTAGAGAAGGACCTACGAATACCCTGGTCGGCCAGCAGACTGGGCCGGCAGTCATCAGTAGCCCCAGGCTGAGGAACCAGAAAGAGAGCGCAGTGGTGATTGCCACCGGAATGATCGTACCTCCATAAAAGAGCGGTGCTCCGTACAAGTAGCCAAGGATATTTAAACTACTGAGGATAAATACAATGAGGGCCAGGCTCGCAGCGGTATTTTTTAAACGCATGTCCGGCTCGGCTCCGGTCATCAAAAGAAATGCTGGGATCGCCAGGAAGAAACCCAGGGCAGATAGCGGGGACATGTGGGCGGTTAAAATTTGACCAAACAAGGTGGGGTTTGGGTAGAGCAATTGTTCGAGATCGGGTCCGAGTCCGGTAAAGTATCGGATGGTGAGGACGAGAACGATGATCAGCATCCCCAGCAGTCCGGCCTGTACGAGTATTTTTATCTCGTGCCGGGCTGGGAAAACTATTTGAGCTATCCAGACCCCGATCAATCCCAGGAATATTAATGCAGAAGCAGGAGCCATAGGAATATATTCTGGGCGCAGGGAGGCCAGGATCGGCTGGTTGAATAACCAGCCTGTGACCGCCAGAAGGCTGATGGCGCATACCAACACCATGAATATGGCCGCGCTGCGCTCAAATGTTATCCGGGGTTCGGTTTCTTTGCTCATCAGCTCATCCTGACTTCATGATTCATGGTTATCAAATCTCGCCGCGAATTAGATCTTTTTTATCCGTGTTCCAAAAAGAATGTTTTTACCACTTGCGGATCAAAATGTGTTCCAGAGCCTGATTTGATATGCTCGATCACTTTTTCTTCTGGCCAGGTTTTCCGGGAGGGACGGTCGGAGGTCAAAGCTTCGTAAACATCCACCACTGCAAAAATGCGCGCGGACGTGTAAGTATTTTAGGCAGCCATCGCCATCTGATTTTTGCCGCTCTGCTTGGCAGCGTACAACGCCTCGTCGGCGCGTTTGAGCCAATCCTCGGGCGATTCCTGCGGATGATATTCTGCAGCGCCAAAACTGGCGGTGATACCGATGTGCTCGAGCGGGTGGTGGGCGGCAATAGCTTGCCGCAGGCGCTCAGACAATGCGCGCGCTTGAGCCGAGTCCGTTTGCGGCGCGACGATAAGAAACTCGTCGCCGCCCCAACGCCCCAGCAAATCGGGGATGCGTAAGAGTTTCCGGACGGTGCGGGCAACTTCTTTGAGCACGTAATCACCTGCGGCGTGTCCGTAGGTGTCGTTCACCTGTTTAAAATTGTCAAGATCGAACATGATAATCGCAAGCGGCTGGCGATGCCGCGTTGCCCGGTTGATCTCGCGGACGATCGTCTCGTCGAGTTCGCGCCGGTTGGCAATTTGGATGAGGCTGTCAGTGTGTGCCAAATGCGTCATCGTCTCTGCCAATGTGCGCACTCGAACGTAATGCTCGTCCAAGTGCACGCTCAATATTAACAGGACGATGTAAGCGGCGTTCGCCAGATAGAAACGGCCCAGCAGATCGAGGTCCGCCACATTCCCATTCGACTGCCACTCCATTATGCTGTGCGTCAGCCCCAGAATCACAGACACTGCAAAGAAGACAAGCGAGCTGACCAACAAGCGGCGGTGGCTTCTAAATATAAGAAACGCCAGGATGTAAACGAGCGGGACCCAATAGAACAGGTCGGAGAACGCTACCAGATGGTCGGGGGCAAGGGCAGTTTCCGGCACATAAAATTTGCCCAGCAGACTGAGGGCAGTCATCGCAAAGAGCGACAATTCGATCCAGACCAACGAGACCCAATTTCGCCATAGGGCGATAAACAAGCCCAGGCACAGGGCAGTTAAGATCGGGAAGAAATCCCGTTCGAAGAGCGTGACTGTCCCGGTGTAGGTCTTGAACACCCAGCCGGTGAGGATGATAAACACACCGACGATCAATGCCCACAAGTAGATGCGACGCTCGAGCGCGCGCAGCCACTCGACACTTTCAGTTGGTTTATTATTTTCCTGCATCATGTGAAGTTTGCTCCATCAACCGCAGGAAGGCTGGCACTACATTCGGATCAAAATGCGTTCCCGAAAGTGATGAAATGTGTTCGCCCACCCTTTCTTCGTTCCACGCTTTGCGATACGGGCGATCCGAGCGCAACGCATCCCACACATCTACTACTGAAAAGAGGCGCGCCGCCAGCGGAATCTGTTCGCCCTTCAGCCCGCGCGGGTAACCGGTACCGTCCCACTTTTCGTGATGGCAGTAAGGAATGTCGAGTGCCGGGCGCAAGTAACTGATTGGTGAGAGCATATCATAAGCCAACCGCGGGTGCAGGCGCATCACTCTCCATTCGTCGTCGGTCAGCGGACCTGGCTTGAACAAGATGCTATCCGGCACGCCCATCTTACCGATGTCGTGCAACAGCCCGCCGCGGCGGATGTGGACGAGTTCGGCATCGCCGATGCCCATTGCTTTTGCCAACCGCATGGTTATCTCGGTGACGCGCAGGGTGTGCCCTTCAGTTTCCTTGTCGCGCAGGTCGAGCGCATGCGACCAGCCCTCAATGGTGGCGTCGTAGGCGAGCGCCAGATCCATATTGGAGCCTTGCAAGTTTTCAAAGAGTTGTACGCTCTCAATCGCGATTGCCGCTTGGGTCGCGAGCGCTTGTAGAAAATCCAACTTTTCGGGTCCCAGCTCCAATGGCGCGCGATGGAAAATATCGAGCAGGCCTTTGACCTGTCCTTTGGAGATGAGCGGAACCGCGTAATAGCTGATAAAGTCCTCGCCGCTTAAAAGTTTGGCGCGCGCGAAAGCCGAGCCGGCGTCTTGCAAATTAGGTGCGTGGGTCATTCGTTGCGTCAGCGCGGCTTTGCCGGCGTATCCCTCGCCCAAATGCAAGCGCGATTGCTCAATCCCACGCGTGCGGAAGCCGTGCCCGGCGGCGTACTCCAGCATTTGTGTCACCGGGTTCAAGAGTAGAATGGACGCGGCATCCACGCTGAGTTGCGCAGCAACCTGGCTTAGCAGCAAGTTGAGCGTGACATCCAGATCTGTGCTGCCCGTGATCGCGATGTCAATGGTGTGCAGTGCCTGAAGTTGCTGCAGCCCCGTCTCCGTCTGCGCGTGCAAGCGGGTGCGGTGGATTGCATTGCCGGCGATTTCGGCGAGCGTGGTCAACAAGTCCACCTCGCCGCTCGTCAATTCGCGTGGGAGCAGGACGGAAACCGCAAGCGTGCCGATAATCTCATGCGCCGCACGGATCGGGACCAGTGCGCCGCCCCACCCGTTCGGGACCTGATCGCGCGTGAGATCGCTGGTGGATGGATCCGGCTTGAACTCGCGCGCAACGTAGGATTGTCCGGTCGCCATGACGCGTCCAGCGATGTCGTCATCTGCGCTTGCCGTTTGGGGCGTTTGCGTGAACCACCCGCGCGCGATCACTTGCTCCAATTTCTCCCGGTTAGGATCGTACAGCGAGATCGCGCCGGCCGATGTCCCCAGAACCGCGAGTGTTTCGTCCAAGAGACGCGGCAGCATTTCGTCCAGCGTCGTCGCGGCGCGCAGCGCTGTCGAGATGCGGTTCACCGCATCCAGTTCCGCGAGGCGCTGGCGCGTCTCGACAAAGAGCCGTGCGTTTTCCATTGCGACCGCGACTTGATTGGCAAAGAGGAGGAACAGCCGCTCGTCTTGCGATGTGAACGCGTTGAGGCGCGTGCTCGACGCAGACAGAACTCCGAGCAATTGCTCATCGTGCAACACCGGCACCCACAGCGCGGAGTGGATCGCCGGGTCGCTGGCGATCCAGCGCGGATCAGCCGTCACGTCCGGCAGGTAGAGCGGCGCGCGGTTCTGGGCGACCCAGCCGATCAAGCCGCGTTCCGCGCCGAGCGGAAAACGCAGGTCACGTAGGACATCCATTTCTTGACCAAGCCCGACGCCAAACTCCAAGTATAGGTCGTTCCGCGCGGCGTCGCAGCGGAAAAAACTGGTGTTGTCGGCGTGCAATGCTTTCGTGGCAATCGTGCAGAGAAACTCCAGTTGGGCGCGCGGCTCGAGTGTGCCGTTGAGCGTCAAGCCGGCGTCGTACAGCAACGTCAATTGTTCGGCGCGGTGACGCGTCTCATCGAGCAAGCGCGCGTTGTGCACCGCGCCGGCGGCTTGGGAGGCAAATAAGGAAAGGAGGCGCACGTCGGCTTCGGTGAATTTGCGCTTGGAATCGCTAAATTCGCGTGCGCTCAGCACCCCGACTAACTGACCGCGGAAGAGCATCGGTACTTCGACGACCGCAGAAAAACGCTCCCCTACGAATTTTGGCGAGCGCCCCTCCCAGGTTTGGTAATCGTCAATAATCAGCGGCTCGCGGGTTTGCGCTACGCGTCCTGCCATGCCTTCGCCTAATTCCAACCTGGTGCCCAAAGGAACCTCCGAGTGCGTTGAGAACGCAACCTCTAAAAAATTTTGTTCTTCGTTGAAGAGATACATCGTGCTCCTGGGCGCAGAAAGCAGAGTCGCCGTGCGTTCGACGATGGTTTGGAGCAGCCCAGTCAATTCTGTTTCAGTCGCTAACGCGCGGGCGGTGTCATATAGAGTGGCAAATTCCTCCGCGCGGCGACGTGTTTCATCGAACAGGCGCGCGTTGCACACAGCGCTCGCCGCCGGGCTTGCAAAAAGAGACAAAAGCTGCAAATCGGCTTGGCTATATTTCCGGAGTGACTCGCCGAGTTCAGTCACAGCGAGGACTCCAATGAGATCGCCGCCGTAGAGCATCGGCACTTCGGCAACCGCGCGGAAAGGTATGCCTTCATACAGGGAAGAACGCGATTCCCATGCCTGATAATCATCCGTGATTTGCGGTTCGCGCGATTGCGCGACGCGTCCCGCCATCCCTTCCCCCATCTTCAATCGCGTGCCGACCGGGATTGGAAATCCTGTTTTCACCGTCAATTCAAGTTCGCCGCTGGCTGAATCGTACAAATACATCGCCGCGCTGTTACTCTTGAGAAGTTTCACGGCGTTGTCCGCGATGGTCTGGAGCAACGCCGACAATTCGTATTGGGCCGAGAGATTGTGCGTCGTCTCGTAGAGCGCACGCAGCGACTTGACGCTTTCAGTTGGTTTCTTATTTTTAGGCATCGCGTGAAGCCTGCTCCATCAACCGCAGGAAGGCCGGCGCTACATTCGGATCGAAATGCGTTCCCGATAAAGTACGGATATGTTCGCGCACTCTTTCTTCTGTCCAGGCGGCGCGGTAAGGGCGGTCTGATCTTAATGCATCCCATACATCCACTACTGCGAAAATGCGCGCTGTGAGAGGGATTTGCTCACCCTTCAAGCCGCGCGGATAGCCAGTGCCGTCCCATTTTTCATGATGGCAGTACGGAATATCCAACGCCAGCCGCAGGTAGCGAATGGGAGAGAGCATCTCATAGGCAAAGATTGGGTGCTTCTTCATGGCCACCCATTCGTCGTCCGTCAGCGGGCCGGGTTTGAGCAGAATGCTGTCCGGCACGTCCATCTTGCCGATGTCGTGCAGCAGCCCGCCGCGGCGGACCTGCACCAGTTCCGCCTCGTTCAAGCCGAAGGCGCGCGCAAGGTTCACCGTCATCTGTGTGACTCGCTGAGTATGGCCTTCTGTTTCCTTATCGCGTAAGTCAAGGGCGTGTGACCAGCCTTCTATCGTGGCATCATAGGCCAAAGTGAGTTCCAAGTTGGAGCGCTGCAGATTCCCAAACATGGTGGCGTTGTCAATTGCCAAGGCGGCTTGTCCGGCCAGCATATTTAGAAAATCGAGCCATTCGACATCGGGGTCAAGTGGGCTGCGATGGAAGATTTCCAATACGCCCTTTACTTTGCCTTTTGCGATCAAGGGCACAGCGTAATAGCCGACGAAGTTTTCACTCGCCAGTGCTTTTCGGATGATCGGGTTGTCAACTTGCATTCTCAAATCGGGGATATGGATTGTTTGACGTTCCAAAGCGGCGCGCCCGGCATAGCCTTCGCCCAGGGAAAGATGGCCTTTTTCAATACCTAAAGTATGGAAGCCATGCCCCGCACCGAACTCCAGGATGTTCAGGTCTGGATTCATGACAAGAATATCCGCGGCGTCTACTTTTTGTTGCGAGATTACGCGATCAACGATGGAGGTCAGGCTCAGGTGCAGGTCAAAGCTGGACGCGATCATTCGATCTATTTCGTTCAAGGCGGTGAGTTGCTCGAGCTGGCGTTTAATTCTTTCTTCCGCCTGCTTGCGATCGGTGATATCCTGCGCCACCCAAATAACGGAATTGGACGACAAAGGTGAGACCGAGGCCGAGAACCATCCAACCTTGTCTCCAACGCTTAAACTGTATTCTGCGTTTGTTAGTTGCCCGGTTTTTAATGTCTGGCGGATGTGATCGAGGAAGAAACTGGCCTGATCGGGCGGGAACAGCTCCGTTACGGTCTTGCCCAGCAGTTCATCGAGTGGACGATAAAGGTTGGCTGGATTGGTCGGTGCGATCTCCAGGTAGCGGCCGTCTGCATCGTAGACGATGATGACATCCAGCATGGCTGCGAACAAGGAACGCAATTTGATTTCGGAATTGCGCAAAGCCTCCTCCGCCCGTTTCTTTTCGGTGATGTCTTCGACCGTGCCATCGTAATAAAGGATTTTTCCATCATCATCACGCACCAGCTGGGCGCTCTCGCGGATAAAGATCGGAGCGCCATCCCTCTTTTTCCACTCCGATTCGATGCCGCGCACTTCGCCATCCCGTTCGATCATCTCACGGAACTTACCGCGCTGATAACCGGCATTGTTGCCATCTTGTTCAAGGTTATTCTTGGCCAGTTCTTCGAAAGATTTGTAACCCAGCATATGTACAATAGCGGGGTTGGACAACAGGATACGTCCATCTGGTGTGGTGCGATAGATCCCGATGGTTGAATTCTCATAAAGATTGCGGAAGCGCTCTTCACTTTGACGTAAAGCCTCTTCCGCCTGTTTGCGCTCGGTGATGTCGCGCACGACGCTTTGGATATGCTGGGGATTCCCTTTGGAATCTCGCGCCAATTGCACGTTGATTTCCACCGGAAAGACTTCACCGTTCTTTTTTCGGAAAAGACGCTCGTAGGGAGGGATTTGTTCGCCAGCCACCAGCCGCTCCAGGATGTTTTCACTTTCCGTAATTTCCGCAGATAAATCTTTAAAAGAGAGTTTCTGGATTTCAGCCGCCGTATAACCGAGCATGTCCGCGGCGCGTTGATTGACCGAGATATGATTCCCCATCAAATCCAGAATAAAGACCCCATCATGAGTCTGCTCAAACAGAGAGCGATAGCGCGCTTCTTTCTCGCGCAACGCTTCTTCCGCCTGCTCGCGCTCGGTGACATCGCGCGCCATGCCGCGTACAATCGGCGCGGTCAGAGCCTCTGCCTGCAAAGTGTTTTTGAATTCCAGGTAACGGATTTCGCCCCCGGCGGTTTGGATGCGCATCAGACCGTGCGCCTGGCCTTTTGCCTGGATCTCGGCTAAATATGCATCGAAACGGTCGCGCACTTCCGGCGCAAGAATGTCGCGCAGGTTCATCTTCAGCAGTGTTTCGTTGGAATAGTCCAATATTTTAGTTCCCGCTTCATTGACGAAGAGCAGGTTGCCTTGCAGGTCGTGCGCACAGATCAAATCCTGGCTATTTTCCACCAGGTCGCGGTAGCGCGCTTCACTCTGTTGCAATGCCTCCCCTGCCAGTTTGCGTTCGGTGATGTCGCGCAAGACAATCACCTGACCCACGATGTGCCCCCGCCAGTCCTGAATGACAGAAAGGCGCAGGTCGTAGTTGCCCTGTGTCTTCCCAAGGTACAGCGCTACTTCGCCGTTTGTGCTGGCGTCATGAGCAAGAAGTGATGTCAATGCTGGCAACAGGTGTTCCAGGGGTCTGGAAAGCGCTCGTGAGGCAGGTCTCCCCACCAATTTTTCCGCGGCCAGATTTATGTCTATAACTCGCTTGTCCCCGTCTACGACGATAATAGCATCGCTAATGCTATTAAAAACTGTTGCGCGGCTCACAGCCAACAGGTCCCGGCGACGGAGCGGGGATAAGATGTAAGCAACCGTGATGCTGCCAACGGCAAGCCCCAGCGCGGTCGTGGAAAACGGCGGCAGGGGACTCACTCTGAATATATCCAGCATGCTCCCGAGTATGGCCAGGACTGCCGCACTGATGACGATGCTCGTCTGCCATCCGTAGATTCTGCGTGAGCGGATCAACAAACGGATCAGGAAAAAACAGCCTGCTCCCATTGCAAGGTATGAGTAGGTGATAGAAGCCCAATACCAAATGCCTGCGTCACCCGCCGCCAGAAACTCGCTCGAGGTGGCATAAGCGATTGTGTTGGCTGGATTCCACATCAAGCCATGGATTTCATTTGTGAGGATCAGACCGGCGGTCAGCACGGGGAAAATGCTCAACAGGAGCCGTGTACGGTTTGTGAGCACATGCCCTAACCCACTGTAATGCAGCGCAAGATAGAGAAAAGCAGTTGGAGTGACCGTAAAACCCAGATAGACCATCTTGTACCAGAAAATCCTGGTTACTTGATCAGAACTGATGCGCTGAAGTATATGCGCCGTGGTTAACTCTGCACAGGCGCACAGTAAAATTACGCCGGCTGTCCAAGTTGGTCTGTGCCTGCGCGCGATGGCAACATATAGAGCCGTCAGACCGAACCCGACAGCTGCAATGATGGATATCAGGATATCTAGAGGCAATCCTTTCCCTGCTGACATTATCTGGGTCAAGTCGTTTTCCTTCTAGGTGTTTGTAAGTTTACACCAGAGTCGCCAGAAAGCGAGTGACATCGCGTGTTGTGCTTTTTCCTTCAGCGACAATTGCGGCCTGTAGCAAAAACCACTGGACTGTAAAATAAAGTATTCCCACCAGGACTAGAAAAGTCGGCCGGATGGCAATCAATATCTTTATCTGGATGCTCATTCATGCCTCCTCATGGGATTAATAACACTCCCCATTTATGAACTCTTCGCGCGAATAGCCCAGCATTTTGATCAAATATGGGTTGACGTCCTCGATCATTCCAGTCTCGGCATCCAGAATTAATATCCCATCCTGCGCTGCTTCAAACAGGCGGCGGTAACGAAGCTCTGAATCTTTCAGGGTCTGGGAGGGTCCTTGTTTTGGTTTCGCCCCTTCACGTTTCGCCTTTACCTTTATAGATTTTGCTTTCATAAGCACTTCC
>Ga0172370_10000304_pt1 | contig 75788 bp, 68 predicted proteins | sample LakKiv5m_FD_114538 | JGI IMG/M metagenome (GOLD analysis project Ga0172370, IMG submission 114538) | Freshwater microbial communities from Kabuno Bay, South-Kivu, Congo - kab_022012_11.5m | ecosystem: Environmental > Aquatic > Freshwater > Lake | place: Democratic Republic of the Congo... | reverse complement strand
GGGTCCCAGGGTGGTGTCGACCCCGGGGAAACGGGGGAAGGGCAGCACGGCCTCCTTCACGGCCACGTGACCCAAGTCGCGCCGCCGCGGCACGCGGCCGGCGCCGATGGAGTCCGCCCAACCCGGAAGATCGAGGTCGCGCAGACGGTGCCCGGCGATGACCTTGGTCGCCACGCGGGCAAGGGATACGCCGGTGGCCTTGCTGACGAAGGGTACCGTGCGACTGCCCCGAGGGTTCACTTCGAGCACGAAGATGGTGGTGGTCTCGTCGTTCTGCTGCAGCGCGTACTGGACGTTCATCAGACCCACGACACCCAGCTCGAGTGCCAAAGCCGCCGTCTGCTCCTCGACACGCCGCTCGAACGCATCTCCCAGGCTCACCGAGGGAATCACGCATGCCGAATCTCCCGAATGGACACCGGCCTCTTCCACGTGCTGCATCACCGCCCCGATATAGACGTCGTGGCCGTCACACACCGCATCCACGTCGATCTCCATGCTGCGCTCGAGGAACCGATCGATCAACACCGGGTGCTGCCGCGACGCCTTGACGGCCGTGTGGATGTAGCGTTCGAGGCCGTCTTGGTCATACACGATCTCCATGGCCCGACCGCCAAGCACGTACGACGGACGCACCAGCACCGGGTAGCCGATGCGGTCGGCAATGGCGACCGCCTCTTTGGCCGATCGGGCGGTGCCGAACGGTGGCGCCTGCAGCCCCAGTCTCGTCAGCACGCCGCCGAACCGCTCGCGATCCTCGGCCAGGTCGATGGCATCTTGGCTGGTACCCATGATCGTGACCCCGGCCGCATGGAGCTTCTCGGCGATCTTGAGCGGAGTCTGGCCGCCGAACTGTACGATCACTCCCTTCGGCTGCTCGTTCTCGACGATGTTGAGCACGTCTTCGAAGGTGAGGGGTTCGAAGTAGAGGCGATCGGAGGTGTCGTAGTCCGTGGAGACGGTCTCGGGGTTGCAGTTCACCATGATGGCCTCGTAGCCCTGTTCTCGCATCTCCATGACTGCGTGCACGCAGCAGTAGTCGAACTCGATGCCTTGGCCGATGCGGTTCGGTCCGCTCCCTAGGATGATCACCCTCTCGCGATCCCCCCGAACGGCTTCATTCTCCTCTTCATAGGTGGAGTAGAAATAGGGCGTATAGGCTTCGAACTCGGCCGCGCACGTGTCAACCGCTTTGTACGTGGGAATGATGCCGTCTTCCCGCCGCCGTGCCCGCACTTCCAATTCGTCGGCACCCAGGAATCGCCCGACATACGCGTCGGAGAAGCCCAGGCGCTTGGCCTGCCGCAGCTCCTCCCGGGAGATCTCCGACAGCCCCCCCTTCGCCCCCAACTCCTGCAGGTGCTGCTCGGCCTCGACGATCTCGCGGAACTCCTCGAGGAACCACTCGTCGATCCAGGTGACGTCGAAGATCTGCTTGAGGGTGACCCCGCGCCGGTAGGCTTCCAGGATGAGGTCGTACCGCTCGGCCGAGGGGATGCTGATCATCGCCAGCAACGCCCCGTTGTCGTCGGGGATGTCGGGCTTGACGTCGAGCTCTCGCGAGCGCATCGACTTCTGGAAAGCCTCTTTGAAGGTGCGACCGATAGCCATGTTCTCGCCCACGCTCTTCATGTGGGTGGTGAGACGCGCATCGGCCAGAGGGAACTTCTCGAACGCCCAGCGCGGGGTCTTGACCACTACGTAGTCGATGGTGGGCTCGAAGCAGGCCGGGGTCTTCTTGGTGATGTCGTTGGCGATCTCGTCCAGGCTGTAGCCCACCGCCAGTTTGGCGGCGATCTTGGCGATGGGGAAGCCGGTGGCCTTGGAAGCCAGCGCGCTGCTGCGGCTGACCCGGGGGTTCATCTCGATGACCACCAACTCGTCGGTCTCGGGCGAGTAGGCGAACTGGATGTTCGAGCCTCCAGTCTCCACCCCGATCGCGCGGATAATCGACAAAGAAGCGTCGCGCAGCCGCTGGTACTGGATGTCGGTCAACGTCTGTTGAGGCGCCACCGTGATGGAGTCGCCGGTGTGGATCCCCATGGGGTCGACGTTCTCGATAGAGCAGACGATGACCACGTTGTCCTTGTGGTCGCGCATGACTTCCAGCTCGAACTCCTTCCAGCCCACCACCGACTCTTCCAGCAGCACCTGGCTGCTGGGCGATGCGTCGAGACCCGCCCGCACGGCGGCGTCGAACGCGGCCCGGTTCTCGGCCACTCCTCCGCCGTGCCCTCCCATCGTGAAGCTGGGCCGGATGATGAGCGGCAGTCGCAGACCGGCCGCCAGTGCCTCGTGCGCCTCGGCAAGCGTGCGCACGACGGCCGACTCGGGCACACGCATGCCGATGGACGCCATCGTGGCGCGAAACTCGTCTCGGGCCTCGGCGCGGTGGATGGCGGCGTAGTCCGCCCCCAAGAGCTCCACGCCATAGCGTTCGAGCGTACCGTCCTCGGTGAGAGCGACGGCCAGGTTCAGGGCGGTCTGGCCTCCAAGGGTGGGCAACAGGGCGTCCGGCCGTTCCCGAGCGATGATCTGCGCCACCACCTCCGGCACAAGGGGCTCGATATAGGTGCGGTGGGAGAAGGTGGGATCGGTCATGATGGTGGCCGGGTTCGAGTTCACCAGGACCACCTCATACCCCTCCTCCAGCAGGACCTTGCACGCTTGGGTGCCGGAGTAGTCGAACTCGCACGCCTGCCCAATGACGATGGGCCCGGACCCGAGCAGCATGATTTTCGAGATGTCGGTGCGGCGGGGCATGCTAACGACCCTCGGGACGCGGGTGGAGGAGGCGAGGCATCAAGGCTCCATTCCGTTCGGCCTCACGGGGCGCGATTAACGGGCAGTGAGAATCATACCTGAGGGGAGGCACAGTGGGGAAGACGCGGCAGCCCGTAGGCCTCCTACCCAAGGTACCCGCAGCCCGGCAGCAGATCGTACCGGCGGAGGGCGTCGTAGGTCGCCGACAGAACCTCGCGGGGCAACACCGAGCCTGCATGCAGCCGAGGGGGCGGCGCGGCAAGAGCCTGAGGACCGAAGGCGAAGAAGTGGTCGGCGGCTTTGGCGGCGTTGGCGAAGGGGTTGCCGTCCGGGATAGATTCCACGACGGTGAACAATTCGACCACGAGAGCCGACAGGCGCGACGAGATCTGCTCGGCCTCTGCGCGCCGGCCGGCCAGTGACAGCTCGATGATCTCAGACAACTCAGCACCGAATGAGTTGGCCGTCGACAGAAGCAGCCCATCATACCCGCCCCCGTTCGGGCGCAGATGCGCCGCATACTCACCCTCGGCTCCGCGTACCATGAACACACCCTCCAGATCCAACCCGGCGGCCTGGGCCGCGGCCACCCGATCCACTCCGCTCGTGTCCTTGAGCAGGATGAAATTGGGGAAGCGGTGGGCGAGCGAGGCGACCAGGCCGGAGCTCATCTCGTTCTCGGTGACCTGCGGGAGTTGGTAGAGCGCCAGGGGTGCGGCGAGGGCCAGAAGGTTCTCAAGAGCCCGTCCGATCGCTTGCTGTGTAAGGTCGGACCCCTTTGGCGGGCACACGGCAAACCCGCATGGCGCATCCCCGAGCCTGGCTGAGGTCTCCCGCACTACCCGCGCCGCCTCGGACGCGTCCGGGTGTAGGGCTCCAACCAGCACCGTCGCCCCGAGACGCGCCCCTTCGGCCAGCGCCAAATCGACCACCTCCTGCGTCTCCGCCGGCGTCAGTTCCCACCCATCGCCCGTGGAGCCGGGGACGAGCCATCCCCGTGACCAGCGCGCGATGAACGCGAGATGGGCCGCGCCGCGGATGTGATCGATCCTTCCATCCCGATCGTAGTGGGCGAGAGGGGGGCACCAGAGTCGCGGCACTCCCGCCGGGAATAGTCGCTGTTGCAGGTGTCGCCGTTCCGCCTCGGACACGTCTCCTCCTCTCGCTATCCGCCTCCCGGCACCATAGGCTATCATCCTCACGGTCCGATCTCCGCGCACGGGAGTACCGATGCTTGCTCTCAAGGAGTTGCTGAACAGCCGGCTCAAGTTCGGTCTGATCGCCCTCGCGATCGGCTTGGTCGTATCGCTGACGATGCTCATGGCGGCAATGTCGGAGGGACTGATCAGCGGGATGACGGGCGCGAAAGAGTCCCTCCAGGCCGACCTCCTGGTCTTCCAGGGAGACACGCAACTCTCCCTCGAGCGGAGCCTGCTCAGTGCGGCCGATCTCGACCAGATTCGGAACACCAGCGGCGTGGACGATGTCTACCCTGTCGGCCACGCGATGGCCTCGGTCGAGACCGGCTCGGGCAACTTCGACGCCCGGGTCCTGGGGCTCGGCGGACACCTTGAGCAACTGCCTATCGTCGAGGGAGCCGGAGGACCGCTCGGTCGCGGCGACGCCATCGTCGACGTGACCGCGAAGGCGGAGGGCGTCTCCATCGGCGACACCGTGCGCCTCTCGCCCATCGACCGCGAGTTGACCATCGTAGGTTTCACCGAGGGACGCCGCTACGTGATGTCGCCCACATTCTATGTCGACATGGGCACCTGGGAGGACCTGTATCTGGCTTCCGCCCTGGCGCCGGTAGACACTGCGGCCGGCGGCGGCTCCGGCGCGGTACGCGGTCCATTCTCAGGAAGCGCCTCGATAGCGGCGGTGACCATAGCAGGCCCACACGACGCGGCCTCAGTCGAGGCCTTGGCCGCCAGACTGGGCGACCGATTCGAGGTGACCACACCGGAGAAGGCGGCGATGGCGGGCAACGGGATGTCGGTCATGGTGCTTGCAGTGGATGGCATCCAAGTGGTCTCGCTGATCATCGGCGCCTTGGTCATCGGGGTCTTCTTCTACGTGACCACGCTGCACAAGACCGGCCAGATCGCCGCCATCAAGGCCCTCGGTGCCTCGAACGGGTACGTCGGCAGGCAGCTGATGCTCCAGGTCACCATCCTCGTCGCCGTGGCCGCCGCCATCGGCATCGTGCTCGCCCTGGGGCTGGGAAGCGCCATGCCGCCCGCGATGGCCTTCGAGCCGCAGCTCCAGAGCTGGCTGACCAGTCTGGTCGCAGTCTTCCTCATGGCGCATCTGGGAAGCCTGTTCTCGTTGCGTGCGATCCTGGCCGTCGACCCGGCCTCGGCGCTCAACCGGACGGAGCCCTGATGAGTCTTCTCGAGGTTCGCCGGCTCTCGCACCGATACGGGGACGGAGAAGCGGCGGTGACTGCCCTCGACGAGGTGTCCTTCTCCCTCGACCAAGGCCTATTGCTGGCCATCCTTGGGCCGTCGGGCTCGGGCAAGACCACACTGCTCTCCATCATCGCCGGCCTGCTGACGCCCACGTCGGGAGAGGTGGTCCTGGACGGTCAGGCGGTACATCTGCACAGCGCGCGGGAAGCGGCGCGCTTCAGGCGCCGGAACGTTGGCATTGTCTTCCAGGAGTACCACTTGATCCCCTACCTGACCGCCCGCGAGAATCTCTTGCTGGTCCCCCATCTGCGTGGCCGGATCACTGAAGAAGACCGCGCCCGAGCCGACTCGCTGCTGGGGGAGTTCGGACTGGGCGCCCGAGCTCGACACAAACCCGCGCAGCTATCAGGGGGTGAACGCCAACGGGTGGCGATCGCCCGCGCGTTCATGAACCAGCCCGCAGTGATGCTCGTCGACGAACCCACGTCTCACCTGGACACTGAACGAGGCCGACAGGTTCTTCAGTTGCTCCGGGACCATATCCACGGACGGGCGATGACCTGCGTCATGGTCACCCACGATCAGCGCATGACCGACCAGGCCGACCAGACCGTCCGCCTGGTCGACGGGGTGGTGCAGAGCTAGAAGACGGCCCGCCCGGTCACCTCCCGGTCCACTCCAAGCTCAGGCAAGGCGCCGCAACGATCCGGGTCAGCGCGCGGTGACCCTCAGGATGCGGTCATCGTCTGATGCCGGATCCCCCCTCCCATCCCGGTTGCTGGTGCCCAGGTAGAGGGCGCCATCCGGTCCCACCGCTATCGAACGCAGGCGCCCGAAGCGGCCGTCGAGCAGCACATCCTCGTTAGAAACGGCGGCGAAGGCGGCATCGGCGGGCGTGAGACGGCGGAGATCCTGCTCCTTAAGGGTCACGAACAGCAGCGAACCGCGCCAACCCGGGATCGCATCGGCTTCATAGAAGACGGCTCCGGCCGGGGCGACGGTCGGAGTCCACGTGTAGATGGGATCGACGAAGCCGGGCTCTGTGACCTTGCCCACGAACGTCGGCCAGCCAAAGTCTCCCCCTGCCGCTACGTGGTTGATCTCGTCGTTCGTGTCGGGTCCATGCTCGGTCAGGAACGGCTGCGGATCTCCTGATAGCCACGCGATGCCCTGGGGGTTGCGGTGTCCGTAGGAGTAGACCAAGGAACCCGAGAACGGGTTGCCGGGCGACGGGCGCCCGTCACGGTCCATGCGGAGCACCTTGCCGGCGAGTGAACCCTTGTCCTCCGCTGGGCTCCCCCGGCCGGCGTCACCGGTGGTAACCCACAGGAAGCCGTCGGGTCCGAACGCGACCCGGCTGCCGTCATGGATCGAGCCGGCCGGGATGCCGTCCACCAACACCCTCTCGTCGCCGATGGCGTCTCCGGTGAGCGTAAGCCGGCTGACGCGATTCTGGAGGCCGCCATCCCTTGCATCGTGTGTGTAGGCGACGTACACGTACGGCTGCGCGGGAAAGTCGGGGTCGACGGCCAGACCGAGTAGGCCGCTTTCGCCGTCCGCGGTGACAGGGAGCCCGCCGAGCGGAGTGACGACGCCGGTGCCGGGATCCACCCGGACGATGCGCCCGGTGCGTTCTGTCACCAGCAGGTTGCCGTCGGGAAGGAACCGCATCTCCCAGGGTACGTCCAGCCCGGTAGCAACGACCTCCACCAGCAGGTCGGCGTCACCGGCGGGGACTCCCGCGTCCGAAGTCGGCGTGGGCGCCGCCGTGGTACCGTCCGCAGTGGTCACCACCGTTGGTGCCGTGGAGGTACCGGCGCCTGCGCAGCCAGTCACCAGAAGGACAAGGACCGCGAGCAGCAGAGCAAGCGCGGACAGTGACCGGCCGGATCGTCGCATCACAAGCACCTTTCGGCATCAGGATAGTACCGGCGCCCCACCCATCCTACCAGGCGGCTGAAGAATGGCGCCCCGCCACTGCAGTACGCCGCCACCATGAATCCCATCACGCCCTTTTCCACGTTGATCCGCGGCTGATGTGTTTCCTCGCCCCGCACCTGCGGCGGAGGTGCGCTGGGAACGCGCCAGACAAGGACGCAGAAAGCGCGAATAGCAGCGCTATGTGCGCGACCGAGGACGACGTATCGCGCTTCCCAGTGCGCTTCGGCCGCCGGGACCTCGTTTTTCAGCGGCCTCGTAGCCCAGGGTTAGAGAGCTCTCACCAGCGCATGAAGATCCTTTCACACAGGTGCACATGACGTGGTGCCGCCGGTTACAGTGCGCGGCAAGCCGGCTGCACCGGTAGCCGGAAGAGCCCTTCGGGGTCGCTCTGCAAAACGGACAAGGAGTACACGAATGCGTATGGCAATGCGAAAACGATACACGGGGGCAGTGCTGCTGTTCTTCGTGGCGGCCCTCGCCCTGGGGGTATCGCTTGCGACAAAGGACGCAGAGGCACACCCGAGCAAGACCACGGACTGCTCGGGCTGTCACGACCAGGCGCCGCAAGGGCCGGTCACCGCGGTGCCGAGCACAACCACGCCCGCAGCCGGAGCCGGCTACTCCGTTGCGATCACCATCGGTCTCACGGCCCCTGGCGACACCGGCTACCACATCGCACAGACCGACGCAGCCGGCACGACCAATACATGGACGACAGTCTCCGCCGGCGAAACCGGCACGGAACAGACGTCATGGACGGCTTCCATGACCGCCCCCACCGCGCCCGGCACCTACTACTACAACGTCTGGTGCGTGAAAGGCCCGACCAGCGCCGGCATGGCCCAGTCTGCTCGTTACAGCATCACCGTACCGGCTCCCACGGTCAGCTACACCATCACCGCAAGCGCGGGCACGGGTGGTTCCATCGACCCGTCGGGCGCCGTCTCGGTGACCAGCGGAGCCGACCAGAGCTTTGCCATCTCCGCCGACGCCGGCTACCACATCGTCGACGTTACGGTGGACGGATCCTCCGTGGGAGCGGTGAGCAGCTACCCATTCACCAACGTCACGGCGAATCACACCATCGTCGCGAGTTTCGCGGCTGACGCTACGACCGGCAGCTACACCATCACCGCGAGCGCGGGCACGGGTGGTTCCATCGACCCGTCGGGCGCCGTCTCGGTGACAGAGCGGGGCAAGCAGAAGTTCAAGATCACCCCCGCCTCCGGGTACCGCATAGCCAACGTGCTCGTCGACGGGCGGTCAGTCGGAGCTGTGAGCAAGTACACCTTCAGCAACGTCACCAGCGACCACACGATCGTCGCGAGTTTCGAACGGCGAAACGCGCGGCATGACAAGCACCACGGCGACGACCACGACCATGGCGAGCGCAACCAGCATGGATCCCGCGGACACGTCCCCGAGAGCTGACACTGAAGACGGCCGAGGCGCAATCGCCCGCGCCCTGAGTCGTCTGCCCCATATCTCCTGACGCCCGTCCATCACGGGAGTCGGCTACGGCGGGGGCTTGCCAGAGCCCCCGCCGTCTCCTCTTCTCCGGTCGCTTCGGTCAGTAGTTGCAGACGATCAAGTCGTCCCGGGCGACCCCGTGGGCTCCGCACAGAGGGACGCACTTTCCGAAGAGTATGAAGGTCGTCTTTCCCGCCAGCACCGGTTCCTGGTCGAGCATCTCGTAGTTCCCCCCGCCTTTCGAGATGATCACGTCTGCCTCCTCGACCAACATACGGACCTTCGGAGACACCTTGCTCAGATCGGTCCCCGGCAGGGGCTCGGAGATGCCGTTCCCGACGAGGTCGGCCACCGCGTCCAACCCGACGACCAGAGCATCGGCCATGGTGGCGTCGTTGACCACGGGCCCCTCGCGGACGATGAAGGTGACCCGCACTGCGGCTGCGGCCTCGATCACCTCCAAGAAGAGCCGGTCAAAGACGATCTCGCCGCAGTTGTCGCCGAAGTAGACGATCTTTCCGGCCTCAGCGACCCGCCTACGAAAGACCTCTACATGTTCGAGGTGCACCGGCATCGTGGCGACCCTATCCAGGAGATCCGCCCTGGGACCACGGGTCACATCCACCATCGCGTCGAGCGCGTTACCCGCCGCGGCGAACTTCGCCGCTAGGCTGAACGGGTCGAGATGCTCGAATATGCGGATCCGCGCCGTCTCGTAGAGACCGAGGGCCGATTCGTTATGCCGGCGCTTCACAGCGGCCAGAGGATCGATCTCGCCTGTCCGGGCGACCAGGAGCGCCCATGCGTCCCGCACCACCTCCGGCGATCGGAACGCCGGCGAGGGCGCGAGCAGCGCGGGAAGCCGACGGACCTCCTCCATGAACTCGACGACCGCATGGTCCTCGAGCGCGATACGGGCCACCCCCAAGATCATCTGATCGATGCACGGCGCGCAATCGGACCACATCTGCATTCTCACAACCCCCGGTCGATGTCGGATATCACCAGAGTAGCAGGCGGCCCGCCAACATGGGGTAGACTTCCATGCCGCCGATTCCGTCCACTACGCTCGGCGTGCGATGCACACACTCGACGCAGGCCGGGAGATGGATCGACCCTCACTACTCGACAGTATCCCAGCACGCCACGCCGACCCCGGACCCGACATTCGCCAGTTGGTGGTCGTGTGCGTCGCGAGCTTCGTCGTGTGGGCCGGCTTCGGAGCGATCCTGCCCTATCTGCCGGTATTCCTCCAGGAAGAGGCCCACGCCTCAGTGGCTCTCATTGGCGTCATAGCGGCGGCCTACTACGTGGGCAGTTTCGCATTCTCATCGCCGATAGGCGCCCTGAGCGATCGCATCGGCCGGAAGCCGGTCCTGGTATTCGGGGTCGCTCTGTACGCATCCGCCAGCCTTCTCTTCATCACGACCACCGAACCCGGATGGTTCGTCCTGTTTCGGCTGCTCGAGGGGATCGGAGCCGCGTCGGTGATGCCGGCCGGCAAAGCGCTCATAGCCGACATCACGACCGAGGGTACCCGCAGCCGCGCGTACGGATGGCTGACGACGGCGCAGTTCGGCGGTCTCGCTCTGGGCCCCGCGCTGGCCGTGCCGCTCTACGCGCTGGGCGGCGGCCGTGGGCGGTGGGCGTTCTATGCCGTGTTCCTCTTCGGGAGCGTAGCGGCTGCGATCATCGCAGTGCTTCTTCTGCTCACCATCCGGGAACCAGAAGGGGCCCGCCGGCGGCGTCTTGACGGGGCTGAACGTCCACCCTACCGATCGCTGGTCACGCGGCCGGTGGCGGCCTTTCTTGTCGTGGCGGCCACCATGGGCTTCGCCCTGGGAGTATGGGAGGTGCTCTGGAGCCTGTGGCTGCGCCGGCTTGGAGCGACGATGACCTTCGTGGGGCTGACCTGGATAGCCTTCAGTCTGCCCATGCTGCTGGCCTTCGCGGGGGGTCATCTGGCGGATCGGCACAGCCGGTTTCTTCTGATGTACTCGGGCCTGGCGGTGTCGTCGGTGGCATGGATCGTCTACGGGGTGACGCGCGACCTTACGGTGTTCCTGGTCTTCAGCGTCATCGAGGGCCTGTCCGTTGCCTGGTCCTATCCGGCACAGCAGGCCTTTCTGGTCCAGGTGAGTCCCCGGCGCTGGTTGGGGGCGGTCCAGGGGCTGGAGACATCGTCGACACAGCTGGCCGCCCTCGTGGGCACCCTCCTTTCGCCCGTCCTCTACCGGTTCATCTCCGGATACACGATCGCTGTGGGAGGCGTGGTGGCGCTTGTCGGGTTGGTTGCAACGGCGCCGACATTGTCGAGAGAGTGGAAGAGGCTGCAACGCGGACGCCGAGCCTCCTACTGACGATCCGGCGGTGCCGCGTGGAACAGGTCGGCCGTCCGCAGGCCGTACCGCCGGCGCAGGGGTCGCGTCTCGAACAGCACAGCGGCAACCAACGTGAAGAGGGCAACACCCCCGACGATGATCGCCAGCCGGCCCCAGGGCTCCCCCACCGACATCCGTTGATGCGCAAGCACGTATCCTGATTGCGCCCACAGCAGTGCACCGAGCAGCAGGACGACCTGGACGAGCCTGGCCGCCCACCCCCGTCGCACGAGCAGCAAGAACGGCAGCAGGAGACAGAGGCCGACGATGCCGAACGCGTAGAAGCGCAGGAAGTGGGCGGCCAAGAGGATGCACGCCGTCACGGCGGGTACGAGCAGGAGCACCGTGATCGTCGCGCCGTTTGAGTGTCGGCTCGGCATGGTCCACCAAGGATACCAAGGTCGTCGCCGACGGGGCATCGGCCCTCCTCCGTCGCTCGGTATCTCGGAAGTCGAAGTTACCCGCTCGGCCACATGGGGCATTCATACCCTAAACAGCTAGAAGACATCTTCCCAAGGAGCATACGATGGGCACCACCACAGAACTGGACGTCCGGGAGATCATGCCGTTCGAACGCCACGCGAAGATCTTCGACATCTGGCACGCGCTTCCGGTTGGTGACGAGATCCTCCTTATCAACGACCACGACCCACGGCCGCTGCATTACCAGTTCCTGGCCGAATATGAAGGTGAATTCGAGTGGAGCAGCGACGAGAAAGGTCCGCAGTGGTGGGAGGCGCACATCAAGCGGATAGCCCTTCCCAAGGCATAGCGGGCGGAACCCGACCACACGTCGATCCGTGAGAGCCGCCGACCTATTCGTCCGCTGCCTGGAGAACGAGGGCGTCGACACCATCTTCGGCATCCCCGGCGAAGAGAACCTCGACCTCATGGACGCGCTCCTCGACAGCAGCATCCGTTTCGTCACCACCCGGCACGAGCAGGGAGCCGCGTTCATGGCCGACGTGCACGGCCGGCTGACCGGCAACGCCGGCGTGTGCCTCTCGACCCTGGGTCCGGGCGCGACCAACCTGGTTACCGGCGTCGCCGACGCGAACATGGACGGCGCCCCCGTGGTCGCCATCGCCGGGCAGGCGGCCACCACCAGGCTTCACAAGGAGAGCCACCAGGTCGTGGACTTGGTCCGCCTGTTCGAACCCGTGACGAAGTACGGAGCCCAGATACGGGCCCCCGAAACCATCCCTGAGATCGTGCGGAAGGCCTTCAAAGTCGCGCAGACCGAGAAGCCGGGATGCAGCTTCATCGAATTCCCGGAGAACGTGGCAGCCGCGCACACGCTCGACAGGAGTCCCCTGCGGGTCCAGAGCGCCACCCCGCCGATTCCGTCGCCGGACAAGGTTGCGCAGGCCGTCCGTATCATCTCTGAAGCCAGGTCGCCACTCATCATGGCCGGCAACGGCGTAATTCGCGCGGGGGCGTCCGCCGACCTAGTGGCGTTCGCCGAACGCCTCAACATCCCGGTGGCCACGACCTTCATGGCCAAGGGCGTGATCCCCTTCTCCAACCCGCTCTGCCTGGGAGCGGTGGGCCTGCAATCCGACGACTTCATATCCTGCGGGTTCCAACGGGCCGACGTGATCATCTGCGTAGGCTACGACATCGTGGAGTATCACCCCCACCTGTGGCACCGGGACGACGATCGGAAGATAGTCCACATCAACTCCTCCCCCGCCGAGGTGGACGAACATTACATCGTCGAGTGCGGGGTTATCGGCCACATCGGAGCCGCACTCCGCAGCATCGCGGGAGAGGCCCAGCACCATCCCGGCCCGGCGGCCGACCAGGATCTGAGGCGCATCATTGTCGCCGAGACCGCCGACCACGCCACCGACCGTGGATCGCCCATCGCACCGCAGAAGATCATCTGCGACCTCCGCCACGCACTCGCGCCCGAGGATATCGTCGTCTCCGACGTAGGCGCCCACAAGATGTGGATGGCCCGTCTCTATCAAGCGGAACGACCCAACACGTGCATCATATCGAACGGCTTCGCGGCTATGGGTATCGCGGTCCCCGGGGCTCTCGCGGCACGGCTGGCCCGGCCCGAAAGCAGGGTGGTCGCGGTCACCGGTGACGCCGGGTTTCTCATGAACTCGCAAGAGATCGAGACGGCCATGCGGCTCGGCGTTCCATTCGTCGTGCTGATCTGGAACGACAACAGCTACGGCCTCATCCGCTGGAAGCAGCTGGCTCACTTCGGGCGCGAGTCGAACGTAGCCCTGACCAACCCCGATTTCGTGCGCTACGCCGAGAGCTTCGGCGCCCGGGGCTACCGGGTGGAGGCGGCCGAGGACCTCGCCCCCATCCTCTCGCACGCATTGGCCGACGATACCGTGACCGTGATCGACTGTCCGGTGGACTACCGGGAGAACCTAAAGCTCACCGAGAGGCTGGGGAAACTGGTGTGCACGGGGTAGGGCTCGAAATCAGTGGGCTTTGAACTTCTTACCGACTGAGAAGGCGCTCCCCAAGGAGGGTCCAAGCCCGTGGTACGTCTCCGCACCGGGGATGTACGTCACGAGCCCCACTGCGTCCAGATCGAGCTTCCCATCGGGGCCGAGAGCGTCTTCGTCGGCCTTCACGTCAAGGATCTCGCCTACGAACATCGTGTGCGCTCCGAGCTCGAGCGTGTGATGCACCCGACACTCCAGGACCAGCGGGAACTCAGCCACGGCCGGCGCGTGCACGAACTCCGCACACACCGCGGTCAGGCCGGTGGCGGCGAACTTGTCGACGTCCCGGCCCGACACGGTGCCGATGTAGTCGGCCTCGGCCACCTGATGAGCGGCCGGGAGATTCACCGTGAAGGCCTGCTGGTGCGTGATGTTGGCGTGTGACTGCCGCGAAGGCCGTATGGAGACGGCTACGCATGGTGGTTTGGAGCTGCAGATACCCCCCCAAGCCACCGTCATGATATCGGGATGATCCTCGGCGTCGTAGCTACCGACCACGAGGGCCGGAGCAGGATAGATGAGGGTGCGCGCTCCCAGCGACCGCCTGCCCGCCACGACTACTGCACCACCGTGACACTCTCGATGACCACCGGAGTCACGGGCACGTTCTCGTAGGGGCCCGAGGTAGTGGTCGGAACGGCGACAATGGCGTCGACCACGTCCATGCCCTCGGTCACGGCGCCGAAGACCGCGTATCCGTATCCCTGTTGCGTGGCGGCCTTAAAATCCAGAAAGGCGTTGTCGGCCACGTTGATGAAGAACTGGCTCGTCGCGCTGTCGACCACGCCGGTACGGGCCATGGCCAAGGTACCCCGCAGGTTCTTCAGGCCGTTGTCGGCTTCGTTCTTAACCGGCGCCCGCGTGGCCTTCTGCCGCATATCGGGGGTGAACCCTCCCCCTTGGATCATGAACCCGGGTATCACGCGATGGAAGATGGTGCCGTCATAGGAGCCGTCTTCGACATAACCGAGGAAGTTCGCCAACGTCAACGGGGCCTTTTCCGCATCCAGTTCGGCGGTGATATCTCCCATCGACGTCTTGATGAGTACTGTGGTCGTACCGCTCATTGCCGTGTCTCCATTCGTCGTGCCGGTGGTCCCGGCTGTTGTTTCGGGTGGCGCAGCGTCCTGCGTACCGGAGCCGCACCCGGCCGTAACCAGACCGAGAGTGAGAACGGCGCTCAGGACCGCAGCCCGGAGCAGCGATCTCCCCCGCGCTCTGCGCACCTCACGAAGAACACCACCCACTACGCACCTCCAACTCGAACTTCTGCTCTCCCCGTCTCTCGCGGGGAGCGACATAGGCTCTCACATCTCGGGCGTCTTGCCATCCCCACCACGCCTTGACATATATCTTGATATCAAGTATCTTGACGATTATGGACAGGCACGGAAACGACACAGCCGCGCCCCCCCGAGGCGTCACAGTGTGGTTGGCTCTCTGGAAAACCGCCGCTGCGGTCGGCGCTCACGCACGGCAGGACGTCGCCCGGCAGGGCCTCTGCTACACCGATTTCGCCGTCCTCGAAGCCATTCTGCACCAAGGCCCCATGCCCGTGAATGCCATCGGGAGACTGGTGCTTCTCACCAGTGGCTCGATCACGACGGCCGTCGATCGGCTCGAGGCCCGAGGCCTTGTGGAGCGTCTCCCCGACCCTGACGATCGCCGCGCGCGCATCGTCCGTCTCACCCCCGCCGGCGGCGATTTCACCCGCGCTATCTGGGCCGGCCACGAACAGGCCCTCGAACGGGCCACCGGCGCTCTGGATCCGACCGAGCGCCGGGATCTCATCCGACTGTTGCTCAAGCTGAAGCGCGGAGCTCTAGCCGGCGGCCGGTTTGCCGACCGCGGCACGACCCCTCTATCACCTCAGGAAGGCTCGTCATGATCACTCTTCGACCATCCGCCGAGCGCGGACATTTCGACCACGGCTGGCTCGACACGCGCCACACTTTCTCGTTCGCCGGGTACCAAGATCCGGCCCACATGGGCTTCCGAAACCTGCGCGTGATCAACGAAGACGTGGTCCAGCCCGACCGCGGCTTCGGCACCCATCCTCACCGAGACATGGAGATCGTCACATACATCCTCGAAGGCGCGCTCGAGCACAAGGACAGCATGGGCACGACCGGCGTGATCGGTGCCGGCGAGGTGCAACGCATGACTGCGGGCACCGGGATCACCCACAGCGAATACAACGCCTCCGGCACGGAGCCCGTGCACCTCATGCAGATCTGGATCATCCCCGCCCAGATCGGGCTGACCCCCAGCTACGAGCAGCGTAGCCTCCTTGACGCCCCGGCCGACACCGGCGGATCGGCGGCGGCGCAGGTGCGGCTCGTCGCCTCGCCCGACACCGACGATGATTCGCTGCTGATCCACCAAGACGTGCGGCTGTACGCCGTGACGCTGGAGACGGGCGGTGGCATACAGATCTCGATTCGGCCGGGTCGACACGCATGGCTGCAGGTGATCCGGGGCACACTGACGCTCAACGGGATCGATCTCTCGCAGGGTGATGGGGCCGCCATCAGCGACGAAACCACGCTTGACCTGCAGGCGCTCGAAAACGCCGAGGCCCTCCTCTTCGACCTGAACTGATCGCCGCGGAGGCGGACAATAGATACCACGACACGAGGAGACCCATGGCACTCGAAATCTGGGATATCGACACCACTCACTCCAGCATCAACTTCTGGGTGCGGCACATGGTCATCGCGAAGGTGCACGGTCGCTTCACGGGATGGCACGGCCGGCTGGATCTCGACGACCAGGACTTCAGCACGGCGCGCGTGCAGGTGGTCATCGAAGCCGCCGGCATCGAGACCGACGACCCCAAGCGCGACGCCCACCTCCGCTCGGCCGACTTTCTCGAGGTGGAGGCGTTCCCACAATTGACATTCACCAGCCGCGCGGTCGAGACAACGGGGCCGAACACCATGCGGGTCATCGGCGACCTCGTGGTGCACGGCACCAGTCGCGAGGTGGTGTTGGAGACCACCTACAACGGGAGGGCATCGGACCCGTGGGGGTCGGACCGCATAGGTTTGGAGGCTCGTACCTCCGTGGACCGCACGGACTTCGGACTGAAGTGGAACAAGGCACTCGAGAGCGGCGGGGTCCTTGTAGGCACCACCGTGGAGATCACCATCGAGATCGAGGCGATCAGACGCGGGGCGTTGTCGACCGACGCGTAGCACCCGTCATCCCGCCCCCGCGGCGGCGGGGACCTGGGCACGCCCAGGTCCCCGTGCGGGTCTGGTTCGTTGAGACTACTCCTTCGGTTTCGGGAGCACCGCTTCGAAGGCGGCGTCGTCCATGACGGTGCCCGCCGCGATGAGTTGTCGGAACTTGAGAAAGTCGATGACGTCCTCGCCGGTCTGCCTGCGGGTGGCGAACGAGTAGAACCCCAGGTACGCTTCGGTCATCATGTTGACCGAGAGCCAGTGTCGGCTCATGATCTTCGCCTGATCCCAGAAGAACTTCTTCTTCACGCGGATGAGGTCGACCGAGGTCTGCAGAGAACCGGGGAACAGGTTGGCGAAGCGCCATACCAGCTCCTGTATGGCCTCGTCGAGCTTGGTCAGGTCTATGGTGCACTCCTTGACCAACGCCTTCGCCGCAGCCAGGTCGGCACCCGACTTCGGTTCCCCGTACACGATCTCACCATCGAGCACATAGCTATCGGTGTGCACCAGCGGGTTGCGCACGAAGGCGCCGTCCTTCTTGAGGACCGGCACGACCTTGGTCACCACGTTCTTGGCCTTCATCTTATAGGCCGACCACAGCTCGCACGAGATGCAGTTGAACATGGCGTCTTCGGCGCTCATGTACCAAGGCAGGAAGTCCGTGGATCCCCCTGCCGGCGCGGAGCCGTGCTTAGGACCGGCCTGGCCGAAGACGGCCATATCAGAGGCGACCGCCAGGTCGCAGGCCATGCCGATCTCCTGTCCCCCGGCCACCCGCATGCCGTTCACCCGACAGATCACCGGCTTCTTGCAGTCGAGGATGGAGTCGACCATGTGGTTGAAGAGGTCCATGTACTCGCCGTACTCGTTCGGGCGTTTGGAGTAGTACGAGGAGTACTCCGGCACGTTCCCTCCCGTACAGAAGGCCTTGTCGCCGGCCCCGGTGAAGATGACGGCCGCGACGCTGCGATCTCCTGAAGCCGCGTGGAACCCGGCGATGACGCCCTTCACCATGGTAGTGGTGTAGGAGTTGAACTGCTGCGGGTTGTTGAGCGTGATCCAGGCCACGTAGAGGCCGTCGACCACGGCGCCATCCGGCCCCACCAGGGGACGCTTCTCGTAGATGGTGCAGGGAGCCTCGGTTCCCCACCACTGATCGCCGATCAGTTGGTGGTCCTTCAGTTCGTTGTCGCGAGGCAGCCAATCGAGGCTCATAGGTCTCCTTTCACGCATTGGATAGATCCGCGCCGAGCCGGCCCGCCGCGAGGACGGGCGGGTCGGAGGCAAGACTAGCTTTCCCGGCGGATGATCGTGGCCATGGTCGCGCCGCCGCCGCCGCAGATGGAGGCGATGCCCAGCTCGCCGTCGGTCCGCTTGAGAGCGTGGTACAGCGTGACAAGAAGTCGCGCGCCCGAGCATCCGGTGGGATGCCCCAGGGCGATGGCACCGCCATGGATGTTCAGCTTCTCCGGATCCCAGTTCAACACCTGCTGGTTCGCCAGAACCTGGGCGGCGAAGGCTTCGTTGACCTCGATCAGATCCATATCGTCGAGTTTCAGCCCGGTGCGCTCGAGCACCTTGGGGATGGCGACGCCGGGGCCCTCGCCCATGAAGCGGCCGTCGACCGCCGTCTGGGTGTAGCCCACCAGCGAGAATAGCGGCGTCAGGCCGCGCCGAGCCGCTTCCTCGCGAGACATCGCCACCATAAAGGCGGCGCCGTCGGTCATGCCGCAGGAGTTACCCGCGGTGACCACACCATTCTCCTTGAACACGGCCCTGAGCTTTCCCATGGCCGCAGCGTCGACCTCGTACCGGATCGACTCGTCCTTCTCGAACACGACCTCAGGGGCCTTGCCCTTTGCCGGGATGACCACCGGAGTGATCTCTTCGTCGAACCAACCGTTCTTCTGGGCCGCGGCTGCTTTCTGGTGGCTGCCGGCGGCAAAGAGGTCGAGGTCTTCGCGGGTCAAGCCGTACTTCTCCACCAGATTCTCGGCGGTCATGCCCATGCTGACTCCGGCCACCGGGTCGTCCGCGTCGCTCCAACCATCCTCGAGCTGAACGGACCCCAGGCGGAACCCCTGCCAGCGGTAGCCGCGGATGAGGTGCGGGATCGTGGACATGCTCTCCATGCCGCCACAAAGCACAATGTCCGCCTGGCCGACCTGGATCAGCATGGTCGCGATGCTCGTAGCCTTCATGCCCGCGGGACAGGCCTTGTTGATGGTCACGCCGGGCACGTGGGTGCCGCAGCCGCCTTTGAGGGCCGCGGTGCGGCCTGGGTTAACGTAGTTGCCCGCCTGCCGGCACGACGCGATGACCGCATCGTCAACGTCGTCACCCGAGACCTCTGCGCGCCGAAGAGCCTCACGGACGGCGAACGACGCGATGTCGTACACCTTCACATCTTTGAGTGTGCCCCCGAACCGCCCCATCGGCGTCCGGACGGCACTCACGAACACAACGTCACTCAACTCGCGCACCATACCTCCTCACTCGGAACGTCCCACACTCCCCTCCGGCTTGACGGCCTCCGGGGCCAAAGCATCGGCAACCACAAGATGCCGCCGCAGCGGAAAGAGATTGAGGGGCCGGCGACTGGTGATGAGACCCCAGATACCTCGTGGATTCCAGATAGTGATCGCCACCGCCACGGCTCCTACCAAGATAAGGTACCAGGAACCGTAGTCCGACAGTAGTTCTTGCAGCGCGAGAAACACGATCGTTCCGATTATGGGGCCCTCGATGCTGCCCACACCCCCGATGACGACTATGAAGATCATGAGCGCCGTCCATTGGACGCTGAAGGCCGCGTTCGGCTGGATACGCAGCAGATTCAAATATGTGACCGCGCCCGCCAAGCCGCAACCGAAAGCCGATATCAGATACACGTACCGCTTGGCCCGGGAGACATCGACCCCCAGGCTCTCAGCGCCGGTCTCATTGTCGCGCACCGCGGTCAGCGCCAGGCCCAACCGCGACCGCAACAGGAAGAAGACGAGGAGCACGGAGCCCACCGCGACGCCGAGTGCCATCAGATAGGTGACCGGGATGCGTGTGGCCATCTTCACGTGGGATGCTCCGGTCACCGTCGTCCCCGAACCTCCTCCGACCCAGTCGATGTTCGTGACAATGAGCCGATAGGCCTCGGCGATGACCCAGGTGCCGATGGCGAAGTATCCGCCACGAAGGCGGAATGCCAGCACCGACGTAGGCAACGCGATCAGAGCAGCGGCCAGGCCGGCCAGGGGCACCGCCAGGAACGGGTTGAGCCCGAATCCGTCCGCGAACACCCACAGCCCATACGCGCCCAATCCGATGTATGCCTGCTGGCCTACCGACAACAGTCCGGCGTAGCCGGCCAGAAGGTTCCACATTTGGGCGAGAGCCAGGAGACAGAGATATGTGGTCAACGTGCGCTGGAAGCTGGGTTGCGCCCACAACGGCACCGAGACGAAGCCAACTACGACCAGCCCTGCCGCCGCCAGGGCGATACGGTTGGCGCGATTTGACTTGACCACTTTGAAGCGCGACTCGCTCATTCGGCCACCTGCTTGGCGAAGAGCCCCTCAGGCCGGAACGCGAGCACGGCCAGAAAGACCAGGTGCCCCGCCAGCACGCCGAAGCCCGGGTCGATCTGCGAGCCTATGGTCTGGGCCACACCGAGCACCATCCCCCCCACCAGGGTGCCCCACAGCGAACCCATTCCCCCCATGATGACCGCCTCGTACGCGAATATGAGACGCAGAGAACCCGCGTCGGGAGTGAACGTCGTGCGGATGGCGATGAAGACTCCCGCGATGGCGGCGGTCGCGAGGGCCAATGCCATGGCCAGACCATACAACCGTTGGTTGTTGATCCCCACGAGTTGAGCCGCACTCTGATTGTCCGACGTCGCTCGGAACCCCCTGCCCAGCTGGGTACGCCCCAGAAAGAACTGCAGGCCGGCTATGACGGCGATCGCCACCGACATGGTGACAAGCGGCAGCCAACCCACGGCGAGGCGACCGGTGATGGTAAGGGCCGCATCTTCGATGCGCCCCGCGTCCAGCCCCTGCGAGTCGGCCGAGAACGCCTCCAGCAGGAGGTTCTGGATGATGACCGCGAGACCGAAGGTGACCAGCAGGGGGGGCATGGGACCCCGTTCCAACGTCCGATTGAGCAGGTAGCGCTGCAGCACATACCCCACGCCACACATCAGCGGCACTACTATCAGCAGGGAGGCGAAGGGATTCCAGCCCAGTGAATCGACCACGATCAGGGCCAAGAAGGCCGCCATGTTGCTGAGGTCTCCATGCGCTAGATTGACCAGCTTCATGACCCCAAAGATCAGCGACAGACCGGAAGCGAACAACGCGTACAGCCCACCGAGCAGTATCCCTTGGATGACGAGATTGACCCAGGTCATCGCTGCCGCACCCCGAAATATGCCGCGGAGATCTGCTCTCGGGTAAGCTCATTCGGCGCTCCGGTGAGCGCCACCCGACCCTCGAGCAGGCAGTACACGCGTTTCGCGATCGTGACGGCCTGACCGATGTCCTGCTCTACCAGGAGAACCGTCGTACCTTGTTCGACGATGATAGGCATAGCCTGATAGAGGTGTCGCACCACTATGGGCGCCAAGCCCAGAGAAGCCTCGTCAAGCAACAACAATCGCGGGTTGGCCATGAGTCCGCGACCGATCGCCAATGCCTGCTGCTCGCCCCCAGAGAGGTTCGCAGCCAACTGGTCTCGGCGTTTGACCAACAGAGGAAAGAGTTCGTAGACCTTGTCTGTCGTCCAGGGGCCGAGGCGCTTGGTCCATCCGCCGACCTGGAGGTTCTCGTGCACGGTCAGCGTGGGAAACACCTGCCTACCCTCAGGTACGAGAGAGATTCCCGCGCCCACGCGCACATGACTGGGAAGGTCATGGACCGCTTTGCCATCGAAGTGCACTTCGCCCCCACTGCAGGGCAGGAGCCCCGCAATGGTCTTCAAGAGCGTCGACTTCCCCGCTCCGTTGGCCCCGATGACCGCGACGGTCTCACCTTCGTCGACGGTGAGATCCAGGGAGAAGAGCGCCTGGAACGGACCGTAGTGCGCAGACACGGAGCGGACTTCAAGGAGGCTCATACGCCAACCTTCCCCGTTCCCATCAGGCATCGCTCCCGAGGTAGACGTCCTGCACTTCTCGGCTGTTAATGACCGTCTCCGGGTCGCCTTCGGCGACCTTTCGGCCGAAATCAACCGCCAACAGGCGATCCACGACGGCAAGCAATGCGTGCACGATGTGCTCGATCCAGACGATCGACAAGCCCTCGGAGCGTAGGTCCTTGACGGTCTGGATGAGCGCCTGCACCTCCATCTCGGTCAACCCACCCGCTATCTCGTCGAGCAGAAGAACCCGGGGCTCCGTCGCCAGAGCACGGGCCAACTCGAGCCGCTTCCGCTCGAGGAGCGTCAGGCTGCCTGCCAGAGCGTTCGCCCGACCCAGCAGGCCTGTGCGCTCCAAGGCGTACGCCGATGTGTCATACGAGGCCCGTTCCGACTTCCGGCGCCCGTGGGTGGCTCCCACCAGCACATTCTCGAAGACACTCATGTCCTCGAAAGGTCGAGGGATCTGAAACGTGCGGCCGACGCCTCTGCGACAGCGTTCGTGCGCGCTGAGCCCGGTGATGTCGTGCCCGTCAAACAGGATGCGGCCACCGTTCATGCCCACCGCTCCCGTGATCAGGTTCAGCACGGTGGTCTTGCCGGCTCCGTTGGGTCCGACGACGCCCAGCGCCTCCCCTGCCTGCAGGGAGACGCTGAGTTCGTCGACCACCTTGATGGCGCCGTACGACTTCGAGACCGAGTCCAGCTCGAGGATCGTCGTCATCCGCAGACGCTCCTATGTTCACGCACCCGTGCCATCACCAGAGGTACCGCCGACGTCGTATCAGGCGTATGGGATCGGCCGCAGCGCGCCGCCGGTCGGGATCTCGGGTGCAAGCGAGTTCTCAACGATCACCAGGTCGTACTTGAACGGTGCGACACCGGGACCCCACTGGCCGCCGACCAGAGGTGTCTTCGACACGTTGGGCACCGGACCGCCCGCCGTGTAGTTAATAGGACCGACGATGCTGTTGAAGTTGGCGCCCTTCAGGGCCTCGAGCACTGCATCTTTGCTTTCGATGTCGGTGGTCCGCTTGAAGACGTCGTTCGCCACCTCGAACAGCGCGTGAGCGAAACCGATGGGCTGTGTCCACTGCTTGCTCGTGGCAGCGGTATATCCCTCGGCGAGTTGTTTCGAGGACTCACCGGTCAACGAGGAGGAGAAGGGGTGAGACGGGCTCCACCACACCTCGTTGGACATGCCGTCGCCAAGATCACCGAGCGCCTCCACCGATGACGGGAAGAGAAGGGCCTTGCCCACCGACGCGACCGGGGGCTGGAAACCCTGCTGAGCCGCCTGTTTCCAGAAGGTGGTCCAGTCCGGTGGGATGGGCACACCGGTGACGATCTCCACGCCCGCTTTCTTGAACTGGTCGATCTGGGCGGAGAAGTCGTCGGTGCCGTCCGGATAGCGCCCCGGATCCACTATCGTAAAGCCCTTCTCCGTCAACACAGGCGGAAAGCCTAGCTTGGGGTCACCCCAGGCATTGCCGTCGCCGTCGTTGGGCCACAAGGCACCGACGATCTTGTTGTTGGGGACGGAGGCCCACATGTTCGTAAACACGGTGATGATGTCTTCGAGCCCCCAGAAGAAGTGGTAGGTCCACTGGTAGCCTGTAGCGGGGTCGACATCCTTGTTCCTGAAGAACCAGGGCTGCCATGGCGCCACCGTCGAGACGCACGGCACCCCGTTGGCCTCGCACTGGTCGGAGACCGGATTCGTGGTCTCCGGGGTCGAAGCCACGACCATCAGGTCGACGCCGTCGTTCAGGATCAGGTCGCCGGCCACCTGGCCTGCTCGATCTGGATTGGATTGGCTGTCCTTGACGATGACCGTCACGGGATGGGTCGTACCGTTCACCGTGATGCCGCTCGCCCAGGCTTTGTTCACTCCCTCGAGAACGTAATTGTCGGCCTCGCCGAAACCGGCCAGCGGTCCGGTCTGCGGGCTCACGTAGCCGATCTTGATCTCGCGGCCCTTCGCGGCACCGGCGGTCGTGACCACACCCGCCGTTGTAGCCGTGCCCCCGGCGGCCGTCGTCGTCGTGCTACCTCCGCCACAGCCTGCCAGGGCGCCGGTGAGGCCGCCGCCCACTCCCACCGCCACGCCGGTCAGACCGGCCACCCGCAGAAACTCGCGGCGGCTCAGCGGGCCCCTCGGAACGATTCCATCGCGGCTAGATTCACGCTTGTCACTCATCATATCCCCCTGTCGGTCTTGTCGGATCTTCCGTTCGGCCGCAACCATTCACACCTCCAAATCCACCCCCAGTACGTCTCCGGGTTTCATCGTGTCGGCCGGGGCACTCCCGACCCGCTTGAGTATCTCAACCACGCCAACATTGCCGTCGACGCGGATGATGTCACCGTCGGAGATAGAGTGAGTGGCGTTCCAGGTGCCTACCACCGAAGGGATGCCATACTCGCGCGCCGCGATAGCCGCGTGGGTCAGCATACCCCCGGTGTCGGTAACCACTCCGGCGATCTTCATGAAGAGGGGCGTCCAGGCAGTGCCGGTGTAGGGACAGACCAGGATCTCGCCCACCTTCACCCTCTGGAAATCCTTGTAGTCCAGGATCACGCGCGCCGGGCCCTCCACCACTCCCGGCGCACCGGGAAAGCCCTCCAAACGTTCGGCCACGACACTCTCGCCCTGTGGATGCAGGATGTCGTCGATGATGCCGAAGACCTTGATACCGATAGGATCGGTCATGGTCTCGGGCACGTTGCCGATGGTGAGGGGAGCGTCGAGTTGCATCGACGCCACCGAGTCGCTCCTGCGTTCCTTCACCAGATCGGGCACCAGCGCCTTGTAGTGATACTCCGCGATGTCGGGATTGCGCACGAACGCCTCCATGATCTCGCGCAACTCCTGATAGGTGAGAAAGACCACGTCGTCAATGGCTCCGATGAGCCCCCGTCTGAACAGCCGCTTTCCACACGCGATCACGGCCGCGCGCATCACCGCCGTGGACCCTTGGTCGATGTAGAACCCGTGGTCCTCCTGGAAGTGATAGACGCCCTGCGCGCACGTCAGCCAGCGGCGGAACTCCGCCTTCTCGTCGTCAGTGGCAAGGCCCCGCTCGTAGGCGGCGATAGCCTCGTCCCGCTCCTTGAGCAACAGGTCATGAGAAGCGTAGTAGTCCCATCCGGAATCGATACGATCGAAGTAGCCGCGGATGGTGTCGAGCACCGGAGTGGGGTCTTCTTTCCAGGTGGGCGAGCTGACATCCAAGTGGGCGGCGACCACCCGATTGCCGTAGACACTGAGGAAGTTCTGGAACTTCTCGACCCACCGGTACGCCTCAGGTAACTCGCGCAGTCTGTCGAGTACCTCGTGCGTCTCGTGCGTGCTGATCACATCCCTTACACCGGCCGCTTCGGCTTCCACCGCCAAGGCCCACATCTCCTGGTCGGTACGCGAAGGCATGTGGTCGGAGCCGCGCAGCATGGTGAGGAAGTCGGTCTCCTCGATGCCGTGCTCGTGGCAGTAGTCCTCAAACTGGAAGTAGAGGGCGTCGGCGATGTACATCAACTGGAAGTGGATCTCCCAGTTGCGCCGGTTGATGCTCTCCGCCCGCTCCAGATGGGCCAGCAGGTGCGGGAAGATGAGCTTGTCGGTGTCGACCCCGTTCAAGGTGTCGAGATTCCAGATCACTTCCTTGATGAGGGTGCGGTAGTACTCCTCCCAGTGATCGATGTAGTGGGCGAGGAGTTCGTTGAACTTCGGCGCCCGAGCTTCGATCTCGGCCGAGTCGTCGATGAGGGCGAAGCCTAGATACACCTTGCCCTTGTAGATCTTGACGTGTCCGCCCTTGGAGGGGGGCAGGCTGGTGCTCGCCGCTGCCACGTGATAGCCCCAGGCGTGGTGCGCCTGGATGGTGGTCATGCCCATGGGCGTGATCGCGTAGGGCTGATGCAGGTCGTCCCTGAACCAGAAGATGGACTTGTCGAAGTCCGTCTCCGGCCTTAGCGTCCTCAGTGACGAAATACTTCTATCGAACATACTTTATCCCCCTTGTCGCCGCACGCCCTCTTCGACGGCAGCGCGCGGTCCGCGTCTACCGGTCCAACAACTGCCGCGCGATGAGCAGCTTCTGGATCTCCTCGGTGCCTTCTTCGAAATGGAATGAGCGGGCGTCGCGGAAGTGCCGTTCCAGCGGATAGGCGCGCGTATAGCCCACCCCGCCGTGGATCCGCAGGGCGAGTTCCGACACGCGCGTGAGCACCTGCTCCGCGAAAAGCTTGGCCATGGCGGCGTCACTCACGATGTTCTCGCCCTGGTCGAACTTCCACGCAGCCCGATAGGCAAGCAGACGGGCGGCGTCGATCTCGGTGGCCATCTGCGCCAAGTTGTCCTTCACGGCCTGCCGGGTGGATATGAGTTTGCCGAACGTCGAGCGTTTCTTGGCGTACGCGATGGCCAACTCCAACATCTTCTGAGCCAGGCCCACGCAGCAAAAAGCGATCGACGTGCGCGACAAGTGCAGCATCCCGAAGGCGACGTCCAGCCCCTTGCCTTTCTCGCCGAGCACCGCATCGGCCGGGACACGGCAGTCGCGGTAGAGGACATTGTAGTGACGCGGCCCCACGCAACCCATCATCTTCTCCATGGGCACCAACTCGAGTCCCTCGCGCGGCGAGTCGACCAAGAAGGCGGTGACCCCCTCTTCGGTGGATGCAAACGCGTAGATGAGCCTGGTCTGGTCGGGGAAGAGCGTGATCAGCCATTTGTGACCGTTCAGCACGTAGTCGTCGCCGTCGCGGACCGCTTTGGCGTTGATGTCGCGCCCGGTACCCCCTTCCGGCTCCGTGAGGCTGTTCGCCGCCCAGATCTCGCCGGAGGCCAGCTTGGGCAGATAGGTCCGGCGCTGCTCCTCGGTGCCGAACACCTCCAACGGTCGCCAGAACAACCCGTTCATGGTGTGCGCGACCAACCGCACGGTGGCGTAGGCCCGCGAGAGTTCCTCCAACACGCTGAACCACTCGACTACCGTCCAACCCTGGCCGCCGTATTCCCTGGGGATGGTGAGTCCGAAGAACTCCCCCCGCCGCAGTTCCGCAACCAGTTCGTCGGGAAGGCGCTCCTCTTCTTCAAGCGGGATGGAGAGCGGGTCGAGCACTTCCTCCACCCACTTCCGGGCGCGGTGCTTGCGGGCTATCGTCTCCTCAGAAAGGGCAAAATCCATGCGAATCCTCCTCTAACCGATCATGGTAAGACCGCCGTCGACACTGATCACCTGGCCGGTGAGGTATCCCGAGTCCTCGCCCACCAGGAAGGCCACCACGTTGGCCACGTCGTCGGGGACGCCGATGCGCTTCATGGGGATCATGTTGGCCACGGCATCCATGATCTTTTTGCCCTTCTCGCCTTCATGTAGACCCGCCAGGAGGTCGGTCTGCACCGGCCCCGGCGCCACGCAGTTCACCCGGATCTTGTAGCGGGCGAGTTCCCGAGCCATGGCCTTGGAGCTGGCCATGATGGCGGCCTTGGTCCCACAGTAGACCACCTCACCCGAGTTGCCCACGCGGCCGGCGTCGGAACCCAGGCTGACGATACGCCCCCACTGCTGCTCGATCATGTGGGGGATGCAGGCGTGGCTGGCGTTCAGGAAGCCGGTGTAGTTGACGGCGATCATCGTCGCCCACTGCTCCGGCGTGGTGTTGACGAAGAACTCCGCCTTGTCGATGCCCGCGTTGTTGATCAGGATGTCGGGCCCACCGAGGGCGGCGCGAAGTGTCTCCACCGCGGCTTGCGTGGCGGCGTAGCCGGTGATGTCGGCGGCCGCGGCGGCCGCCCGCACGCCCAGTGCCTCCAGTTCGGCCACCGTTCCGGCGGCCGTCTCCACGGACAGGTCGATGATGCCGATATCGGCTCCGTCGCGGGCCAAGCGCAGACCGATGGCCTTTCCGATGCCCCGGGCGCCCCCGGTGATGTACGCGGTCTTGCCGGTCAGGCTCATGCGCTCTTCTCCTCCCCGCCGGCTGCCCCGGTGGTCGTTGCGGTGATCTGCTGTCTCAACAGCTTCTTGTCGGCCTTGCCGGCCGCCGTGAGGGGGATCGTCTGCACGATCTCCACACGCGCCGGGATGAACTTCTTGGGCGCCTCCAGGGATTCCAGATGGGAGACGATGCCGTCTGCGTCGAGTGAGGCCCCGCTTCGTGGTTTGACCACGGCGCACACTACCTCGCCCAGGTCGGGATCGGGCAACCCCACCACCGCTACGTATTCCACGCCGGGGTGCGCCGATATGAGGTCTTCCACGTCACGGGCGGCGATGTTCTCGCCCCCGCGGATGATGATGTCTTTGAGGCGCCCGGTGATCCGGATCACGCCCCGCTCGTCGATGACCGCCAGATCGCCGGTGCGGAAGTAGCCGTCGGGCGTGAAGGCCTGCTGGTTCGCCGCCGGGTTGTTGAAGTAGCCCGTGAAGATGCCCGGACCCCGAGCGGCCAGTTCTCCCTCGATCCCCGCCGCTGTCTTGACGCCCGAGGCGTCCAATGTCACCACCTCATCGTAGGGACACACGGGGCGGCCGATGGTGTTGCACACGATATCTTCAGGGTCGTCCGGCCGCGATTCGGAGCAGACCCCTTCCACCATGCCGAACGCGTTGGTGTAGCGCACCCCCAGGCGGCTCTCCACCGCCCGCACCAGGTCGGGCGGGCTGTTCGCCGCCCCCACGTACACCTTGTTCAGCGAAGACAGATCGTACTCGGCCAGAGCTTCGAACGCCGCGATGCGGCTCATCAGGGTGGGCACCAGGCCCGTGGCCGTGATCCGTTCGTCTTGGACGGTTCTGCAAAAGTCCTCCGGCCGGGTGGAGTCAAGCACCACCATGCCCGCCCCGTGGAACACGGCGGCGGTGACGCACACCAGGAGGGCGAGGTTATGCCCTACGGTTGTGGCCACCAGCACCCGGTCGGTGACGTTGAGATCCCAGGCCTTCGACTTGTATTCGATGTTGCAGATGTAGTCGTTGTGGGTCCGTGGAGCACCTTTGGGCAGACCGGTGGTGCCGCCCGAAGGCAATATTTGGCAGACGGCCGTCGGTTCCGGACGCGCGGCCTCGAGCACGATGCGGATCTCTTCTGCCCCGACCGCGCCGTCCTGGAGAGCGGCGAACGAAAGACATCCCGAGGGGACCGCGCCGCCCACCACGACGACCTTATCCATCGCTGGGACGTCCTGCCGCACCTGCGCGATCAACGGAGCGTAGTCGGTCTTGCGATAGTGTCCGGGCACGATCCAGCCGGCCGGCTGCGTAAGCCGGGCAAGGTGGACCACCTCACGGGCGGTGTGGTTCACGGTCAGCAGCACCATCACCAAACCCGCCTTCTGCAGAGCGAAGTACGCGATGACGAACTCGGGCCAGTTGGGAAGCTGGAGCAAGACCCTGTCGCCGGGCACGAAACCGGCCCGTAGCATGCCGACGGCCAGTTCGTCGACGCGCCGGCGCAGATCCGCACAGGAATAGCGCCCCTCCGTGCCGCCGTGCGTCCGGCCGACGAGGGCCTCTTTCCGCGGGTACAGGTCGGAGGACTTGTCGAACATGTCGCCGATCGTCAATCCCAGCCACCAGCGCCGCTCGGCGTAGAGCGCGGCTGCGGGCGCATCGTAGGGCCGGAAGCCCTCGAGAACGGCCGCGGGGCGTTCGGTCGACGGTATGTGACTCACGAGCTCTCCACTCACGGCGTCGGTATCCTGCGCGTGCCGTCCTTGGCCTTCCACTGGATGCAGGCCACCTCTTCGTAGGCGGCTTCCATCTCCCGGCAATGGTTGCAGTAGGTGCACTTCTTGATATCCGACCCGCGTCCCTCTTGCCACTTCTTAGGCCAGTAGGGGTCGCACAGGATCGGCCGGGCGATGGCCACCAAGTCGGCCTGCCCCTGCTGCAGGACGTCTTCCGCGAGCCGGGCCGTGGGGATGCGGCCCGCCGTGATCACCGGCGTGGCGTGACCGGCGGCCACAAGGGTCTGCTTGACATCCGCCGCCAGATACACGTTGACCTTCTCCGGCATCCATTTGGGCGGCATGCTGCGATTGCCGCTGTAGCCCGTGTAGGGGTCGAGGGCCTCACCCTCGACCACCAACGCGTCTTCGAACTTTCCGCCCGCCGAGACGCTGATGTAGTCGAGACCCAGTTCCGCCAGGCGCAGGGCGATGGCCCGGGCGTCGACCAAGGAGTTGCCCCCGAGGGTGAACTCGTCGCCGTTCATGCGTGCGCCCAGCACCACGGCGTCACCCACGGCTCTTCTGGTCTCGAGCACCACTTCCTCTGCCAGACGCAGCCGCTTCTTCACGGAGCCGCCGTATTCGTCGGTGCGTCCGTTGTGCCTGGAGAGGAACGAGGCCATGGTGTAGGCGTGGGCGAAGTGCAGTTCGATAGCGTCGAACTCTGCCTCCATGGCCCGGTAGGCCGCCTCGGCGAAGAGGGCCGGTAGTCGACGGACGTAGTCGAGCTCGAGGTCTTCCACCTTCTGCCGGTAGCCGCTTCGGGCGATCTTGAGGAAGTGGATGAGCTGAGGAGCCATCTTGGTTCCGGTCTCTGCGTGGACCCGCCGGTTGAGATCCCTCAGTCCGGCGATGAAGCCATCCTCGTTCAGACGCAACAACTGGCCACTCTTCTGCTTCTCAACGGCGATGGCTTCCATCACGCTGAGTCCGCAGCCTCCCTTGGCGTAGAGCACGTACCGCTCGATCAGCTCCGGTGTCACCTCGCCCTCGGACGTAGCCAGACGCGTGACCATAGGCGGCAACACGATGTGGTTCTGGATGGTCAGTTTGCCGCCGAAGTCGTACGGCTCGAACAGCTTCATCGTCTGCATCGCCCCCTAGTCGCCTAGTGTTGCTACGAAATCGTCAAGGTCTTGTTGGCGGCGGCCCGCCACCACACTGATGGCAGCTGTGTCACCGCCCGCCGCGGCCAGTGCTTCCTTCAATTCCGCCACGGCGTCGCCGCTCTGTGCCAGCGAGTACCAGGTGTCGGTCTTCTTCCCTTCCCGCGCCGTGCGCTCCGGCGAGAGCGTGAACGTCTCGCCGAACGTGACGCGGCGCAGCCCCCCCGGCCGACGCTCCACTTCGAGTAACACAGGGTACCCTGACTCGTGCTCCAGGGCCAGCCGCCCTACCTCTTCGGTCCGCCTGATCACGTAGTAGCGCTTGATCCCAGTGCACCCCGCGTCGACCTGCACCACTTCCTTCCAACCATCCGACCACTCCAGCAGCACGTAACCCTCGGCGGCAGGATCGGGGCTAGGCGCAGCGGCGAACGACTGGCGGAGGATATCGCTTTGAAGGGTCCCCGGCAGATCATCGAAACGCACCGTCGCTGAGGCGCCACCCGGGTAGGTGATTGTGAGCATCTCGGGCCGCGTCGCCGGCATGTCAGGCGCCCTTCTTGCGCAGGATCGTCTTCAACTCAGAGAAGGAGTCGATGCGCAGGTCGGCTTTAGATGGCCCGAGATCGACGAAACCGGTGTACTGGATGGTCTTGAATCCGCGGTCGTGTGCCGGGTCGATGTCGGTGGAAGGCTTGTCACCCACCATGACGGCTTCTTCAGGACCGATCCCCCGCTCGGCCAGTTCGGCCGCCAGGACGTCGTAGATGGAGCCGGACTCTTTCGTGTGACCCACATAGCGACGATCGACCGTCTCGTCAACGAGGTCTATCTTGCCCTGGGGGGTCACGAGTTCTCTGAAGTAGGTCACCAGGCCGCGGTGCTTGAGGAACCGGGAGACTATGTCGGTTCCCACCGGGCCCAGCGTCTTCTTCATCTCGGAGACGACCTGGAGCTCGATGCCCGACTTCTGCAGGTAGTCGAGGGCGTCGGCCAGACCCTCCCCCGTGTCCAGGTGTCGCTGTTCCATCTCACTGAAGAGCCGGATCGCCCGGGGATCGCCGTCCAAGACGTACGACTCGATCTCGTCCCGATGGCCCTCCTTGATGGCTCCATAGCTGCCGTACTTCTCTTTCAGCACCCGGTATCGGTGCATCCGGTCCGCCGCGAGTTCGGGCCTGCCCAGCGTCTTGTAGATATCACCGAATACCAGGGGATTGCGCAATCCTCCCGGTTCCATGATGCATTGACCGAAGTCGAAACCGGCCCACTTCACCTTCATGACTGCCCCAGCGATCATCGCCCTGCCTTCAGCCCTGCAGATTCTTGATCTTCCGGCTTTGGAGAAGGTAGAGCCGCCCGCCTTCGAACGCCCACTCCACATCCTGGGGAGAGCCGAAGAGCGCCTCGGCCTTCAGCCCTGTCTGAGCGAGCAACGCCAGCTGATCGTGGGAGAGCGTGGCGCGTTGCGACTTCTCTGCGGGCACTGGACCCTCGGTGCGGCCGTACCCCTTGACGCGGTCGAGGTCGAACATGACGGTCTTGCGGCCGATCTTCTCCGTCTTTACCGCCAGGGAGGCCTTGTCGATGACGAAGAAGTCGTTGATGGACTTCCCCGACACCACCGACTCTCCCAACCCCCAGTTCGACTCGATCACCACTTCATCGCGCGACCCGGTGATGGGGTTGGCGGTGAACAGGACGCCCGCCACCTCCGAGTGCACCATCTTCTGTACTGTAGGAGCGATGAGCGCCTGTTCGTGGGCGATACCCTTGTGATACCGGTCGAACGTGGCCCTCGCCGTCCACAAGGAGGCCCAGCACAGCCTGATGTGGTCGACGATCTCCTGCTCGCCCCGCAGGTAGTGATAGGTATCCATCATGCCTGGGAACGAGCTGATGGAGGTGCCCTTGACCGCCACCGACGAGCGGACCGCGACCAAGGTACCCGGCTCGGCGATGAGAGCCGCAATGGCCTCACGGACCTCGCCATCCAGATCATCAGGCATGGGCGCTCCGTCGATGAGCGCCCTGATGGCCGCGGTCGTGGTCTCGATCGCCTCGAAATCGTCGTAGTCGAGGGACTCCGCCAAAGCCGTGATCTGTGGCTGCAGGCCGCCGGCGTCGATGTGGTGCTGCAGAGACGGACTGGTCACGCAGAATCCCGCCGGGACGTTGAACCCACCCTGGGTGAGTTCGCTGAGGTTGGCCGCCTTCCCGCCGGCTTCCTGCGAGTCCTGCCTGCCCATCTGGCTGAACGACTTGACGAACCTGCCCATGCCTCCCCCTACCTGGTCATCGGGGGTAGTTTGAAGAGCTGCTCGAAGTTCCTTCCGAGAATCTGATCGACTTCATCCTGTGTCAGGCCGGCTTGGTCCTGAAGATGCATGATGGCCTGGATGGCGCCCTCGGGGTCACCCACGCGGTGGGCGTAGTCGGTGCCCATGCCCATCTGGCCGGGGCCGACCCACTCGAGGCAGCACTTCATGGCAGGCAGGTAGAAGGATGTGGTGTCCGGATACACCTTGTGCTTGTAGATCAGGTCGGGACTCTCGCTCAGCTGCAGGTCCCACTCCTTGGCGTATCCCTTGTAGGAGTCCTGTATCCGGCGGACGAAGTAGGGCACCATACCCCCCAGATGCCCGTGCACGAAGCGCAGGTTCGGATACTTGTCGAGTACCCCCTGCAGGATGAGGCTCATGATGGCCAGGCTGGTGTCGAGCGTGTATCCCCAAAGCTGATACGGGATGCGCATCATATCCATAACACCCGCCGTCATGGGGATGGTTGGATGGATCAACGCCGGCAGCGAATGGTCGTTGGCGATCTTGAAGATGGGATGGAACTTTTCCAGATGGACCGGTTCGCCGTTGAAATTCGAGAACATCTGATAGCCGCGGGCGCCCAACTTGATACAGCGCTCCAGCTCGGAACAGGCGGCATCTACGTCCTGGTAAGGGAGCGTAGCAAGGAAGTAGAAACGGCCTGGGTAGTCCTCAGAGGCCTGGGCGAGGGCATCGTTGCAGTGCGCGGCCCACTCGATGCCTTCCTTGCGGGGCAGGGTCTCCGGCCCGGGGATCGTGACCGAGAGCAGCTGCGTGTCCAGCCCGGCGGCGTCGAGGTCCTTGATGCGCTCTTTGAGATCATAGTGGCCGGGGCGGTCGATGTGGGCCACGCAGACATCGGGTCCTTCCGACCGCGACACCCAGGCCCGGTAGTGGGTCCCGCCATCATGCTGCGCATAGGGACTCGCGGTGCGGCCGACAAGATAGTCTAGATACTCTTTGGGATACCAGTGGTTGTGGGCATCGACGGTCCTCTGTGCCATCTCGCGACACTCCTTCGCTCTCTCTGCGTGACTAGCGTCTCCCAAGGTCTTCGCGGCATCACTGCCGGTGACGCTCACTAAACCAGACCGAGGACCATGTGTACATTCAAATGAATTGATGCGCGCATAAATTAACCTGTACACACGCCGTCCCTTCTCAGGCCGGGCCGGGTGACCTACTATGAGGCCATGCGTTTCGACCTGAACCTCAAGCAGCTCAAGGTCTTCTACTACGTGGCGAAACACCTGAGCTTCACCAAGGCCGCCGAAGACCTGTTCGTCACCCAACCTGCGGTCACCATGCAGGTGGACGCGCTCGAACGCCACTACGGCACCCGTCTCTTCACCCGGGACAAGAAGGGTCTCGGCCTGACCGAGGCCGGATCCATCCTTTTCGCCTATGCCGAACGCATCATGGTCCTGGCGTTCGAGGCCGATCAGAGTCTCCTGACTCTCAAGACCCACCCTCAAGGCGTACTCCGGCTGGGTACGACCAAGACGTGGTCCCGAGTGCTCATGCCCGCGTACATCCTCGGCTTCCGGGAGCGTTTTCCGGACATCAGCATCCAGTTGGACGACGGCAGTTCCGAGGAGATGGCCCTAAGCGTCCTCTATGGGCGGAACGACGTGGCCATAGTCGGCCGGGTGCCGTACGACGACCGGTTGGAAGTGGTCCCGTTCCCCGGCCATGAGGTCGACGAACTGGTGCTCGCCGTACACCCCAACAGCCCGCTGGCAAGAAAGACATCGGTGGTCCTGTCGGACATCCAGGACATCCCGTTGATCCTGAAGGAACGGGGTTCCGGTATCCGCCAGGTGGTCATGGCGGCGGTGGAGGAACAGGGAGTGTCGCTCACCGTCCTGCTCGAGGCGGGCAGCGTGCCCTTCATCAAAGACCTGGTGGCCAAAGAGGCGGGCGTGAGCATCCTCACCCGGATCTCGGTGGAAGAAGAGGTCCGCGCCGGTGAGTTGTGCGCCGTCTCGTTCGCAGGCCGGGGACTGTGGGTGCACGTCGACATCGTCGTGCCGCGCGAAGGGTACCGTTCGTTCGCCGTGCGGGCATTCCTCGAATACTTGGCCGAGCACGACGCCATTACCGCGGAGTCTACGTCATGACGCCTGCAGACGCACCGGTTCTGCGTGTGATCACCTGCGTGGGGCGGTGCTATTCGTGGCGAGCCACGCCGTCCGCCACGCGCACCGCCGCATAGAGGACGCCGCCCCCGGAACTCCGTCGCTCCGGGGGCGTGGATGCAGATCGGCTATCCGGCAGCCCCCGCGCCGACGGATTGCGCGGCGTGGTGGGCATGTAACTCGATCTCGGACTCGTGGTGCGACGGTTTCAAGTCGAATACCACGTTCTTCACCGTGCCCGTGAAGGCGTACGGCGCCCTGTCCTCGTAGGCCAGGTCGACGACTCCACCATTGTCGCGGCCCATGTCCATGCCGGCGTAGGTGGTGAAGATCAAGGAGATCGTCTTGTCAAGCCTGCCTTCGCCGATCTGCCTGCCGTTGGCCCAGAGCGTCACTTTGCCACCTGAGCTCGGCTTGGGTTCGTCGGCCTCGAACAGCATCTTGACCGTCACGTCGCCGGTCGGAATCGGCTCGGTGGAGGTCTGCTTGTAGGTCTCCACCCCCAGGAACTGGTAGGTGTGGTTCAGCAGACCGTTCTCGTCCACCCACAGTGCGAACCCGCCGATGAAGTCTGCGAGGGCCACGATGACGCCCTCGGCTCCACCCTCGGGCACCTTGAGTTCGGCCTCGATGGCGTACGAGCGCCCGTAGATACGGGGGATCATGGTGGTCTGGATGTTCTGGACGTCGCCGGCGAAGGTGTAGCGTGTGGTCGTCGGCATGGGCGGCAGCATACCGAAGAACACCGCGAAGCCGGCGAGGAGCGGCAGCACGCGATTACGTGCGGCCTCCTGCCAGAAGAGTTCCTTGAGCGCGGCGAGCTTCTCGGGGTTGTCGGCCGCCAGATCCCTGGTCTGGCTAAAGTCGTCGGGCAGGTAGTAGAGCTCCCATCTATCCTGTTCCGGGCCCCACGTCCCTCCGGGGCCGAACCGCTTCAGCGTCTCAGGCGAGAAGTCCCAGGGTAGTTTGTCGAGCTTGGCGCAGGCCCACCACCCGTCCTTGTAGATAGCGCGACTGCCGTACATCTCGAAGTACTGCACGGTGTGGCGTTCGGCAGCCGCCGGATCCTCAAGCGTGTAGGCGAAGCTGGTGCCGTCCATGGGCTCTTGCGGGATGCCGTCCACGACGGTGGGCTCGGGGATGCCGACCGCCTCCAGGATCGTCGGGACGACGTCGATGCAGTGGGTGAACTGCGTCCTCAGGTCTCCGCCACCCTTGATCCGGTTCGGCCACGCCACGACCATGGGGTCGCGCGTGCCACCCAGGTGGCTGGCCATCTGCTTGCCCCACTGGAAGGGGGTGTTGTTGGCGTGGGCCCATGCCGCCGCGAAGTGCGGCGCGGTGTGGAAGCCACCCAGCTCCTGGATGCCGCCGAACTTCTCGATGAGCTCCAGCTGCTGTGGCCGCCTCGATCTGCTGATCGTTCAGTGTGGATCGCGTCCTTGCAACCGATAGCGGGCTCATCACGAGTGGCCACCTCGCCAGGCTTCGCCTCTGAGGCGCGCAATCAGTCGCTCATGGACGAGTTCTGCGGCCGCGTCCACGTCGTACGAGGCGCCATCCCGCAGTAGCGGCAGGACGTCCTCACGAAACTGGCGGGATCTGAGCTTCGCCGACAGATTCGGTTCGAACTGTGCGCGTGACACGGCGAGGCCGCCGTGTTCCAGGTAGCGCTCGAAGCACATGATCAACCGGTCTTCGTCGACGTCGAGAGTCGCAAGCGCGACCCACAAGTCATACAAGTCCCGCCCTTTCCGCCGCTGATAGAGGGCACGTAGCTTCGTCGCCAACAATTCTTCTAGCGCGTATGTGGTGATGCACACCCGAGCGGCATGCCACAACGTGTTCACTTTGAAGTCGTGGCGCGAAACGCTAAGCACCGAGAAGTGCTCACGGGTATTGATCTCCACCTTGAGCCGCATGTTCTGAGCCGGAAGGGTAGACGTCTGAAAGCGGTAGAGCAGGCTGACGCTGTCTGGGCCGCGTCTCCTTCGGGGCTCGCCCAGCCAGGGATCGAGCACACGACGCATCTCATCAAGCACCGGCCCGATCTCGCCGGCTTCTGCCTGAACCAAGTCGATGTCCTCCGAGTATCGGCTGGGCGACTCCAGGTATAGCTTATGGAGCGCCGTGCCGCCCCTAAAGACCAAGGCCTGGGCAAGGTCCGGCGATCCGAAGAGATCCGTAAGCGCACGAGTCAGCACGAGGTCCTGCTCGACCTGGGCATCAGTGGGCCAGGGAGCCCGAGCGCGCCACGCAGTGATATGAGCGCGCGGTATCAGACGTTGACCTCCACACGCTCGTTGAGAATCACGCGCCACCGTCCATCGACGGATTCTTCACTCTCCCCACCGGGGCCCAGGGGCACCGGGCGATGACGCCGGACGTGGAGCGCCTCCGCCAGGGGATCGGCCAGCCGCGACACGCCGAGGAGGTCGAGGAGATACCCGAGCCGCTGCACTTCGGGGGTGCGGAAGCTGTGGGAAAGAGTCGCGAGCTCACCGGGATCCAAGCTTTCGGCGAGCTCCTCGAGCACGGTGGCAACGCTGCTCAGTCCACCCGCGGCCCGGGCGAACCGGACGAGATCCAAAGCCGTTGCCTCAGGCGTGGAGACGCGCATGTAACCGGTCTCCGTCTGAACCTTGGCGACCGGCGACGTTTCCAGTGTGCTCTTCACGTGGAACTCGATCCGCACGCGGCCGGCCTCTGCGTCGCGGGTCGCTACGTCGGTCATCACCTGAAAGACCATGGGTTGCTGATGGGCGGCCCCATGGATGGCGGCCGCGCTCAGCAGTCCGACATAATATGGTCGCCCGAGAAAGCCCATCAAGCCGTCGATGAACCAGCTGGCCGGTGGACACCCTGCCTGTCGGTACTCCGGCGGCACAATCACGTAGAAGCCGCGACGAGGGGTTGCGATTCGCCCCCGCTTCTTCAGTCGTCGCAGGGCCGCCTCGATTGCAGTGTCGGAGCGCAGCATCCTGGCTCTGATCTCCACGCCGGTGAACGTGTAGCGGCCGCCAGCCTGGAGGCCTTCCACGTAGGCCGCCGCCGATTGGTCGCTGATGTCGCTTATCGCATCCATTTCTCTTGCAGAAACTAACGCTTGATGGTGGTTTGTGCAAGTTCACTGGCGAACGACGTTGTTGGAGCGTGCCGCCGCTCCGCGCTTCAGAAGAGAGTGGTTTGCTCAGGGAGCAGATCGAGCTGCGAACGGAGTCCGTCCGGCGTGATGTGGGCCACGTCGACCGAGACGCGGTTGACCAACACGCGACCCAAGAGTCTTCCTCGGTGGCATTCGGCGGGGTCGCCCTCGCTGCAGAGAAGGGCCACCCGGCGGGTCGCCGCAACCGCTACCACCTTGCCCAGCGCCTCCAAGAGCCGAGAGTCCGTGGCCATCTTCTCATAGTCGGGCGCACCATCAGTCAACAGGGCGGGGTCACTCGGGCGACCGCCGAGGTCCTCGCCCAGGTAGCGATAGACGAGGCCGCGCCGGGTCGTTTCTGCCGCGAGCGGCTCCCGGTTGAACTGGGGCACGTACCGACTGTAGGGGCTGGTCCGGACGTCCACGAGCAGGGCGATCTGGTACTTGTCCAGCAGCGCGAAGAACGCGTCGATGGATAGGTTGCTGTGGCCGATAGTGAAGATGGTGGTCATGCCTCAATCAGTACCCGAGGCGCTAGGCGGCCGCCGGCCGCAGGCTGTCCGCACTGACCAGCATGCTCACACCTGCGTCGCGCTCCGGCAGCGATGCTCCGACCGTCTGCTCCATGAGCTTGGCTATTCTGGACACCATGGCATGCGCCTGCTCGCGCTCCGCGGATGAGACCTTCGGGAGTCCGGACGATGACAACACCGGCACCCGTTGCCAGAGAGGAGCATCGGGCAGCGTGCGCGCCAACGCGGCGATCCTATTGTGCAGGTCGTGGTAGTCCCGGCGAAGGTCTTCGTCAAGATGGTCCACAAGCCGGAGAGCAGTCTCGCCGTCTCCCTCCGCGGCCAGGGCGGCCGCCGTTGCCGTGGTCAGCCGAGCGCGACAGACCATGGCCCGAAGGAAGATCAGGAGCTCGTCAGCTACGCCGGACTTGCGGTCGGCCAACTCACCGGTGACCCTGGACGTCCACGCCGAGTTGCTCTCCTTCCTCCGACGCTCGGTCTGCTCCCTCTCGAGGTCGCGCTTGAAACGCTCGACGAACCGACGACGCGAGTAGTACACGCCCTCCACATCCTGGCGCACCACCGCGAGCTCAAGCCGCAGCTGAGCCGGGATCAAGCCGGAAGCCAAGAACGGCTCGACCAGGGCAGCAAGGTGCTCGGCCGCCTCGAGCGCGCCGTGATCGTCGTCGCGGAGCCGGTTCTCGATCCTGGCGAGGGCCTCCTCCAGCCGGCCGAGTGTATTCTCCAGCCACTTCTGCTGAGCCATGGCCGCACCAATGGCAACAGCGCTCGCTAGCAACACCGGCCATGCAATGGTCGCCGCTGCGCCGAGAGCAATGCCACCTCCGGCTTTCGCACCAGTGCCACCCGCGACGCGAGCCATCCCCATGATCTGACCGCTGTGGTTGACCGCGACCGGCAATGCGAACTGCGCCGACTGCATGAGTGTGGCCTGACCCGAGGCAAGAGCTCGTTGGATCTCTGGAGAGAAGACCACGCGCAGGACGTTGGTTTGACCAAGCATGATCTGGAGCTCAGGGAGCCGGGCAACCATCGCGGAGAGAGCGGCAATGGCGGCAGGGCTCGCCGTACGGTCACCCGGACCGGGGGTGATATCGTCCGCGACCTCGAATCGCGCCAGCCAATAGTCGAACGAGGGGTCGAGGACCTCGACTGCTCCTCTGGTGTTCTCGCTCGGTCGGCTCACGACCAGATCGTGAGCGCCACCGTCTGTCTGCTCGCCCATCGGAACCTCCCTCTCGCTAATGTTGACGGTCACGCAGCGGGCGCCCCAGCAGCCAACACCTCGCTCGCGGCATACTCCTTGAAAGCCTCGACCGACGTGAAGTACAGGTACCCCGCCTGGTTGACCGTGCTCTGCACGAAGTCGGGTTCCTCCAGCAGCACGGCCACGGGCTGCGAGAGCCCCTCCTGCAGTCCATCCGGCCAGGCCACGTCGATCACCGCGAGGAGAGCCCCCGTGTCGGCGTCGGCAAGCTCGTAGCCGAGCTGTGGAAGGGGCAGCCCGCGCTCCTCCACCCACTCGAGGAGGTCCAGGATGGCGAACTCCTCTTCCTCGCCGCCGATCCCACCGGTCGGGAGGGCGTGGGCCGTCGCCACATCGTAGACCGCCTCGGATTCGGGGATCCCCCCGGCGAGCAATCCGTCCAACAACTCGTTGGCCGCCGCAGCCAGAAGCTTGCGCCGTTCCGCCAGGAAGGCCAGGTAGTTCTCTGGCTTCCACAACTCGGGATCGGCGGGTATCCACTGGGACTCCAGCGCACCCGGCTGGTCAGCTGCCACCTTCGCCAGATACTCGTCCGGCGGCGTGTCGGATATTGCCAGGTTGCACTCCTTCGTCAAGAACGCGAAGTTGGCGATCGCGTTGACGTCGGTGAGTTCGTACCCCTGCTTGTACAGGTAAGCCTTCGGGAAGACGTGATGCAGTTCCAGTCGGCTGAGCTTGCCGAGCAGGTGGCTCGAGAGGGTCACCCCGGTGCAGAAGTCCTTGGCACCGCACGTCCGCGTCAGCAGGTAGAGGAGCGGGTAGAAGCGCGCGCCGAGGCTCCAGCCGGCGAAGTCCTCCGGATGGATGTGCAGATCGGCGCGGCTCTGCCTGAGGTGCCCGATGAGCCGGTCGAGGCCGCCGTCCAGCGGCTCGATGGCCTTGAGGTCCTGGTTCATGATGCTCTCGGTGGAACCCGCGTACCGTCCCCACAGGAACGAGTGCACGTACCAGTAGAGGAGGCGATCCCGCTCCTTGTGGTCGGTGGTCTTGCCTCCGCGCTTGGACACGTACCTGCTCATGACCGGGAGCGCGTACCGACCACCGAGCACCCGGTCATGGTCCATGCCCAACCGCGAACCGATGAGGTTGAGCAGGGTGTCGACGGCCTTCTCCGCATCATGGAGTCCGCCTTGGAACGCCGGCACCGAGACGTCCTTGAGCGCCGAGAACATCGCCTCGCCTGTGAGAATAGTGTTCGTGTTCCGCAGGAGCCAATCGAGCCGAAAGTCGAATCCGGCATCCCGCCACTTCTTCAGGCACGCGTTCATGTGGTTCCGCGCGTCGGGCCACGCGGCGCAGACCTTGGCGAGCGCGAGGTCGCCCTTGGAGAGCTTGGTCCCCCCCGTGTTCACCCGGTTGAAAATGTCGACGACGACGTCCACGGTCTTGTCGGGGCCGGCCACCTCCTCCACGTGGAAGTGGATGTCGCGGATGCCGTAGAGGTCCGCCACACGGCCGAGGTAGGTGGGCAACTGCTCCTTGTACTGCTCGTTGGAAGCAAAGTGAGTGATGAGGGCACCGGGCCCTTCCTGCATCAACTTGGTCACGTTGATCCACGCCGGGTTGTCCTTCATCTTGACCGGCGCGTAGAACTCGAAGGTCTCCTCCTCGACATTGAAGTGCAGCCCGGTAAGCGTCGCGACACTCCCCTGGAAGAACGCGGGAGGATTGCCCCGCAAGATGCCGTACAGGGACGTCACGCGCTGCTGGCCATCCAAAAGGAGCTTGACATACCCTGGAGCAAGAGGCGCATCGCCCTTAGCGGCCGCGCCCTCGGTCTCAGTCACCCACACCAGTAGGCTGCCCACCGGGTATCGGCGATAGAGGGATTGCATGAGGCCGCGGACTTGGTCACGATTCCATACATAGCCGCGTTGGAACTCAGGGAGAGCGATGGCTCCGAGGTCGATCTGGTCGAGGATGGTCAGTACTTGCATGGAAGCCTCCTTGTGCTTGCCTTCACGCCCCCCGGCCTACAATTGACGGAAAACGTTGGCCCACCTACCAGAGCAAGGGGATGTTGCGCCGAACTAGCAGCCGGATTCCGTTGACCCTGAGTTCAGCTCCACTTCCATCACATGCCACAACCTGTGCTGGACCCCTATGGACAAGGGCGTGATGGTTGGCGCAAAGCAAGCAGACATTTAGCAGGCTGCTGAAATAGCCCGGCTGAACCTTCGTCTGGTCCACTCTGCTGTTGGCGGGAAACCCCCGCTCGACGAAAGACTCGGGAAAATGGGGGAATGAGGCCCCCGACGAAGGGGGATTCCCGGCCCTTTCTCCCTATCCGGTTACGCACTCCTCAAGAAGGGATCGCATTCGCACCAAATTGTAGGCGGCGGCGGTGAACTGAAACACCCATCTGGCCTTGGCCTCGCCCCGGTGCCGGAGCTTGTGCAGCAGGCCCACGGTCTTCATCCAGCCGAAGGCCTCCTCCACCAGCTTGCGCTTCTTCTGGCTCTCGGCGTATCCCTCCCAGGTGGTTGTGCGCCCATCGATGGCCGAGTGCTTCTTCTTGCGGGCCACGTGCGGGGTGACCACCATAGTCCGCAGATCCTCCACGAAGTCCTTGGTGTCGTAGTTCTTATCGGCGGCTACGGTCAGCCGGCCCTTCCTCTTTTTTCGCTCCTTCTTCACCAGCTCAAGGCCCGTGTCTCGCTCGGCTGTGCCGGTAGCCTGGGAGAGATCGGCTTGGACGATGAGACCATTCCGGTTCTCGGTGAGGAGATGGCCGGCATAGGCCAGCCGGGCGGCTTCCCCCGCGGAGTGTTTGGCAAGCCGAGCCTCCGGGTCGGTCGTGGAGGCATGGGTGTCATTGCGGCGACGCTCGCCGTGGAAGTCGACGCAGGGATTGCGGTCACGGCCTCGTTTTGGCTCTTCCTCAGCCGGACCCTGATCTCCTTCGCCCGGGCCATCTTGACCCGGCCCCCGGCTGTCTGTCCGGTCATCAGCCAGTCCCGGCTTGGGCCGGAAGCTCTTGAGCGAGGCCGCGGCCTCCACCAGGGTGCCGTCCAGGCTGAAGTGCTCCCGGGAAAGGAGCTTCCCCGCCGCGGCCTGTTTCTTGACCTCGAGGAAGAAGGCTTCGGCCACTTCGCCCTCAAGAAGGCGCTTCCGGTTCTGGGTGAAGGTGGTGGGATGCCAGACGGGTTCGTTCAGATCCAGGCCCACGAACCAGCGGAAGAGCAGGTTGAACTCGAGGTGCTCACAGAGCTTGCGCTCCGAAGGGATAGCGTAGAGCACCTGGACAAGCAGAGCGCGCAACAGACACTCGGGCGGGATGGAAGGGCGGCCTTGCTCCGCATAGATCTCGTCAAGAAGAGGGGAAAGCCCAAAAAACGCCTTATCGGTCATGGTGCGGATGGCCCGCAAGGGGTGATTCTGGGGGATGCGGTCTTCCAAGGGGCCGAGGAACACAAACGACGGCTGCCTGGCCTCTTCTCCCCGCATCCCAACTCCCTCATTTAGTGCCATTTTGCAGGGTAAACCCTATCACATAGAGGCAGATGAAGATAGAGAGCTGAGGGTGATCGGGGACTGAGATGGGGACTTTTTCAGCAGCCTGTTAGTGGACTGTCGCTCCCGGCTGCGGCGACGTGGTTGAGATGATGGACTTCAACGAGCGCCGCCTTGAGACGGTCGGGCAGAAGCTCACCTGCGTCGCACCCCTCCACCTGGCATCGATTCCCCCATGCCTTCAACACAAGTCCTCTCAATCGCTGATCGCGCTCCCAGGCTGTGTATTGGCGCCGCCGCCTGGCTCCTGACGGCGCACCCGCGAGGTTGCGCATGGTTGCCTGTAGGGCGGATTCCCGAGCAGAAGCGTCTATTCTTCCAAGTGCAACAACTTTGAGGGACTTGCCGCGGCCTGACCGGCGGAGTACAACGTTCACGGGCTCGTTCCATCGAACCCACGTCTTTATCCACCCAACCAACTGCGCTCCGCCGATGTAGGGGTTTTTCGGGTTCAGCTTGAATCTCCCGGAGACCACCCTGCCGTCCGGCAGGGCCAGCACACAGTCCTCGTCATGGTCAGGCAAATGGGGTAGTTGCGCCGGCGTGAAGCGGACCATCGTGCCTGTGTGGTGTACGAGTTTGGCAGGTAGTTCGTCAGCATTGCGAAAGAATGCCATGGTCAAGCCTCCTGACTCCTAGGGTAGCGCCGCCTGAAGCACAGGCAAAAGTTCGCGATTGACCGAATACAAGTCGAGTACTAGACAGTTCAGCGTCCATTCGAGCGACGGTAGCTGCACGGTTTGCCCTGCAGCCTTTGCGGTCTCGATGTCAGATGAGACCCTGCCTAGAGCTACCCCGATGGTGAGCGTGGAACCGTCTGAGAGCACCGTCTCCCGTTCAAGATCAGATCGTTCAAACAGGGGCAGATTGCGTAGGTGCTTCACTTTCACCTGGGGGAATACCCTCTGGTTTGAGTCCGTGAATTGTGACCGATGCAGGAAGCTGAACAGAGTCGAATTCAACAACGCTACGACGACACCACAGGGCACGTCAGGAACACCGCGGCACGCTAGCAAGCTGTTTCGGAAGTAGGTTGGCGATCTGTGAAGAGCCGCGATCGGGCGATTGGCTGTCTGCCTGACGACAATTGGGATCCCGCAGTACACGTCCAGACTCCGCACGCGGCAGTATTGACCGCTGGAGAGCGCGGGATCGGTCCACAGCCACTTGCGAGCTTCACCACAGTAGAAAGCTTCGATGTCACGACCCTCTCGAACGAGCGCCCACTCACCCTCGGGGTCGCCTGGGGTGTCGCGGATGATGAGGCTCGAGACGTTACCCGTGTGGACACCCGGGTCGGAGAATGACTCCTTGGGAAACCGAGGGCGCAATGCGAGCCCGGCCAACATCGCCAATAGTTCGCCGTCATCGGCGACGACGATCTCTTCTCCCGCGCTGACCCTCGCGGACTCGGCCAGCCAGGGAGCATTTTTCGCAACCCAGTGTCCCCCTGCGCTACTTGTTGACCCGTGTCTATCGATGCTTCCCGTGTAGAGACCGACAGGTTGATTCACGCCAAGAAAGGCGTCCTCACCAGCGTCCACGACGCCCAATGGCTCGTTGGTAGATCGGTCGATTGCCTGGCGAGTCGGCCCGTACGCGTCCAGATGACTCACCTGTAGTGGCAGCACAAGGCCAACCCCCCCGCTAGGTCGGACAAGATCGGTCGCAAGCAGAAGGAAAGCCGAGTGACTTGCTGGCCAGCGCGCAATAGGAGGAAAGAGATGGTCGAGGAGAGTCATCTCGGCCGGGAGCAGTGCCACCTTCTGCCGTCCGGTAAACGACAACCACGGCGGGTTCCCCAAGACCACATCGAAGCCCCCACTCCAGCCCGCCGCGTCGTTTTCCGCACACGCATCCCGACCCAGGGTGCGAAAGACATCCGGAAAGGCCAGGTGCCAGTGGAAGAAGCGGTACTCGTCGGCTAGGCGCTCGATCTCGTCGCCGATCGTTGTAGGTACACTGCCCGGATCCTCTGCCAGGCGGAGGAAGACGTCGTGTGTAACGGCCGGTGGGGCACCCGGGCTCTTGCGGCAGACGAAGGCCGCGCACCAGGCATCGGCCGCCAGCTTGGCCCGCCGGAACTCGGCCGAGGCAGCAAGGCCCCGGTAGCGCTCCTCCTTGGCGTGGACGCCGACCAAGGAGTCGTCGGCCAGGTGGTCGATGCCGGCCACGGTCTCCGCCAGGGCTCTGGTATCGAGGACCGGGGTGGTACCGGCGAATAGCGTGCCCCATCCAGCTCGCTCGAGCTTGTTCCGCGCACGAAGCGCGGAGACCACCTTCTTATCGTCGCCCTCGAGGGGTTTGAAGGCCTCGTCCGGCACCCCGGCCGCCAGGAGTGCCGGCGTGGCCCCCAGCAGGCTGTTGCCGCAGAGGATGCGGTGGTCGAGGAAGGAGAGGGGCTTGCCGGGCGCGAGGGCCTCCATCCACAGGCTCACTTTGCAGAGCTCGACGGCCACGGGGTTGAGGTCGACCCCGTAGAGGCAGTGGCCGATGACGTCGCGCAGGGCGGTGCGCTGGGCTTCGGGGGAGGGCTCCTCTTCCCCGGTAACCACGGCGGCCAGGCGCTTGGCCAGGCGATGGGCGGCCGCCACTAGGAAGTGACCGCTCCCGCAGGCGGGGTCGCAGACCCTCAGGGCCAGGAGGGCGGCTTCGGGGTCGGGGGCGCGCAGGGCGTCGGCCACCACGGGATCAAGCGCCGAGTCGAGCAGGCACTGGATGAGGCTGGTGGGCGTGTAGTAGCTGCCGGTGGTCTTGCGCTCGCTCCCCCCGGCGCTCGCCAGGACGAAGGTGCGGGCGGGGACGTTCACCTCGGGGTGCAGCTCGAGCAGAGCCTCGTAGACGCTGCCGAGCTCCTCGCTCCCCAGGTTGCGGTAGTCGATGGCGCGGCGAACGTTGCCTTCCGCAGTGAAGGCGAGGCCTCGGACGGCGGCCAACAGGTCGCGGTTCGCGATCTCGAGGGTGCCGAGGGCGGCCGGGCCTTCGTCGGAGAAGAGGAAGCTCCCCAAGGCGGGGAGGGCGATCTCCGGGCAGCCACGATCGTCGCCCAGCCTCCCCAGCACCAGGCGGAGACCCCGGTAGAGGTCGGCGTGCCGGCTCCCCCGGCGGCGCTCGGCCAGGCGACGGAGTCGGGCGGTGGAGTAGAAGCGGGTGTAGAGGGCCTTGGCTTCGGCAGAGGCGCCCGGATCGAGCAGGAGCCCGCGGTCTTCAGCCACGAAGACGAAGAGCAGCCGATAGACCAAGCGCAGGAGGTCGCGGTAGTAGTCCTGGGTGGAGAGGGTGCCGTCTTGGAGCTTCTGCCGTAGCTCGGTGTTCCCCGGATGGGCGATGAAGCCCGTCCCCAGAGCGTCGATGGTCTCCTCCACTCCCTTGCGCAGCTGATCGAGGGCCCGGGTGCCCTGGGCCTCGGCCGCGCGGCTCCAGCATTCGAGCCAACACTCCTCCGGCCGCTCGGCCTCCACCCGGCTCTGGTGGCAGAGCAGGTAGAGGAGGGCAAAATCGGCGTAGGCCTCGCCGGTCATCATGGCTTCGAGATCGAACTCCACGAAGGCCTGGCGGGTGAGGCTGCGATTGTCGCGCAGGATGCGTAAGGAGAGGCCGTTGGAGACGAAGCCCCAGAGGTGCTCGTCGGAGCGGTTGAGGAACTCCTGCAGGAGGGAATGCGGACTCGCCTGGGCAGCGCCGGCCACGCCGGGCGTGCGCCGGTCGAGGTCGACGTTCAGGCCGACCAGGTGGATGGGCACGTGCCCCCAGCCATGGGACACGGCGTAGCTGCGACCGTCGATCTCCTGGGCCTTGGCGGTCGGGAGCCGGCCGTAGCCGAGTTCCTGGAAAAGGGGGAGCAGCCACTTCTCCCGGGTGGGGGTGGTGCCGGGGTCTGACGCGCGGGGTGCGGCGGTGCGGGCGCCGCGGCCGATCGCCACGTCGCCAGAGATGCCGCCGCCACCACCGGAGCCGTCGCCGTCGCGTAGGGTGCCGGTCTCGCCGCGGAAGGCGACCCAGGCGCCTTGGAGGCGGTTCCAGGCCCGGTTCGTCGCCTCACCAAGCTTCTCGCCCGAGAGATGGTAGTCGTCGGGGGTGAGACCGCCGAGGTCCTTGTCGAGGGCGGCGATGCGGGCCAGGAGATCGCGCGGCAGGATGGCGCCCTCGGTGCGGACAGTTGCGAAGCCGTCGCGGTGGCGGGGGGGCATCAAGTTCCCTTTGGCCCACGTCGGATGGCAAGGGTGAGTATGCCCACCCTTGATGCAGGCACGACTACCCTTCCACTGCCTCGACGAACTCGGCTACCGTCAGCCCCGCCGCCCGGATGAGAGAACGCAAGGTCCCCTTCGCAACGACGCGATGATCGGGCACCGACAGACTCGAAAGGTGCCCGTCCTTCACGAGGATCATATGGCTCCCCCGCTGCCGCACGAACTCCCACCCGAACGACTCGAGCGCCTTGACGACCTCGCGACCGCTCATGGCGGTGAGAGGAGGCATCTAGACCGCCACCTCGACCTGTTGTGTCTCCACAGTAAGCGGCATGCCGCGCTCGGCCCTCACTTCGAGACAGGCCGCAATCGCTTCGCGGACGTTCTCCAGCGCCTCCTCCCTGGTTCCCCCCTGGCTGACGCAGCCTGGGATCGACGGACACTCGGCGATCCAGACACCATCCTCGTCCCTGTCCAAGGTCACGGTGAACTTCATGGTCACTCCCCTGGTCGGCGGTTACCTTCAATGGTACCCCCTGACGCCCGGCGTGGTCAGGTACTTGGGCCGCAGGAGCTTGAGGTCCTTGTGGCCAGCGGCCAGGCGCACTCGCCACCTGGACCGACTACTCACGATTGCGCAGGCCGATCCGAATTCGCTCCATCACGACCTCCCACGGTTCGCCGCCCTCTGGGTTGCCCTCGTGGTCGGCGATCCGCTCGTCGAGCAGCGCCCGCATCTCGGGCGTCAGTGGCCAGTTCTCGCGGTCCGGGTCCATGCCGTCCCAGAGGCTTTGAGCCAACTCGATGCCGTGGGAGACTTGGGCGAAGTCTATGTCAGTCGCTGTGACGTCGATGCTCACGTCCACTAACTCGGCCGCCCGGCGCACGCCCCGCTCCGCCAAGACCTCAAGGCAGGCTTCTATCGCCTCGCGGACGTTCGCGATCGCCTCATCCCGGGTGGCGCCCTGGCTCACGCAACCGGGTAGGGCGAGGCACTCGGCGATCCAGATGCCGTGCTCGTCGGTCCAGAGATTGACAAAGAAGTCCACGTCAGGCCTGCCGTCTCAGGCCGCGTACCGCACGATCTCCACCTCATGATGGCGCTCCAAGGCCCCATCAGCCAGGGCGTAGACGCGCTCCGCGACTGCGTCATTGAGGTAGTACTCGCCGCAGTCGTCACAGACTTCTGCGGGCACGTCCTTGACCACGACGATGGACTCCCCCCGCTGCAGGGTGACGGTCACTCTGTCTGGACTGGTCTCTCCGGTCTTGCAGATCGTGCATTTCATGAGTGCCTCCGGGCCTTGAAGTCGTCAGTCCACACTTTGGGATCTGGTTGATACACCGTGACAACGTGACACAGACCGGATTCCGGCTCACGCGCGGCCACCACGTGGATTGCGCGTCCTTGATGTTCACCAAGAATCAGACAGCTCGGAAACGGTGTGTCATCAGGGTACTCCATGATCACCTCGCCAGAGCGGATCACCGAGCGCACCACCTGCGGAGGGAGGCCACGTTCGAACATCCTTTCTATCGCGTGACGCGAGAACCAGAAGTCACGACATTCCACGAGCTAGACCTCCCCGCCCCACGTCGGTTCCCACTGGGACGACCAATCTGAGGATACAATGAAGCCGCCCAGTGACCGAGTGCCGAGGGAGCCCATCATGCAGGGCACATTCACCGCTGTCGTGAAGCACGAGGCCGGATGGTGGATCGGTTGGATCGAAGAGATCCCGGGTGTGAACTGACCGCAGGATCTCCCGCGACTTGGGGATTCCCTCGATACCGTAGACACGACTGGCTCTCGGTCAAGCGCTCCCCGCAGGATTCCCTAGTTGCCATCTGATCGCCCGCGCCTCTCACCCCACCACCGCCGGCACCACGACCGATTTGCCCCTCCATATCCGACAGTCCTCACTCATGCGACCTTGAGTGGCTTGATCCGTTCCACCTCGGCACCGATCGCCTGTTCCGCGTCCCAGAGGTCGACGGCGCGCTGCGCGTTCAGCCAGAACTCCGCCGAGTTGCCGAACAGGCGGGCGAGACGCAGGGCCATCTCCGGACTGAGGGAGCGACGCTCACGCAGTAGCTCATTGACCGTCTGGCGGGAGACCTCGAGCGAGGCAGCCAAGCCGGCGACACTCAAGCCGTAGTCAGGCAGGAAGTCCTCCCGCAACATCTCACCGGGATGCGTGGGCCGGATCTTCCGCTTGGTCGTGTTCGGGATGCTCATACTGGCTCCTCTGCTTCAGTGATAGTCCGTGATCTCGACTTCGAATGCATCGCCGTCCATGAAATGGAAGCAGACGCGCCACTGGTCGTTGACCGAAATCGAGTACTGGCCTTTGCGGTCTCCTTCGAGCGCATGAAGTCGATTCCCGAGCGGTGCACGCAGGTCCTCGACTCGGGTCGCCAGATCTATGTACTCGAGCTTTCGCACGGCCCGCTTGATGATGTCAGGCGGCAATCGACGCGATCGACCGGTCAGATAAAGAGACTGCGTCTCGGCGTCGACGAAGGACCTGATCACCGGTCAAATGTACTCTGTCACGTGACACATGTCAACAAGAAGCCGCGATCCACCCGCCGCCTCCACTCGCGGTGAACAACACTCGGGCGACACCATCTCCGATGCGCGGCCCGATCTCCCCCAGACCCGGCTCCAGCTTGCGGACAAGCGGCATCCCGACCGACCTCAGGCTGCAGTCTCCGACCATGGCCTGATGCGAGCCAATTCGTCGGCCAGGGCCGCCTCGGCGACCTCGGTGTCGTGGGCTGCCTGCGCGCGCAGCCAGTAGCCGCTGGAAAGGCTGAAGAAACGGCACAGGCGCAGGTCGGTGTCGGCGGTGATGGCACGGCGTCCGGCGACGATCTCGCTGATGCGCTGGGCCGGCACGCCGATCTCTTTGGCTAGGCGGTACTGCGAGATGCCCATCGGCACGAGGAACTCCTCGCGTAGCAGCTCTCCGGGGGTCACAGGCTTGAGCTTGTCCATGGGAGCGCTCCTAGTGGTAGTCCACGATCTCGACGTCTTCGGCGCCGCCTGCCGTCCAGCGAAAGCAGACCCGGTACTGGTCGTTGATACGGATACTGTAGTGATCGGCTCGATCGCCCTTCAGCGACTCGAGCCGGTTGCCGGGTGGCACGCGGAGATCCTCAAGTCGACCCGCGATCTCCAGCTGGCGGATCCTGCGGCGAGCAACCGCCTCGATGTTCTCGAACCGCTTCACACGACGGCCGCCGGCGAGCGCCTCCGTGTCGCCGTCCTTGAACGAGACGATCATGGGATGATAATAACGTTGTGCGTGAATAACGTCAAGCGTGATTAGACGGCGCCACGAGGGCACCCCCTCCACTCGGACTCACCGGCAGGAACACATACAACCCCAAGACATCCGCCGGCAGCTCGGGGGCCACGGTGGTCGCCCGGCCGCCCGCCCGCGTCCACGCCTGGCGCACCCGCTCGTGGGACCCGGCCAGCGCCGCCGCCCGCTCCTCAGCGACAATGTCGAGGCGGGGCTGCAGGTGGTCGAACCCATCGATGATCCGTGCCAGGGCCTGCTGTGCCTGGTCGGGGGCAATGTTGCCGCTGGGCTGTGCAGTCAGTAGTCGCTCGACTTCGCCGTCGGTTAGCCACTCCGCCTCCGAGGGGGCACCCCTGAAAGCCGCCAGGCGACACTCCTCGGCCAGGAGAGCTCCCGAGCGACCGAGGGAGTCGGTGATGTGGAACCGTAGCCGCAGGAGCATCAGGGTGGTACGTTTCGCGACGTCGCTCGTGCGAACGACACCGAGGCGCTTGGCGACTGCCTCCTCGAGGGCGTCCAAGGCGGAATCAGCCACGTGGGTGGCCAGGCCCTCCACCACCGGGTGGGTACGCGAGAGGTAGAGTTCCCCATCCCCAACCGGAAGCTCGAAGCGTCCCCGGAAGCGGGTCGCATCCAACAACCCCATCGCCTCGCGCAGGGCGGGCGGAGACTCGGCCAAATCGACGGTCACAGAGCCGTCGCCGGCCACCAAGGCTTTGTGGGCCACAAGGGCGTCGAGCACGAAGCGTTCCACGTCGAGACCGCTGCCGATGGCGGCCCGCACTTCAGCCAGCCCCCCCCTCACCTCATCCACCTTGATCGACTCCTGGGCGAACATGGTGCGCGAGCGTTTCTCCCGGTCGGCGGCCGCCTCCCACTGCCGGTGGGCGTCGTCGCGCTTCCTCTCGGCGAGATCACCGAGGTCCAGCATCAGCTGATCGGGTCGGCGTCCGGCCTGCTCGCGGAGCAGAAGTCCCTCAAGAAGGGCCTCCACCAGCTGCTCGGTATCCACCGGCACAGGCACCGAGATGCCCAGGGAACCGCGGATGGCTTTGTGCTTGCGCAGAAGCACGTCGAGCACGATGCCGTCGATCTGGTTGTCGGTGCCGTAGTAGGTGAGCACGCGCACGGTGGGGTTCTTCTGGCCATAGCGGTCGACGCGGCCTTCGCGCTGCTCGTGGCGGGTGGGGCTCCAGGAGAGGTCGTAGTGGACCACGGCGTCGAAGTGCTCCTGCAGGTTGATGCCTTCGCTCAGGCAATCGGTGCAGACCAAAACGCGGCGCTCGTGCTCCCCAAGCGTGGCGACCCGCTCCTCGCGCTCGGCCGGCGGGAGTTGACCGGTGACCGACGCCACCTCGGTGTCCTTGAGGACCTTGCGCAGGGCGTCGGCCACGTAATCGGCCGTATTGATGAAGCGACAGAAGACAATGGGTCGGTAGCCTTGCTTCAGAAGGTCGGCCACCAGGGTGATGGCCTTCTGCAGTTTGGCATCCTTGGCTCCTTGCAGGGCGTCGGCCTCGCGGGCCATCTCGAGCAGACGGCGGCGGGCAAATGCGTCGGCGGTCTGGTCGGCCTCGTCGGCGTCGGCTCCCGGGATGAGGTCGGTACCTTCGGCCGAGTCGGCGTCCATGAGGTCGAGCACCGTGCGACGACCGATCTCGTCGGCTTCTTCAGCTGTGGCGGTGTCGGCGGTGGCTGCCCGGGTTCGCATGGTGGCGGCTGCGGCGGCCGGACTTGAGGCCAGGGAGCGCAGGAGGGCAAGCGCCGACCACCAGCGGACCCGTTGGCGGCGCTTGTCGGTGGCGGCGTCGGTGACCGTCTCGCGCGCGTAGCGCAGCACCCGCTCGAAAAGCTTCTTGTACTCAGGAGAGAGATGGTAGGTCTCTTCCAGCTCCTCCCGGTCGGGGAAAGGGGTGGCCTCGTCGAGGTAGCCACGAATGTCACCCCGGCGGCGCTGCACGAAGTGGCGGGCGAGACGTTGGCGATGGGCCCTATTCTGGTCGCCCCCGAGCTCCATCGGCAGCTGGAGGAAATCCTGGTCGAGGAACCCCAGCAGCGAGCGGAAGGCTTCCTCCTTGCCGCTGTGGGGCGTGGCCGTCACCAGGATCAGGTGACGCGCCGGGTCGGCCGCCAACCCGGCGACAAGTCGGTGGCGCTGAATCTGCGCGCTGCGGCCGTCTACGGCGGAGGCGCAGGTGTGGGCCTCGTCCACGATCACCAGCTCGGGGCAGGCGTTCTTGAACTCCTCCACGTGGCGGGGCGACTTGATGAAGTCGGTCGACACCACCACGAAGGGATGGCGGTCGAAGAGGGACTCGCTGATTCCGAGGCCGCGCTCCAGGCGGGCGGCGGTGGAGGCAAGCACCAGCTCGGCGTCGATGTGGAACTTGTCGGCAAGCTCCCTCTGCCACTGCTCGGCGAGGGCCGGCGGACAGAGCACGGCCAGGCGCTCCACCTCACCCCGGGCGAGCAGTTCCTTGGCGATCAGCCCGGCCTCGATGGTCTTGCCGATGCCTACGTCGTCGGCAATCAGCAGGCGCACTGGGTCGAGCTTCAGCGCCATGAGGAGCGGCACGAGCTGGTACGGTCGGGGCTCGACGCCGATGGCGGCGAAGGAGCGGAACGGCCCGGCGCTCGAGCGGAACCCCAGGCGCACGGCGTCGCGGAGAAGTCGCGCCGAGCGGTAGTCGCCGATCTGGGCGGCGTCACGAGGGTCGGGCAGGGCAAAGGTCGCGGACTCCACCGGCTCGAGGGCCTGCAGGATGCCGGCCACCTCGTCCTCGGTACCGCCGAGCGGCCGCAGCACCAGCAGGTCGCCCTCCGACTCCGGCAACACCACCCACTCGCGCCCGCGGGCGCGTACGAGGGAGCCGACGGCGAAGGTCATCGTCCGCCTCCTACGGCGCCGGGGCGAGCGGCGACGGATTTGTCGCCCATCCGTGCGACGCTAGCGCGGTTGTGGCTCAGATTAGGCACGATATGATCCACAAACACGGTTGACGCTCACCTGTTCCTCCTGCGTGGTCAAGGGCGCAAGCAAGACGCCGGGATTGTGGACGGCAGAAAGCATGCCGTCGTACCGCGCGACCGCTGCCGAAGCCGGGCCGATCAGGGGGATCAAGGCCGACCAGTCCAGAGCATCAGGAGGGAAAGCGCCCTCGTGGTAGTGGACCGGCATCACGCACCTCCTCTCGGCGACACAACGGCACCGGTCATGACCGACCTCCGAACACGTACGGGTATCGATCGATGACGGCCCCCCAGTCGTCGTGATGATGGAACCGAATGACGGTGAACCCGGCGTCATCCATGCACACATCCCGCGCCGCGTCGCGGGCCTGACGCTCAGGATAGTCATGCGGTGGGCCGTCGATGTAGACAGCGGCTTGGTACTCGTCGTAGAAGAAGTCGGGCCGGGTGGAGCAGGCCTCGATCAACCGCTGCGCCGACGAAGGCAGGCGGAGTCCCCGTTCCTCCAGGAAGTCGAGCCAGCGACGCTCCAGCTCCGAGCCGGCCAACCGCCTGAGCTCGGTCAGGTGCTGGGCACGCGGTCGTGCGGACGGAGAGACCGCCACCTGCGCCCCCGCGAGCCGCAGCAGCAGATCGCGGATGAGCAGCCGGTCAAGGAAGCCGTGGTAGCGCTGGTTCTGGTAGCTCAGCAGGCAGTCGTAGCAGGCGGCTTCGCAGTCCTCGGTCGAACCCAGAGCGCGGCGCCGGTCGGCGCCGGTCACCGGGTCGAAGTGACAGATCTCGAGCGCCTCGCGGGCCACCTTGGCCACCGCATCGGGCGAATCCAGCAGGCGACGTAGCGCTCCCGCCCCGCCCTCCGCCGCTTCGTAGATGAGGATGCGCCGGGGGTCTTTGTCGGAGGGCAGGCTCTCCACCGCCAGCTCGCCATCCTCCAGCTGGTAGAGGGCCTGGATCGCCCGCTTCAGCGCCGCCTGCAGCGAGAGCATGAGTTCGGGGTCGACGGACTCCGCCAGGTCGATGACCAGACAGTTGCGCCGATCGTCCACGAAGGGAATGACTCGGGCCGTTCTCGCGGAGAGAGGATCGTCCTCATCGCCCTCGATCGCGTCTTTCTCACTCGCCCAGTAGCCTCGCTCGGTGTCCAGGACGAAACCGAACTGATCCTTGTTCTTCCGTCGGGCCAGCCCGAGATTTGCCCGCCAGATCGTGGCCGCGTGGCCGTAGGTAAGCGTCGCCAGCACCGTACCGCCGGTCTCGACCGTCGATCTGAGGAACTTGGCCTCTCCCCCGCGCTCGGCGAAACGCATGCCGGTGAGGAGCTCGTAGCCGTAACGCATCCGTTCCTCTTCGTCGGAGTTGATGTGATCGCGGCGCTTTGTCGACACGTTCTGCATGCGGAAGAGATTGCGGTAGGCGTGGCCGAGAGGCGTGCCGCAGCTCTCGCAGAGGTCGGGACCGTCGCCTTCGGGGATCTCGTGCAGGTAGCCACAGTGGCCGCAGAGTTTGGCTTTGCGGGTGATGACGTCGTCGTCTCCCACCGGAAGAATGGCTTTGTTGATGGTATAGCGGGACCCCTCATGGTAGACGATGGCCCGGGGACCGAACTCCGAGATCGCCAGGAAGCGGGGGCGCGAGAGGAACTCGTCCCGTTGCCTTCCCCGGAACCGGCGCCCGGGGATGTAGGCGGAGAGGGGCAGCCGCGGAAAGCTGTAGCCGGGCAGAAAGCCTTCGCTCGCAAAGTAGCGGTAGCTGTAGAAGTCGGACTGAGCCAGGGTGTCGACCTGAGTGAGCAGGTTCAGCTGCTGCACAGCCTCGGCGCGCAGGCGGTGGGCTTCGTTCTTGGCCTGCGAGGTAGCGGACGCGTCGACGGTGATCTTGTGCTGAGCGTCGGCCTGGGCGTGGGCGCTCCGGTAGAGGTCGCGCCAGCGTTGGCAGGCCCGGTCGAACTGCCGCACCACCTGACCCAGAACCTCGTCGAGCCAGCCGTCGGTGTACCAATCGGAGTCCTCGAGCTCGTCGCGGAAGGTGGCCAGTATGGCCTCCGCCCGCCCCCGTGCCCGCGCTCGGGCGGATTCCGAGGAGAGACCCTCCAAGAGCTGCTCTTTGATCGCGAGCGTGGGATCTTCCCCGGCGACATCAAGAATGTCGACCAGCGACCGGCCCAGGGATTCGCCGGTCTCAGCCAGCCAGACGGCGTGCACGTGGGCACGCACCAGATCCTCGTTTGCCAGATCGATGCGGGGAGGCGCCACCGCACCCGAGACCATCAATCCCGGGCGACGGAAGAAGTACTGATCGTGTGGACTGCCGGTGGAACAATAGGTGTAGACCAACGCCGGCTGACCGCTCCGGCCCGCACGGCCACTCCGCTGGGCGTAGTTCGCCGGGGTGGGCGGCACGTTGCGCATGTTGACCACGTTGAGTTCGGCGATGTCGACCCCCAGCTCCATGGTGGGCGAGCAGAAGAGGATGGGCAGGCGCCCTTCTCGGAAACGGTCCTCCCGCTCCTGACGGTCGCCGCTCGTCACCTGCGCGGTGTGCTCGCGGGCCTCGAGGCCAACCATGCTCTGGGCCCCCTGCCGGTAGAATTCGACGAAGAAGGCATTGGGCGGAGCGCCCTCGTCCGGCGCGTTCGGCACCCGGATGAGATCGTGGGGCACGCAGGAGCCGTCCCCCGCCCGCCAGAGAAGCGCGGAGGCGGGAACCTGGTAGCCGGGCGCGTCGCCGTCGGCACGGGGTGCGGCTACCTCTTCCACCAATCCGGCCACACGCAGAGTCTTCAGAAGGTCCCTGATGATCGCCTCGGTCTCGGGCACTTTCAGCCTTCCGCCGGAGTCGGGGAACGTAGCCGCACGACGGAGGAACCGTGCGAAACCACTCCGCGACGCAAGGTAGGCCGCGCCGAAATCGTCCCCCTTCGCCTTCGCGCGCGGATACAGGATGACACCCTTCTCGAAGGGCTCCTTCTCGTCGATCGCCCACGGCGGACACAGTCGCTGATTGCTCTGCTGGACGAGTCGCTCCTGGAAGCCGGCCTCGAGGTAGTCGACCTTGATGGCGAGTTCCCGGCGCATGAGGTCGAGCAGCGCGCCCGCGACCTTCGCCCGCGTCTCGGGCGTGGCCGTGGCCAACACCGGATGCACGTCGGCCCACTCCTCCTCCGCCGCGGATAGTTCGTCCAACGACTGGTAGCCGAACGTCAAGAGGCCACACTGCTCCAGGTTGGGCAGCGTGATGCGCCACCCCCGCTTGAGATCCCGGTAGAGGCGATAGCCGAGGACGTTGCGGAGGGCGGCCTGCGTGTCGTGAAGGGCGGCGAACTTCACGTCCGGGTCCTGCGCATAGATCGCCGTCGGCAGCGCCAAGGCCTCGAACACTTTGCCCGCCAACTCGTCGTGACGGAGGCCATCCGAACCGACGGCGGCCGCCGCTCGATAGAGGGCCGATCTCAACAGACCCACTTCCACGAAGTCGTTGAAGTGACCCGCCTGCAGCGACGCGTCCTGCCGGTTGTCGGTGAAGCTGAGGAGCTTTCTCGCCTGCTCGGAGAGGTCGCTGTCGCGCAGGGTCCGGATGGTCGAGAGACCCATCACCGTGGTCGCCGAGCTGCGGCCCCCGGAGCCCAGCTGCCCCAACTTGCCGAAATCCGACTTCACCGTGAAGGCGTAGGAGACCCCGCACGAGAGGCAAAACCGGAAGGTCCCCGGGATGAACGCGGCCTCCGCCCCATCCTCGCTCTCGCGGCCGTCGGGGTCGATGCGGATCACTCGCGGCAGAGACTTGACCCGATCCTTCCTCAGCTTGGGTTCACCGTCCGCACCGACCTCCAACCAATCGTCGGGCACGCGCCCCAGGACCTCCTGAGTGTCGACCGGCCAAGGCTTCGCGGAACTGATATAGAGAAGGCCCGCTTCGGGCCCGCCACTCGCGCCGTCGACGCCTGCGAGGCGATCCGATAGTTGGCGCGGCGCGTAGGTACGTCCGTCGAGACTTCCTTGACCCGACGTCACCGCCGCGTAGTACTCCTGACCGCATTCGCGACAGAACACCAACGGCAGGAAGACCCGGTCGCGCTCTCCGGGCACATACTTCTGGCCGTACAGCGAGATCTCCCGCCGGTCCTCGGGCTCGGGGGTGGCGTAGACCGTCTCCCCCCGGCCGACGAACTGGTGCAGGCGGAAGGCGAACACCGGGAAGCCGGTCTCGGGGTCAAGACATCCATAGGCGCCCAGCAGCAGCTCCTCGAGCGCTTTCGCGCACACCTCCTGGGGAACACCGCTCAGCATCTCGAGTTCGGCCGCCGCGCCGTTGGCGCCCCGGATGCTGATCGGTTGGGCCCGCACCAACCTGCCGGTCTCAGGATCGGGGACGACGCCGAACGTGCTCTCGACCCAGGACGCCAGCGGGTCGGCGACGAAGTCGGCGTAGGCCATCGCCGCCGCCCAGCCGTCCCGCGCGACCTCCTCTACCCGCGCCTTCAGCAGGCCGACGAACGCAGTGTCGCTTCCGTCGCGGGCGGGCGTCGCCCGGCGCAGGGTCTCCCCGATCACCCGCTCAGGCATGACCGGCGCGCCGAAGATCTGCGTGGCCACTTGCGCAACCTCCGCCCGTTGCTCGTCCAGCGTGCCACCACCCGCCAGGGTGGCCGAGGTGCCGACTACCTGCAGGTCGGCGGCCGCGAGTCGGTCGCGAACGCGCCTCACCAGCAGGGCTACGTCGGAGCCCTGGCGTCCCCGGTAGGTGTGCAGCTCGTCGAGCACCAGAAACCTCAGGCCCTGCGCGTTCTTGATGAGGCTCTTCTCGCGGTCGCGGGTGAGGATGAGCTCCAGCATCACGTAGTTGGTCAGGATGATGTCCGGAGGATTGGCCATCGCCTCCACGCGGGCTTCGTCGCTTTCCTGACCGGTGTAGCGGGCGAAGGTGACCGGCCCCTTGCCATCGGGATAGCCATGGCAGAGGAACTTCTCGAGCTCCCCCAGCTGACTGTTGGCGAGGGCGTTCATGGGATAGACCACGATGGCCTGCACGCCGCGCCCCGACCCCAGGCGCAGCACGTAGTCCACGATGGGGACGATGTAGGCCAGGCTCTTGCCCGAACCGGTGCCGGTGGTCAGCACATAGTTGGCGCCGGTGCGGGCGGCGCGGATGGCGTCCACCTGGTGACGGTGGAACTTGAGCGGGCGGCCCGGTGCGCCGGTCGCGGATGCGCCGTTGGGCGCACGTGCGGCGCTTCCGAAACCGTTGGCGCCACCGTCTCCCTTGCCGGTGCGGAAGATGCGTCCACACTCGGGGTGCAGGGTACCGTCGGCCACCAACTCGTCGACGGTCTCTGCGACTTCGAACGTGGGGTTGAGCTGCACCAGCGGCGCCGGCCAGAGGAGTCCGCCCTCGATGGCATCTTCCACCGTCCCCCGGATGCGCTCGTCCTTGATCCGGATGAAGCTCTCGACGTACTCCCGGTAGTCCAAGATGAGTTCGTCGCGCAGGTGGAAAACGTCCACTCAGCTACCTCCCCCGCTACAACCAAAGTCCAATGGATGCGCACGCGGAGACGTGGCATGCTCGCGGCACGAAGACCCTGCAACGCCTGGAGTATGATGGGAGGGCACATCGACGAAGTCATCTGGAGCGTGGCCATGGAGCCCGAAGAGATCCAGAAGCACATTTCTGTCGACCCGCAGGTCTGCCACGGGCAGGCCTGTGTGCGGGGGACCCGCGTACTTGTGTCGGAGATCCTCGACGCACTCGCGGCCGGGGAGACGACCTCCCGTATCCTGCGAAATTACCCGGGGGTTACACAGGAAGGCATTCGAGCCTGTATTGCCTACGCGGCCCTGCTCACACACGAGCAGGTCGTGATACTGCAGCCCTGATGCGTCTGAAGACGGACGAGAACCTCTCGGCCGAGATGGTCGGGCTCCTTCGCGCTCGCGGGTTCGATGTGACGACGGTGCGGGAGGAGGGGTTGTCCGGCGCCCCCGACAACCTGGTAGCCCGCGCTGCCGCAGCGGAGTCGAGGGCCCTGCTGACACTCGATCTCGGTTTCGGCAGCCCAGCCGTGGCCTCGACCATCCCATCAGGCGTCGTGGTATTGAGATTGAGACATCAGGCAATCGACAATCAGGTGCAGTCCGCGGCACGGCTCGCCGACCACCTTGACGCTCGAGACCCCGCCGGTGAGGTCTGGCTGCTGCAGGAGGATAGGCTGAGGATCCATAGACATTCCCCCGGGTGAGCCGGATGCGCTCGTCCTTGATCCGGATGAAGCTCTCGACGTACTCCCGGTAGTCCTCAACGAGTTGCTCGCGCAGGTGGAAAACGTCCACTGCGTCTATCCCCCCTGTGGGTACGAATGCCGGAACGAGTCGCCTGCTCGGTCGGTTATCCACAACTATGGGTGCCATCCTACAACTTTGGTCGGACGGAAAGGAAATGAGCGGGCGCAGACCATGGGGTTCACGTGGTGGTTGCACCAACCTCAAACCAAAGACCTATGGCACCCTTCCGGCCGCTCTGACAGACTCAACTCCACTCGACGGAACGAGACACAGGCAACCGGGCCTCTCGACTGGCTCCCCTAAGCGGCGCCATACCCCAGTCGCCGAACGGATGCCTAATCGCAAATATGCTAACATTCGAGATGAATTGGGAAATCGCTTACTACAACGATGAAGTCCAAGAAACCATTGATGGCTGGCCGGTAGGTATCCGTGCCTACTATGCCAGACTAACTGAGCGCATGTGCATCTTTGGCCCCAACTTGGGCATGCCCTTCACGCGCAGTATGGGGCAAGGCCTTTTCGAGATGCGGGCGAGAGGCAAGGAAGGCATTGGGAGAGCGTTCTTCTGTACGGTGGTTGAAGGCAAGATCGTCGTCCTCCACGCCTACATCAAGAAATCGCCGAAGTCGCCGGCACGGGAAGTTGAAGTCGCACGCAGGCGCTTGGCCGATATACAGAGACAGAGGGGAAAGTGAGAGCGATGAAGACTCACGACGAAATGATCCGAGAATGGATGCAGGACCCGGCTTTTGTCCGAGAACACGACGAGTTGGAGCAGGATTTCGCGCTGTTCGACGAGCTGCTGCGCGCACGGAAAGAAGCCGGAATGACCCAGGCCGAGGTCGCCGAGAGGATGGCAACCCAACCATCGGTGGTGGCACGCCTGGAAGCGGGCGGGGGCCGTCGGAAGCATTCGCCTTCGATTGCCACCTTACAGAAGTATGCCGAAGCGGTCGGCTGTCACCTCGAGATCAAACTGGTGCGCGTACCATCGCGCCCCACACGAAAGCAGCGCACCACATCGCCGAGCTGACGGTCTACTCGGCCCACCCCGGTGTTACGGCGGGAAAGCCTGAACACCCTCAGGTACACTTCGCCGACACGAGCGGACCGTGCACCCGTCCTTCTTTCCGGCCATATATAGCTATTTCAGGCTATAATGGGATATGAGAACCGTGACCATCGCCGATCTGAAGAACAATCTGAGCCGCTACCTGCGCGAAGTCCGGCGGGGCGAGGACATCACCGTATTGAGCCGTGACGTCCCCGTGGCTCGGCTGATCCCCGTCGAGGGAACGGGCAACCCGCTCGCGACCCACGCCCCTGATCCGGCGGGAGCCAGACTCCACGACGTGCCTCTACCACCTCCGCTTGCGATCGACATCGACATCGTGGAATTGCTGCTGGACGAACGAGGCGAACGCTGATCGCCTACCTCGACTCCTCAGTCGTGTTGCGCGTCCTCCTCGGTCAGGAGAACGCCCTCGCCGAATGGGCAGACGTCGAAGTGGCGGTCACCAGTGCCCTCACCGAGGTGGAGTGCCTCCGCACCCTCGATCGCCTGCGGGTATCTCGGGGCATCGCGGAAGAGGAGGTGGCGCTCCGCCGGGAGTCCGTCGTTGCGCTGCTCCGCTCCGTTGAGACGGTCGATCTGTCGACCCCCGTATTGCGCCGGGCGAGTCAGCCGCTGCCGGTCACCGTGGGGACTCTCGACGCCCTACACCTGGCCACCGCCCTCCTCTGGCGGGACTACAACGGAACCGACCTCACGATGGCCACCCATGACGCCGCACTTGCTTCAGCCGCCAGAGCCATGGGCCTCGTCGTGGTGGGGGCTTGAAGGAACGGAGGGAGACTGTCGACGCAGCGGTTCAGCGCCTCGCGGCTGCGGCTACGCCTCTCTCAAACCCGGCGCCAACCCCTCGTAGAAGTCTAGGCACTCCGGATTGACCAACGCGTCGCGGTTGGTGACCGGACGCCCGTGCACCAGGTTGGTCACCGCGGTCTCCACCTTCTTCATATTGAGCGTGTAGGGGATGTCCGGCACCGCGATGACCTTCGCCGGCACGTGGCGCGGCGAGGCGTTCTCGCGCAGTGTGCGGGCGAGCTTCTTGATGAGTTCGTCGGTCAGTTCTACGCCATCGGCGAGTTTCACGAAGAGGAGGATGCGCTGGTCGCCCTCCCAATCCTGACCGATGGCCAGACTGTCGGCGATCTCCGGGAGCTTCTCCACCTGGTTGTAGATCTCGGCCGTGCCGATGCGGACCCCCGAGGGCTTGAGCACCGCATCCGAGCGCCCGAAAAAGGTGATGCCTCCGGTGGTGCCGTCGAACTCGACATAGTCTCCGTGCCGCCACACGCCCGGGTAGACGTCGAAGTAGGCATCGTGGTAGCGCTTGTTCTCAGGATCGTTCCAGAAGTAGAGAGGCATCGACGGGGCGGGGGCCTCGCACACCAGTTCTCCCACCTGGTCACGCACCGGCCTGCCGGCCTCGTCGTAGCACTCGATCTTCATCCCCAGACCCGGGCCCTGCAGTTGACCCGCGTACACGGGCTGGGTCGGACTGCCGATGGCGAAGCAACCGTTGATGTCGGTGCCGCCGGAGAGCGAGTTGAAGTGCAGATCGGCCTTGATGGCCTCGTACACGTAGGCGAACCCGTCGGGCGAGAGGGCCGAGCCGGTCTGGCAGATCTCGCGCAGGGCCGACAGGTCGTAGTCGTCATTGGGCACCATGCCCTGAGCCTTCAACAGGCTCAGGTAGCTGGCGCTCGTACCGAAGACGGTCACCTTGAGATCGGCGATCAGGCGCCACAGTGCCCCCAGGTCGGGGTAGGCGGGGTTCCCGTCATAGAGGACCACCGTGGCCCCCGTGCCCAGGGAGGAGATCAGCCAGTTCCACATCATCCAGCTGGCCGTGGTGACGTAGAAGATGGTGTCGCCGCGGGTAAGGTCGGCATGCAGAACCAGCTCCTTCAGCTGGTTGATCAAGATCCCGCCGCCGCTCTGCACCAGGCATTTGGGCTTGCCCGTGGTGCCCGAGGAGAACATGACCACCGCCGGATGGTCGAACGGCACCTGCTCGAACGCCACCTCGCCTACGGCCTCGTCGGCGATGAAGTCGCTCCACCGGACCGCGCCCCGGATAGACGACAGGCCGGCGGCCGGGTCGCCCGCGTAGTGCGCCACCACCACCCGCTCGATACTGGGGATACTCGCCGTTACCGCGGCGGCGTTGGGGATGCAGTCGAACACCCGATTCTTGTAGCGGTAGCCGTCGACGGCGAATAGCACCTTCGGCTCGATCTGGCCCAGCCGATCCGCCGCTGCCTCCGGACCGATATCGGTGGCGCAACTCGACCAGACGGCGCCCAATGCGCTGGTGGCCAGCATCGCGACCGCCGTCTCGATGAGGTTGGGTAGGTAGCCCGCCACGCGGTCGCCCCGTCCGACGCCCGCCGCCCTCAGGGCGCCGGCCACGCCGGCCACGGTCCGATGGAGTTCGGCGTAGGTCATGCGCACGGGCACATCGGTCTCCCCTACGAAGACGAAGGCCACCCGCTCGTCGCGATAGCGCAGGAGGTTCTCGGCGAAGTTCAGTCGGGCCCCGGGAAACCAGCCCGCCCCGGGGAACCGAGTCAGATCGTCGACCGCCGCCGTGTAGGGCGCCGAGGCCTGGATGCCCAGGAAGTCCCACGCGGTCGCCCAGAAGCCGGGGATATCGTCCACCGACCACCGGTACAGCGCCGCATACGAATCGAGATTCCGGCCGCACCGCTCGCCGGCGAACGCGGCAAAGCGCGTCATGTTGGCGGCGGCGATACGCTCCGCCGATGGTTCCCACAATAGCCTCGTCACCAACATCCTCCTCGGTCGTTTAGTCCCTGTCCAACAAGAGCCGAGCCATGTCGGCGTCCCTCTCGTCCCCAGCGCGACCGAGGACGACCTATCGCGCCTCCCAGTGCGCTTCGGCCGCCGGGACCTCGTTTTTCAGCAGCCTCCTGGCGCTTCGTCGGTCCACCGCTCCACCTCGACCAGGCACGAATTGGCGGCCATGGCGTGGGACTTCGTGATCATCATACGGCTGGGCGTGAGCAGGTTGATGCACCCGCCCCGGTCGGGGGAATAACCCGGCGCGCCGATGGGATCGTATGTGGCGGACGATTCGTAGGAGTGTACCGTCCCCGGGCGGACGCGGGCCGTCAGTTGCGCCGCGCAGATCACCGCGCCGCGGTCGTTGAAGACCTTGATCAGATCGTGCTGACCGATGCCGCGGGCGGCGGCGTCGGCAGGGTTGAGGCGGGCGATCCAGTAGTAGTAGCCGTCGACGAGCACGCGGTGGTCGCGGACGTCGTTGATGGTGCTGTCCTTGCCGTCGCTCATGGTGTGGAACGTGAAGCGCGGGTGCGGCGAGACCAGATGCAGCGGATAGCGCGCGAAGAGTCCGGAGGCGTGCGGACCTTCCCACGCGGGCACGTATTTCAAGATGGGTGACCGCTCCGGATCGTCCGGGGCGAACCGTTTCAGGCTCGAGGACTCGAACTCTATCTTGCCCGACTGCGTCTGCAGGCCGTACCGGAACTTCTCCGTGTAATCGGCGGGCAGAGGCGTCAGTTCGGGGGTATCCTTGGGCCGATCCTCGGCGAACCAGCGGCAGGAGACGGGATCTCGGCGCTCCACCGACGGAGCCGGGACGACGTAGTAGCCCTTCTGGGCGAAGTCCTTCCACGACAGGGCCTTGGGTAGATCGGTGGCGTCAAAAAGCCGCCGGCACCAATCCAACTCGGACATGCCCTCCGAGTACACCGCCCCCAGCCCCAGCCGGTTGGCGAGGTCCAGGAAGATCTGGTAGTCGGAACGCGACTCTCCCAGGGGCTCGATGCACTTGTGCTGCATGACGGCCACCCGGTGGTTGCACTGCGTGAACGAGTGGTGGATGTAGCCACCGCAGTTGGCGAACTCGCTCATGTCCCAACGCTCGAAGTTGGTGCAGGCCGGCAGGATCACGTCGGCGTACGCGGCCTCGCCCTCGAACCAGATCGACTGGTTGACCACGCACTCCAGCTTGTCCGACACGTACATGCGCGCGTAGCGGTTGGTGTCGGTCATGGTGCCGAAATGCGAGCCGCCGTACTTGTAGTAGAGCTTGACCTCGGAGTGCCCCGGCGCCGGATACTCGTAGCGCAGGAACTGGCCCTCGATGGTGCGCGGTTCGGTGGGGTAACCCTCCACGTGGCCGTCCATGACTGCCTCGGGGATCTTCAAGCGCGGCACGGCCTGATGCACGCTGTTGTGCGTGGCCAACTGCGGCATGCGCTGGTACATGTTGAGGCTGAGAGCGGTGTTGCCCAGGTCGCCCGAGAAACCGCCCTCGGAGTATCCCGGGAAGAAGAAGCGCGTGTCGAGCGGCGTGCCCTGCTGCATGCAGCCCATGTTGACGCCCGGTTTCCCCAGGCCCTGCATGGCCATGAGGCACACCATGCCCCGGGCCCAGTCGTTGCCGGTGGCCGTACGGCAGGCGCCGCCGAACCCGATGATGCCTCCCGCGGCCAGATAGGTCCGTTTGCCGCCCCACTCGCGCGCCAACGCGCGGATGTCCTTAGCCGCGACGCCGGACTCCGCCTGCTGCCACTCGGGCGTCTTGGGTATGCCGTCCTCCTCGCCCAGCACATAGGCCTTCCAGACGTCGAAGCCCTGCGTGCGCGCGGCCACGTAATCGGTGTCGTAGAGCCCTTCGGTGATCCAGACGTAGGCGATGGCCAGCACCATGGCGCTGTCGGTGCCCGGCAGCGGCGCCAGCCACTTGCCCGGAAACAGGGCGGCGGTGTGGTTGTAGTAGGGGTCGATATGCACGAAGGGGATGCCCAACTCCTTCAGCCACTGACGGCGCACCGTGCCCTCGTGCGCCCCGTAGACGCCGCTGGTGGCCTCCGGGTCGGCCGACCAGAAGACCACGAGTTCCGCGTTCTGCAGGCAGTCCTCCACCGTGCTGTAGGTCTCTCCCCCACCCAGCCGACCGCTCTGACCCCAGTGGTGCGTAGCGCCCCAGTGCCACCCCTCCCAGCTGTCGGGATTGTGCGCCACGGGAGTCCAGCCTATGGAGTTGAAGAAGCGCATGCGCGCGCTGAGCCAGTACCCCAGGATGCCCCAGGTGTGGTGCGACCCGCTGCCGTTCATAATGGCGCCGGGCCCGTGCTCGCGCTTGACCCGCGTGATCTCACCGGCGACGATATCCAGAGCCTCGTCCCAGCTGATGCGCTCATAGCCGGACGTGCCCCGATTCTGGGGGTTTCGCTCGCCGTGGGGATCAAAATCAACCCTTTTCATGGGGTAGAGGATCCGGTCGGGCGAGTACACCATGGACTTCCAGGCCAGCGTGTGGGAGTTAATGGTGGTCTTGCGCGGGGGGGTGAAGTCGCGGCCGTGGGCCGTAATGGTCCAGGGTTGGGCGTCGGTGTCGTCGAACTCGATGGGCGTGATGCGCAGGATCGTGTCGTCCTTCACGTAGACGAACACCGGGCCGCCGTTGGTGTTGCTGGTGAAACGCCGGACGCCGTCGCCCATGTCGGTGCCGTACTCAGTGCCCATTGTGAGCATCATCTGCAGCGTCTGGGAGAACCAGACCGTCAGCTCATCGGGCCCGATGAGCGCCATCTGGAAATTCTTGAGGGCGTTGATGAACTCAAGGTAGTCCCGCTTGGGCTTCATCAGCCGCACCGCCACGGCCGCGGTGTCGAAGACCATAGAGATGTCGGGACTCGGGTACACGCCGGCCGCTGAGGTCACCCGGCCACTCCTCAGGGTGAAGTAGCGACCCTGCGATCCGTCTCTGAGGGCGATCTGCGCCACCAGATCGTGTTCGCGCAGGCGGGCGGCGAACTCCGGGTACTTCCGCGCGGTCCTCTTCAGCAGGAAGTCGAGGCCCGCCAGGGTGATCGTCAGCTGTCGCCCGGCTACGTCCATGGCGCCCTCACTCAGTCCGGCCGACAGGTCAGGTGGATGGGCCCCACCGTGCAACTTCTCGCCGGCTGAATGTCGACCTCGGCGGTATCGTAGCCGTCCAGCTCGATCTTCAACACATAGGCGGCCGGTTGGGCGGGCAGGCCGTCGAAGACGAAGTCGCCGAAGGGATCGGTGACGGTTTGAGCCGCGGCGGCCGCGGCCGGGCCCGCCGGGAACGCGGCACCGGCGGAGACGGCGCCGGGAGGGTCGCCGGCGATCCCCCGGTTTGCGGCCACGGCGCCCGCCCGCGGCGTGGCCGCGGCCGCCGCGAGGCGCGCCCTCAGCGTGACCACGGCGCCGGCGGCGCAATCGACGACGCCATCCCGGTCGATCGTGACGGTTCCGCTCACGCGGAACGAGTTCCAACGATGAAGGTTCCGGTAATAGACGCGGGGGGCGGTGCCGTAGTCGGGATGCAGCACTCCCAGGCGGTCTTGTTCCGCCTTCGCTGCCATGGTGGTGTCGTTGGTGTAAACGACCGCCAACGCGCCGGTAGGACAGGCCTGCACGCACCGCGGCTGCGCCCATCCCCGATCCAAGAGATGGGCGCAGAATGTGCATTTCTGAGGCAATCCGGCGTCCTCGTTCCACCAGATCGCGCCGTACGGACACGACGCCACGATGTCGTGGCGGCCGCGGGCCGAAACCGGGTCGATAAGGACGATGCCGTCTTCCCGCTTCCGTACGGCTCCGGCTCCGGCCGCCACGCAGGGCGCTTCGTCACACTGCATGCAGGTGCGCGGAAGGTAGGCGACGTCAATGAGGGGGAAGTCGCCCCGCTCCGTGCGCTCGACGTCCATCCACCGCTGCCCATGCCGCGGCTGCGCCGCCGCATAGCCCGGCCACTCGTTGCCGACGTGCTCGTCCTTGCAGGCCAACAGACAGTTGTTGCAGTCCTCGCACCGCTCGACATCGATGAGCAGCCGCCACCCGTCCATCGGCTATTGCTCGTCCTCGTCGACGATGGCGACCAGCCGCACGATGGAACCGTCGCCTTTGGTCCAGCGAATGGGGAAACCGGCGATGGTCACGCGCTTCCCGACCACCTGAGCCAGGTCGCCGCCCACGTTCTCCCAGCCCATGATGCCGTTCTCCAGCAACTGGTGGTGGCAGGGTTCCCACTCGGGGAAGTCCTCCAGCACGTCACGCCCCGTCTCCCGCTTGTACTCGGCACAGACATCGGGACGCAGTGGGCCGGGGCCGTGCGGGCCGATGGCGGTAGCCAGCGGGTGGTCGAGCGCCTGCTGATCCACGCCGACGGCCTTGACGCCCTTCTCCACGAACCACTCGCCGGCTTCGCGATAGAGACCGGGCGAATAGCAGAAGTACTCCGTGCTGTCGGAGTACTTGTGGTGCCACCCCGTGTGCACGATGACGATGTCACCCTTCTCGATCTTCGGCGTGGCGTTCTCGAGATCCTCCGCAGTGATGACCTCCCACTTACCCTTGGGGATATCGACGATGACCCCGGTGCCGTAGTAGGAATCGAGGGGGATCTCATCGGTGAACATGCCGCCTTCGAACACGTGCGCGGGAGAGTCGGCGTGGGTGGTGCAGTGCATCGTGGTGGTAATCACCTGCGACAGCACGCCCGACTTGGCGTGATAATGCATCCGCTCGATCTTGACGTCGGCGAAGTAGGGCCACAACGGCACTTTGTCGCCGAACGGATGACTCAAGTCGACCAGTCTGATCTTCCCCATTTCTGTGCTCCTCCTGTACCTTCTGATTTCTTTGTCTTGATTCTTAGAATGCTGTGCTTCCGCCCGTGTCGCGCCCCGCCCGCGACGGTCAGCCCCGGTCTTTGACCACCTCGACCAAGTAGGCGAGCAGCCGGTCGCGAGAGGCCTGCGCCTGCTCCGCCGTCCACTCCTGGAATCCGCCGCCGCTCTTGAAGCCGAGTTCGCCCGCCGCCGCCTTCTCCCGGAGCAGCGGCGACGGCTCCGGGGAAGCCTCGATGTGTCTCAGGATGTAATCGTGGATGCTCAGCGTGAGATCCAGACCCACCATGTCGGCGTTCTCCATAGGACCGAGGGTGGGGAGCCGCAACCCGAAACCGTAACGCACGCATTCGTCGACGGTGGCGGCGTCGGCGATCTCGTGCTCCACGATGCTGATCGCCTCCCGCCACAGGGCGTGCTGCAGGCGGTTGGCCACGAAGCCGGGCACATCCTTCTCCACCCGCACCGGGTGCTTGCCCGCGGCGGTGAGCAGTGTCATGGTGCGGTCCATGGTCCCGGTTTCCGTATCGCGTGCGCGCACCACTTCCACCAAAGGGATCAGGTAGGGCGGATTCCAGAAGTGCGTGCCCACGATGCGCTCCCGGCGCTCCGCACGGGATGCGATCTCAGTGATACTCATGACCGACGTGTTGGTGGCCAGCACGGTCTCGGGGGCGGCGGCCGCATCGAGAGCCCGAAAGACCTCCTGTTTCAAGGCGAGGTTCTCGAAGACACACTCCACCACGAAGTCGGCGGCGGCGGCTTCCTCCAGTGAAGCGGTGGTGCTCACCCGGGCGAGCGCGGGCTCGATGGCGCCGACCTCCCCCACGCCTCGTTCCGCCAAGAACGTCAGGGTGCGCCGAATGGCCTGTGGGGCGGCCTCCAGCGACTCGGGTCGGATGTCCTGCAGCACCACGGGCCATCCGCCGGTGGCGAACACCTGCGCGATGCCGCAGCCCATGAGGCCCGCGCCGATGACGGACACGCGCTCCCGTGCCGCATCCGCCCCGCCGGGCAGCCACGGTTCCGACGCGTCGGATGGGGCTGAGCTCACGCCGCCGTGCTCCCGCCGTCGACGTAGAGGATGTGACCGGTCACGAACTCGGCCGCGTCGGACGCCAGGTAGACCGTGGCGCCGATGAAGTCCCGCGGCTCCGCCGCCCGGCCCCAGGGGATGCGCGACATGAAGACCTTGTATAGCTCCGGATCCTGGAGCACCTGTTGCGTGAGCGGGGTCCAGAAGATGCAGGGGGCGATCGAGTTCACATTGATCTTGTACTTGGCCCACTCGGCCGCGAGCTGCCGGGTCAGCAGATGCACTGCGCCTTTGCTGGTGCCATAGGCGGCGTAGCCTCCGGGATGACCCAGCAACCCGCGGATGGACGACACCGTGATGATGCGCCCCTTCCCCCGCTCGATCATGTGCTTTCCGACCGCCTGGGCGCAGAGGAACGTGCCGGTCACGTTGACGCCCATGATGCGCGCGAACTCCTCGGGCGGGAAGTCCTCCGCGGGAAAGCGATTGGCGATACCGGCACTGGTGACCAGGATGTCGACGCCTCCGAACTCCTGCACTGTGCGGTCCACCATCGCCTGCACGCTCGCGGGGTCCTGAACGTCGCAGCTCACGGTGAGTACCCGGTGACCGGCCTCGCGGATCTCGACCGCGGCCTGCTCCAGAACCTCGGCCCGGCGGGCGACGAGCACCACGTCGGCGCCGTAGGCCGCCAGTCCGAGCGCGGCCGACTGCCCCAGCGCGCCGGAGCCGCCCGTGACCACGGCCACGCGCCCGGTCAGGTCGAAGAGGTTGCGTATCTCGTCGAGGGATATCTTCTTGGGTGCAGGGATCTCCATAGCGACCTCAGCTCTCTCTCGGGATCATGGTTCCAGGACTGCTCCCGCGCTCAGTCGGGGTAGTTGATGACGACCAACATGCTGGCAGGCATGTTGGTCGCGTTGACGATCGAAGGGCCTTCGTCCGGACCGATGTACAGCGTGTCGTTCGCCTTCAATACCACTTCGTCATCCTCGGTCTTGACGGTGACCTCACCGTCCAGCACCACGTACACTTTCTCGACCGGCGTGGCCCCGAACTCCGCGCCCCCTCCGGGCAGGAAGTGCGACATCCCCACCCAGAACTTCTGAACCCCCGTCTCTTCCTTCCCCTGCAGCCGGAACGAGGTCACACCGAAATGCCCCGGCGCCTCGTACTGTTTTGCCTCGGATAGCGCCATCTTCTTCATCGCTCTCTCCCTCCCGTGTTCGTTGTCCCGACGCCCAGACCGAAGACGCTGTATCGCGCCGGTCGGTGCGTTCCGGTGGCCAAGGCTTCGATTCTCAACAGCCTCCTAGGACGGTCTCAATCTCGTCGCGCGTGCGCAAGAGGGCCGATGTGACCTTGTCCTCAACGCCCTTGAAACGCGCGGTGGGCATGACTACGGTCACGGCGGCCATGGCGCCTCGGCGGTCCTTCACCACGGTGCCGACAGCCGACATGCCCATGGTGTGCTCCTCCCGGTCGTAGGCGACCCCGTCCGCCCGCACCCGGGACAGTTCCTCCAGCAGCGCGCTGCGCGTCACAACGGTGTTCTCCGTCAGCTTTGGAAGCTCCTCGGGGAGCAGCCGCTCGACTTCTGATCGGCCCAGTTCCGCCAGCAACGCCTTGCCGTTCGCGGTGCAGTGCAGAGGGAACCGCGCGCCTATCTCCGAGACGATCCGCAACCGTCTTCGTGACGTATGCTGGTCGATGAACAACACCTGCCCCCCGTCCAGCACCGCCAGATCGACGGTTTCGTGCAGTTCGTGCGACAGGCGTTCCATGAAGCGGGCGGCCTCGTGCCGCAGGTCACCGCGACCCGCGGCCGCCAGACCGATGAGCGCCGGGCCCAGCTGCAGTGTGCCCGAGGGCGCCGTTCTTACCAGGTCCTCAGCGTCGAGAGCGCTGGCGATGCGGTGCACCGTCGACCGTGGCAGAGCCACCCGCTCGGCGAGCTGCCCCAGGGTCAGACCCTCCGGTGCGTCGGCAAGCACCCGCATGATGCGGGCGGCGCGGGCGATGACCTGCACGCCTTCGCGCCGCGGCTGAGCCGGGGGCGCCGAGACGGCCCCGCCCGCCGGGCCGGCGGCAGCGCCCCCGGTGCCTGCGGCCATATCCAGCTCGGCCTTCACCTACACGAGTTCCCGCGAGAGACCGAGCTTCTCGATCACGGCCTCGACGGTGGCGGGCTCGCGCTGCAGCAGGCGGGCGATGCCCACCAGCCGCTCCACGAGTTCGGCGTTGCCGGCCGCCGGCCGGCCCTTCTCGAGCATCAGCGTGTCCTCCAGCCCGGTGCGGACATTGCCGCCCATTGCCAGGCCGATCGTGGTCATCGCCAGGTTCGCCCGGCCCACGCCGATCACCTGCCAGTTCGTGCCGGGCGGAAGCTGGGCCACCAAGTGCGTGAGCAGGGCCGGTTCCGCCGGCATGCCGCCGCGCACGCCCATGACGAACGACACCTGCAGAGGTTCGACCAGGAGTCCCTCGCGCAGCAGGACCAACCCCATATCCAGGTGGCCGGTGTCGTAGATCTCGAGTTCGGGCTTGATGCTCAGTTCGATCATGCGGGCGGCCAGTTGCCGCATCTGCAGGGGCGGGTTCCGGAATTCCCCCACGCCGAAGGTCATGGTGCAGGGGTTGAGCGTCGCCATCGCGGGCCGCGCTTCGGCGATCTTCATGCGCTCTTCGTACGGAACCTCGAGGCCCGCTCCCGTCGAAAGCTGAACAATCACCTGCGGGCACGCCTCCCTCACGGCCTCCACAACGCGCTGAGCCATGCCGAGGTCGGCGGTGGGCCGGCCCTCCGCATCACGTAGATGCAGGTGGACGATCGCCGCCCCGGCTTCGTACGCACCCTTCGCGCTCGCGGCGATCTCGGCGGGTGAGGTGGGCAAAGCAGGGTTGTCGTCCTTGCTTGCGATGGGACCGGTGAGCGCAGCTGTGATGATGACCGACTGCATCGTGCATCCCCTCCCCTATCCGCATCGTGGGACGACGCGTCCGTAATGCAGTCATCGTGACAGAGAGGGTGGAGCGTGTCAAGTGGGGGCCGCGCGCGTCCCCGTGTGGTGGTTTCGCCGGACGAGCTGAATCGGCATATCAGCACGGTGGTAGTGGCCCCGATGACCACTAAAGGTCGCCCGTATCCTTCTCAGGTTGCCACACACTTGAGGGGCACGGATGGTCAGGTAGACATCGACCGGCTTTGCACGGGGGGTCACGCCTGCACCCCCCGCACCCGCACGGCGGCCTCGAAGCTCACGGGGCAGTTCGCCTCGCAGATGCCGCATCCGATGCAGAGGTCGGCCAGCACCCAGGGCCGCTTCAGGGACACCGTGGCTCCCTTCGGATCGACGACCGACTCCTCCTGCAGGACGATGGCCTTCTTGGGCGTCGGGCACAGCTCCTGGCAGACGATGCAGTCTTTGAAATCAGCCCACGGGATGCAGCGGTTGCGGTCGATATAGGCCCGGCCTATCACCGTGGTCCGCTTGGCCTCCAGGGTGAGCGCCTGGATGGCTCCGGTCGGACAGACTTTGCCGCATTCGTTGCAGCTGTAGTCGCAATATCCGTGGACGAAGCTCATCTCCGGGGTGAACATGCCCTCCCAGCCACTCCGCAGCGAGGGCTGAAGCACGTTCGTCGGGCACACCTTCATGCACTGGCCGCAGCGGCTGCAGAGGCCGAGGAGTGCCGACTCGGCGCCCGCTCCCGGAGGACGTACAAGGTACACGTCGCGCCGCCTGCCTGTCTGGAACCCGTAGACCGAGAACCCGCCCACCACCGCGAGGGCCCCCGCCGACAGCAAGCCACGGCGAGTCGGATCGTAGGTGGCGGTGCCTTCAGTCCGCGTCCGCCGCCCGAATGTGATCGCTCCCGTCGGGCACACGTCCGCGCATTCAAGGCCCAGCTGACAGCGGGTCACATCGGTGGCCACCCCGTCTTCGCGCACGGCTCCCAGCGGGCAGACCTGCCCGCAGCGACCGCACCTGATGCACACGTCGGCGTCGATCCGCCGACCGAAGAGACTCCACCGGCTCACGACTCCCAGCAAAGCCCCCAACGGACACAGATGGCGGCACCAGAGTCGCCGCTCGGCCCACGACGCGGCCAAGACCGCAGCGACCATCAACAGAGCCAACGCCTGCAGTTGGAACGCGAGCGGTCGCGCGAAAATGACCCGCCCCGACAAGAGACCGGTAACGACATCCACCGGCCCGCGGGCGGGCGGCGCCAGGTAGGCCAGGTCACCGAGCAGACGCGCGATGCGGTCCACGGCCGGGTACACCAGCAGGGCCGCGCTCCGGGTCAGCAGGGTGAGCGGATCGAACACCAAGAACAGACCGCTCCCGAACGCCAGCAGCCCAACGCAACCCATGAGCACGAAAAGGGGCGCCTTCCGCACCCATGCCGAGCGATCGCCCAGCCGGCGCTCCCGCCGCGGCCCAAGCAGCTCCACCAGCGTGCCGAAGGGACAGACATAGCCGCAGAACACCCTTCCCAGAAAGAGCGGCAACACGAGCACCAGCCCGGCAAGCAGCATCTCTCGGCGCACCACCCCACCGACGATGGAGTTCAGCGCAATCAGCGGATCGGCCACCAGGAAAGCGCCAAGGAACACCCGGCCCAAAGGCCACACCGTGAGGGTGAGAAGGACGAAGAACAACACCAGGAAGGCAATCTGGATGCGCCGCCGCTGCCGGTGGACCTTCACGCCTGCTCCCGGACGATGGTGAGCTTCCCCAGGTCTATCTCCCCCAGGCCCTGTTCCTGCGCCTTCACCAGGTACTCAAGGTCGGTGGGTCGACGGTCGAAGAGCGTCGACCCGTATGCGTCCACCGACACCGGGCTCACGCCCGCGACGATAGTGTCGAGTTGCTTCACGTCGTTCAGATCGCCGCCGGTGGGCCCGTTAGCGGTGAGGATACGGGTGGCGTCGAGCACCACCAGATGCGGCCGCACCAGAGTGCTGAGATCGACGATCTTCTGGGAGAAGCCCACATGGATGATCCCCCGCGAGCCACCCATGATGCCCATGAGGTTCTTCATGGCCATGGTCAGCCCGCCCAGGCCGTGCGTCTTTGCGATGGGGACGTTGATGAAACAGTCGGCCTCGAAGATGTCGGTGACCAGAGGCCAGCTGCGGAGGACCCGCCCCTCCGGGATCTCTATCTCTTCGAAGTTGCGGTCGGTCAGGTACTTGACCGTCCCCCCGGCATCCTGCACCGCCTGGGCGATCCCCGATTCCGAAAACGCCGGGCGGGCGGCGCTGGTGGGGCGATCAAGGGCGGTGACGGAGGCGGCTCCCGCCTCCAGGCAGAGCCGGGTGAGGGCGGCCATCACGATGGGATTGGTGGTGACCGCATACTCGGGAGCCCGTCCGGTGAGCACGTTTGGCTTGAGCACGACCTTGGCACCTCGCGTGACGAACGTGTCCATGCCACCGAGAAGCTCCACCGCCCGGCGGACGTTCTCGGCGGGGTCGGAGCCCTGGACGACCACCAGATCGGGACGTGGCGCACCGGTGGCCCCCGCGGTCGTGGTCGACGAAGCTCCGCCCTCTGTCGCGATCACCGTCGAGGTAGTGCCGGTCGTCGCCGGCCCGGCAGCCATCTGCCGGCGCGACGCCGTCTGCCGGCCCGCCGACCAGTCGAGGAGCCGCCCGCAGCCCGTCGCCCACGGCGAGACGCCGGCGACCAACGCTCCCGCTCCGACCAGGCGCAAGAATCGACGCCGATCCATGGAATCGGTGTC